>Ga0209550_10004780_pt1 | contig 12808 bp, 9 predicted proteins | sample LauGreSuBDMM15SN_2_FD_187567 | JGI IMG/M metagenome (GOLD analysis project Ga0209550, IMG submission 187567) | Freshwater lake microbial communities from Lake Michigan, USA - Su13.BD.MM15.SN (SPAdes) (version 5) | ecosystem: Environmental > Aquatic > Freshwater > Lake | place: Lake Michigan, USA... | reverse complement strand
GCCACATGGACCTCCGCCCGTCGACCGTGCAGCGCCGCTATGACACGTTCGCCGTGGAGCGCGCGCCCTCGGACTCTGGATCCACCTACTTTGCACTTTGGGTGACAGAGGATGAGGGTGAGGCCCGCATACTATTGGGGATGTTAGGGGGCGTTGTTCACGGACGTAGTTAAATGCATTAACCGCAAAGTCGCGACGTCGGCGACCGCTTCCGAAAACAGTTGTTTCGCATCTCTCTCATCAACCACACAAAGCGGTCTCATCAGCGAACTCATGCGACGAGCGCTCGCCACCGCCACACCGCGCGTTGCGCGCGCGGCGCTGGGCCGCCGGGCCGCGAGCGCTGTGACGACGCATTACAAGAAGCTCGACCGCTCAACTGACGAGCGATGGGCCGGGGTAGACATGGAGCGCTTCGCTGATGAGACCGACATTCTGATCGTTGGCGGCGGCCCATCGGGCCTCTGCGCAGCCATCCGCCTGAAGCAGCTGTGCAACGAGGCGGGTGTTGACTACCGAGTGACGGTCATCGAGAAAGCCTCGATGGTCGGCGCTCACACGCTCTCCGGCGCGGTGCTGGAGCCGCGCGCGCTTGAGGAGCTCTTCCCCGACTGGAAGGAGCGCGGAGCGCCGCTGCACACTCCGGTGAAGGTGGACCGGCTGGGCTTCCTGACAGAGACGGGCCGCGTGCCGCTGCCCATCCTGCCGAACACACCGGCCGACAATCACGGCAACTACATCGTGCGGCTGGGCGAGGTGGTGAGCTGGCTGGGCGAGCAGGCGGAGGAGCTCGGCGTCGAGGTGTTCTCGGGACAAGGCGCGGTCGAGGTTCTCTACCACGAGGACGGGAGCACGGTCAAGGGCGTTGCGACCAACGACGTCGGCGTCGCAAAGGACGGCTCGCCCAAGGACTCCTTCCAGCGCGGCATGGAGCTGCATGCGAAGCTCACACTCTTCGGCGAGGGCTGCCGAGGCTCGCTGACCAAGGAGCTCTTCGAGAAGCTTGGTCTGCAGGATGCATGCGAGCAGCAGACGTACGGCATCGGGCTCAAGGAGCTCTGGCGGATCGACCCGGCCAAGCACAAGCCGGGCACCGTCGAGCACACCGCTGGCTGGCCGATGGACAACAGCACATGGGGCGGCTCATTCCTCTATCACTTGAACGTCGAAGGCGACACGCTCGTCTCGACCGGATACGTGGTGGGCCTCGACTACGAAAACCCGTACCTCAACCCGTTCAAGGAGTTCCAGCGCTGGAAGACGCACCCGAGCGTGCGCCCCACGTTCGAGGGCGGCGAGCGCCTCGCGTACGGCGCGCGCGCGCTCAACGAGGGCGGTCTGCAGTGCATCCCGCAGCTGAGCTTCCCGGGTGGCGCTCTGATCGGGTGCGCGGCGGGCTTCCTCAACGTGCCCAAGATCAAGGGGACGCACACCGCGATGAAGTCGGGCATGCTCGCCGCCGAGGCCGCCTTCGCCGAGCTGCAGCGCCTGGACGACGACGCCAAGGCGGCCTCGCCGCCCACGCCGCTCAACGTGCCCTCGTATGAGGAGGCGCTCAAATCGAGCTGGGTATGGGACGAGCTGAAGAGTGTGCGCAACGTGCGCCCGATGGCGCACACGGCGCTGGGCATGTGGGGGGTCTTCCTGTACACGGGTGTCGTCCACTACCTGCTCGGGGGGCGCGAACCGTTCACGCTCTCGCATGGCGCGCCGGACCACGCGCGGCTCAAGCCTGCAGCTCAGTGCAAGCCTATCGAGTACCCGAAGCCAGACGGCGTTGTCTCTTTCGATCTTCTCTCATCCGTGGCGCTCACGGGCACGAACCACGAGGGCGACCAGCCTGCCCACCTCACGCTCAAGAACGACGCTGTGCCGCTCGAGCGCAACTTTGCGATCTTCGACGGGCCCGAGCAGCGCTTCTGCCCGGCGGGTGTGTACGAGTACCACACCGACGAGGCGACCAAGAAGCCCAAGCTGCAGATCAACGCGCAGAACTGCATCCACTGCAAGACCTGCGACATCAAGTGCCCCTCGCAGAATATCGACTGGGTCGTGCCGGAGGGTGGCGGCGGCCCCGCGTATGCCGGTATGTGAGTCGGAAGCGGCTCACTCTCGTGTGACCACGAACGAGCTTGTGTGGGTGCGTGTCAGGGCAGAGGCAGCGCGCTGATGGCCTCTTGGGCTGATGGCGGTGCTCAGTCTTGGACAGTGAGAGATGTGCCCGTCAGAGTGGGCAAGTCTGCATTGGTGTGCTGGTGTTTCGATATCGTCGATCGGATGTGGGCATAATGTGGGCAGAGTGGGGGTGCTGGTGGGGGCGGTGAAGATATCATTGTGCGTCAGTGCGTGTCGGGATACACACGCTGTCGCGGGCTCACATCACCCCCTCTCCCCCTCGCGCCTCGACGAGGAAAGTTCCGAGGCGCGATTGCCAGCAGCATGTGGGGCCTGTTGAAGGCCGCTCGCCCAAGGCAGCTCGCCGTGGCCGCAACAGGCGCGGTGAGCGCGGCGCTGCTGTATCGATGCGAACAGGAGACCAAGTGTGGCACGCTCTGTGAATCGAGCCGACCACTGTTGCAGCAGCATGAGTCAGCCACTCCACAACTTTTTTGCTGGGGCCGGCTCTCCCCGGCGAGCAGCCCGGACAGCGCTGTGCGCATCCGCGAAAAAGAGCCGCTGGACGTCTCATTTTGGGCCAAACAAGGCCTGCAAGTTGCGCAGATGAGCTACGGAGTCTCGCATGGCGCCGCATTGGATGACCGCGGTGGGCTTTGGGCATGGGGCGCCGAGACGGGCCCGCTACCGGTGCGGGTGCCGTGCCGTGCAAAAGTAAGCTCGCTGTCAAGCACGCAGCGCAATCTGTACGCTCTCACAAGCAGTGGGAGCGTCCTCGAGTGGCGCGACTTCGACAAGCAGCTGGCAGAGGCCTCAGCCTCGAAGCCGCTCGCAGAACCCAGGGCACTCGGAGGTGCCCTTGCACGCACATCGGCGAGCTTGGTGGCTAGTGGCGCCGATCACATCATCGTCGTGACGCGCAGCGGCGAGCTGGTCGCGATGGGTGACAACTCACACGGGCAGCTTGGCCTGGGCAAGGAGCCCGTTGAGATGCCCCGCTGCGACGAGCCGACGCTGATTCCCGCCAAGCTTCCTGCAAAGGCGAAGCGCGCCGCGTGTGGAGCCGCGCATAGCGTCGTCGTGCTCGAGGATGGCAGCTGCATGAGCTTCGGCGATGATCGCAACCTACAGCTCGGGCTGCGGCCAATGACCATCAAGGAGATGAAGAGTAAGATCACGCGCCGCAGCACACCGCAGCCCGTGGAGCTGTTGCGAAAGCGGCGCGTGGTGGACGTGGCGTGCGGCGGCGGCGGCGTCGAAGGCGGGCACACAATCTTTCTCACGCGGGATGATGAGGGTGACGAGCTCTACGGGTGCGGCTATGGCCGGTGGGGTGCGCTGGGAGGCAAGGCGTACACGCACATCGACGAGCCCAAGGCAATCTCGACTCTGAGCAAGCTTCGTCAATGGGACGAAACGCAAAAGCGCGTGGTGAACATTCGCGTCCAGGCGCTCGCGTGTGGCGAACGGCACACGGCCGTGCTCCTCGCGAGCGGCAACGCTTTTGTTTGGGGTTGGAATGACCACGGGCAGCTCGGCACGGGCAGCTTGGCGGGCACACACACGCCCCAGCTCGTCAAGTCGCCCCCCGAGCTGCGCTTCGCCATTCTCAAGGGCCTCGCGTGTGGTCCGAATAGCACTGCCGTGTGGTCGTGAGCAGAGCGTGGGTGCTGCCAATAAGGACATCTGACGCGACGGTGCAGAGTGGGTGAGAGGATGCAGCTTGTGCCAAACTGCCAATAAGCTGACTAAGATGAATGAGAGAGGACGCAGAGTGAGTGTGTGAGGCACGCACGCAGTTGTGTGGCTGCTGTGGACGCACCCGATCCCTCTAGTCACACTACACTGCTTCCGTGCCGGGGTGGGTTGGGAAGGTCGCGGGTTGGGGGCTTCACAAAAGTCCCCTTCACACGTTCGGAAGGCGACGTCGACGGAGCGGACAATGGAGTTTGCGCCGATCAAGCTATTGCCCGGCAAACCGGCGCACAAGCTATTCGTGCCGCCGGGCGAGGTGTTCGTGATGAAGCAGATTGCGCTGGCAGCGCCAGCTACCAAGGGCACCACCGCCGTTGTCTCCATCAAGACCGAGAATTACCCTGAGCTCGTCTTGTGCACACTGCGTGCTGACACGCCGCAAGTTCACTGTGAGATCGCCGTGAACGATCTCGAAGAGGCGCAGCTCACAGTGCGCGGGGCCGCCGTCGACATTTGCGGTCAGTTCGTCGTCAATGAAGACATGGGTGACGAGGAGATTGATGAAGACGAAGGAGAGGATGACGATGAGGACGACGACGACGAGACGCGAGCGCGCATGGTTGCAGCGCGAAAGGGCGTCCGCCAGATGGAGGACGAGGACGAGGACGAGGACGAGGACGAGGACGAGGGCGAGGACGAGGAGGAGGAGGGCGAGGAAGAGGAGGAAGAGGAAGAAGAGGAGGAAGAGGACGAGGACGAGGACGACGAGCCGATGCAGCCGCCGATGAAGAAGGCAAAGCTCATGCCTGCGCCAGCGCTCGCTCCTTTGAAAGCGAAGCCCACTCCTACGCTGGCGCCCGCACTGGCAAAGGCGAGGCCTGCGCCTGCCCCGGTGCGCGCACCGGTAACTGCTGCAAAGGACGACGAGGACGACGAGGACGACGACGACGACGACGACGACGAGGGCGAGGAGGAGGGCGAGGAGGAGGATGAAGACGACGAAGATGGCCCAATGGGAAAATTCGGTTTCGACGACGACGACGATGGCGAGGATGACGACGACGACGACGACGACGAGCCTGCCGCGCGTGGCGGGCGCGGTGGCGCAGGTGGCAAGGGAGGGATGGGCAGGGCCGGCGGCGGCGGCGGCGGCAAGGGAGGAAAGGGCCGGGGCTACGGCGGCGATGGCGGCGGCAAAGGAAAGGGCGGCGGCAAGGGCAGTCCTGGCAAGGGCAGCCCTGGAAAAGGCAAGGGTGGCGGCAAGGGCAAAGGCGGCAAGGGCAAAGGCGGCAAGGGCAAAGGCGGCAAGGGCAAAGGTCGCTGAAATGCCGCAAAATTCATGTATGAGTGCGTGAGAAGACATCGGCACACCCGAGCCGCCTCGAAGCCTCTACCAGTTGCCAGCTGCCAGTTTACGTAGCAAGCCGGGGCTGGCGACTGCGTCAGATACCTTTTTGGCTATTGCCGCGCGGTGCCGGTGGCCCTGGACTGGCCCTCTCCGCTGTCGCCTTAGATGCGTTCGATTTCGTCCGGTCGTATCGTCCGCCCGTTCCCTTCCGGTCGGGTCACGCGTTTTGTATTTGGACATTGTGTATCAGGTTGGGTGTGCCCCCGGGGCGTGAGTGTGCATACCGGCGTGTTATACACGTGTGCCTAGTTTGTGTATGTATTGCACCGAACACCCCGCGCGGTGCTCACGCCGGGCCACCGGGCGCCGGCAGGCGCGCGCGCGAAGGCACTTGAGGAGGGGCGGCGCGGGGGTCGGGGGGTGGGCCATCCCCACCAACCACACGTAACCAGCAGTAAAAGCAACACGCGCGTCCAATCCTACATTCTTGCGCACTATGATGGTCCTGGGCGCATGCCTCGAGCGTTGGCTCTGCTGGTGCCTCAGAGTGCACGGAGGCCAAGGTTCTTGCTGTGAAGCTCTAGGATCTTGTCGACGAGTGCGGCAACTGGAAGGCGCTCGAGCTCACTACGCTCAAGGCGCGTCTCGTTAGTCAGGTGCGCCTTCGCGAAGCTCTGCGCATCCGAGTTCTCGTCGGCTGGAACGCTCGATGCAGTCGGCGTTACGACAGTGCGTATCGGCCCAGCATACAGAAGAGACGCGGGTGGCGACGGCGCCGCCGATGGCACATCAGCAACCATCTCTGCATCTGAGCCACGGTTGGAACGCTCAGATTGGGGACGCCACAGTCCGTTGCGCTCTTCGGGGGCGCTCGAAACGTAGTTTGGACCGATGCCACACTCCTTGTTGGCAAACCCGCCGCATCGACGCAGGTTCGGGCACCATCCATAGCCTGCGGTTGTGCAAGCTTCGCAGGTGCGGTAGCGTGCGAATTCTGCGCGCATGTCGCCTCCGGCCGCAGTTGGCGGCTTCGACGGCTTCGGCGGCTTGGGAGGCTTCGGCGCTGGGCTCTCCTTGCGCATCTTCTCTGGTCCAACACCGGCCGAAAAGTAGTTGGCGCCGACGGCACACTCCTTATTGGCGAAGCCACCGCATCTCCGCTGCATCGGACACCATCCATAGCCCGCACCTATGCATTCGTGGCACGAGGTGAGCTTGGCAAATATCTTCGACATGTCGGTCCCTGGCTGCTCGAACGGCGAGTCCGAGCCGAAGAAGGCGACGAAGAGTGGCATGTAGGGCAGCGATGGCATCATTGGACGAGTTGGCAAGTTGGGTGGCGGGAAAAGGCGCGAACACTCTTTGGGGGAAATGTTTCGAAACGGTGTTTCACTCGTCGTTGAGGCTCCGCGCAGAACATTTTCTGCTTCTTCACAGGACAGTTTCTTCACAGCACCATGTCCGGCTCTTTCTCGCGAGCCGTCGCCGATCATGAGCGCGGCGCGGCAGCCGCCGCGATGCAAGGATATCGCATGGCGATCCGTGAAGGTGGCGAGCAGGTCGCGGCGGCCTACTCTAATCTTGGAATGCTGCTCGGATCGGCTGGCAGGCATGCAGAGAGTGTGCATGCGAGCGCAGCAGCTGCAAGAGCTGCACCCCGTAATCCCACAGTACTCTACAACCTTGCGAATGCACGTATGGAAGCCGGTATGAGCGCAGAGGCGTCCTCCGGGTTCAAACGCGTTGTCCACCTAGCACGGCAGCATGCACCAGCATATCACAATTTGGCAATCCTGTCTCACCGCGCTGGTGACGCGGTCTCTGCCAGCGGGTACTTCCGCGCTGCACTCGCATGCGGCGATGAGGCGCTGTCCGCAATAGGCGGCGCGGCGCAGGTGTACGCCAACATGGCCGCGGTGGGCTTGCTCGAAGGTTCTGACGCCATGGAGGCGCTGGCAGCGCATCGTCAGGCAACAGCACGGGCGCCAGGCGATGCGGCAGCGCACGTGCGGCTGGCCGAGCGTTTGCTCGACCCACCGGTTACCGGCGCGCGCGCGGCCGAGGCCGAGGCGGCACTCGTGCGGGCCTTGCACCTAAAACCCGATGACGCGCACGCGCTGAATCTGCTCGGGACGCTGCTGCAATCGTTGCCTGGTCGGTGGGCGGAGGCGAGGACCGCGTATCGTGCGGCCATTGCGGCGCGGCCGCGCCATGGCGACGCATACCACAACCTGGGCACCGTTGAGCAGCGGCTGGGGCGGCTCGACGAGGCGCGTGCCATGTATGGAGGGGCCTTGGCACTTGCGCCGCGCGTGGCCAACGTGTACATCTCCTTGGCCTCGCTCGCAACGCGGGCGGAGAGCCTCCCGTTGCTACGGCAGGCGATCGCACTGCAACCAACGGATCCGGAAGGCTACCTACGCCTCTCTGCGGCCCTAGCGCCCACGCCGCTCGGAGCATCTGCGCCACCGCCAGAGGCGGACGTGCTCGAGGCGATTGCGGTCCTCATTAGCGCGGCCACATTCTCTCCGTCCGATGCGCGTATATATGAGCAACGAGGCAAGCTTCGGCTGTCACTCGCCGCTTCGTGGGCGCAGCAGGCAGCGGCGGACCTCGCAGATGCGGCCAGCCTGCAGCCCGGCAGCGCTCAGGCGCACAGCACCGCATTCCTTGTCCACCGGCTCTTTCGCCGCCCGCGCCTCGCCGCCGATGCGCTTCAAGCCGCCTGGGCGGCTGTGCGGAGCCTCAACGACTCAGCGGCTGGCGCCGTCAAGGATGGGTCCGAGGACGGCGTCCTTGGTGGGCGAGACATCCGTGTCAATTGGGCAAATGCAAGTGTCACATTGGCGAGTCGTGGGTATTGGGTTCTCGACGGTGCTCTCGGCAGCGCCTCGTCCGTCGCGCTCGAGCGTGACGTGACACAGAGGCTGCTGCCTCTCATGTCAGCGGGTCGCGTGGGCCCTGGGCTTGAGAGCACAGGCGTGCGCACCGACCGCCTGTGGCGCCATCGGCGCGACGAAACGAGCGTGCTCGACCCGCAGGCAGCGCATATCAAGGCGCTCCACGCTCTCTTCGATCTGGTGCCACTTGGACTGAATGCGCTGCGGCCGCCTGGGACGGCAGCTCCCGTTCCGTCGACAGTAGCGGCAGCGGCGGAGGAGCAGCAGCAGGAGCAGCAGCAGGAGCAGTTCCAGCATTGCGTGGGCGATAGCAGCACTCGTCCTGGTAGCGGCAGTGGGTGCGTCGAGCACGGTGTCTCTAGGGCCGGGTCGCAGCTCGCTGGGTCAACGCGTGTGCCTGCCATGCTGCACGGGCCGTGGGCGCTCACCCGAGTGGAAGACTTGCAGTTTGCGTGCTATCTGCCGGGCGGCTTCTACAAGGCGCACAGCGACGCACAGGAAGTCCAGTCGCGCCGCTTGCTCACCGCTATCTATTACCTCAATCGCGACTGGCGCGCCGCCGATGGCGGGCGGCTGCGACTGCATGACCGGCTGGGTGAGACGATCGATATCGACCCTGTGGCGGACCGAGTCGTCCTCTTCGACAGCCGGCTAGAACACGAGGTGCTGCCCGTTAACCGCCTCTCCGCCACGCAAGCGAATCGCCGTGGAGGAAAGGCGAAGCCGAAAGGTCGTGAACCGCCGCCGCGGTGCGCCGTGACGCAATGGTTTCAAGATCTCGCGCCGCCACTACTCGAGTCGGCACAGGGTAGATCTTTCAGAGGAGTACAACAATGATGATTTGTGATTTGAGCAAACTTTCGCTGTGAAGTGTGGAGTGTGAATTCATAATGAAGGCCTCGTGTGCAATTTCGTGCGAAAAACATGGTGAAATGCGCTCAGCTCGTCATCGGGCCAGCTGGGAGCGGCAAGTCCACCTTCTGCGAGCTGATGCGCTCGCATTGCGAGGCGCTCAACCGGCGCATGCATGTGGTCAACCTCGATCCGGCGGCAGAGCACTTTTCATACCCGGTCGCAGCGGATATTCGCGAGCTCATCTCGCTCGAGGATGTGATGGCAGAGATGAAGCTTGGCCCGAATGGTGGACTCATCTACTGCATGGAGTACCTCGTCGACAATATTGATTGGCTCGAGGACGAGCTTGAGGAAATAGGCCCAGACGAGTACATCATCTTCGATTGTCCAGGCCAGATCGAGCTGTACTCGCACGTGCCTGCGATGGCGACCGTCATCGGCGCACTGCAGCGGCTCGGCTATCGCGTCTGCGCGAGCTACTTGCTTGACTCACAGTTTGTTGCCGATGTGGCGAAGTTCGTCTCCGGCGTGCTCTGCTGCCTGTCGGCGATGACAGCGCTCGAGCTGCCGCACGTCAATGTCCTCTCAAAGTGCGACCTGCTACCATCGCGCCACGCGCTCGATGAGTTCCTCGAGGCCGACGCAGCCGCACTTTCGGGCATGCTGCGCATGGGCACCGCGCCCTCATTCTACCGGCTCAACGCGGCCATCTGTGAGCTCATCGACGAATGGAGCATGGTGCAGTTCCTTCCGCTTGACCCCAAGGACTCCGAGACGATCGACCTCATCCTGCAGCAGATTGACAACGCGGTCCAATACCACGATGATGTCGAGCCCCGCGAGCCCAAGGCAGACGATGCAGATGATGACGGCGGCAGCGGTGAGTTGTAGGCATTATCTGTTTGCGACGGCAGCCTGCGGGTGAGATCCCATCGAGATGCATCGGTAAAATGTTACGATTACGGATTAGGAAAAATTAGAAAGCTCTGTATCCTGTGTACTTAAGTGTGTGAACCTGCTTCGTAGAGGGTCGACGTCGAGATCTGCAGAGATCGACGGTGACCGGAAGCGCGAAGCGTAAGCGTTCAAAATGACGACGGTCCTCACGAACAACTCTTTTGAGGGACGGAGTTTCGGAAATCGGAGATCGGATCACGCCGGAGGGATGGATATGAAAGGGTAGCGACGGACGCCGCCTCTGTGCGCAGCATGTCGACTCGCATCTTCCCAGCGGTTCCGACGCTGACCGATGGCGCGGCGAATGGCATTATCTATGCCACGCTCGGGCTCGTCCTCATCTTGACAATTGGTTTCTTCCTCCAGAGCCGGGAAAACAGGAAGAATGCCACCGACAAGGTGCTTGAACGTGCACACGCTCTCCAGAGAGAAACACAGTCACGCCCTTGACCCGAGCGATGACCTGCGAACCTTTTCTCCTCCACGCCTCAGGACTCGTACATGGCAGCGCGCAACTCACAGGGTCTCGTCTCGATGACGCTGTCGTACTTCGTGAGTGGCATAGGTGCATGGGTCATTTTCGCTGCGCCTCAGGCAGCGGTCATCGGCGGCTGGCCAGCGCTCGTCGGCTACGCCGTCTCGACGGTGGTTCCGCTGCTACTGTTCGGCCTCATCGCGCCTCCTATGCGCAACCAGTTGCCCAAAGGCTTCACCCTGAACGAGTATGTGTACGGTCGCTTCGGGACGCCGTGCACCGTCTACTTCGCCTTCGTGTCAATGTTCTACATGGTCCTGTACTTGGCTGCCGAGCTTAGCTCGGCGAGCGCGCTTGCAACCGGCCTCTCGCTCATCACGGTACAGGGCAGCACGTGGTGGCAGAACGAAAATGTGTTCCTTCCGACGGCGGTCTCACCGATCGTCGGAATGTCGGTGATCACCCTCTTCTACACAGTCATTGGCGGGCTGCCTGTATCGATCGTGACCGACCGCGTGCAGGGCGTGGGCGTCTTGGTACTGACTATCCTCGTCACCATCGCCGCGTATGCCGAAGCTGGCGTGGGCGACCAGGCGTCCTGGGACGAGGTCGTCGGCCACGGCATCTCCCCTGTCTACGTGCCTACCGACTACGGCAACTCGTTCGCAGTCGCCATTTCACTCATCATCGGCGTCACGTGCGCCAACCTCGTTCACGCGGGCTATTGGCAGCGCATCTGGGCCGCTGAGTCGAACAGGACCGTCGTGCATGCCACATACTACTCGTCGGCGCTCACAATCGTGATCATGATCTTGGTCGGTATCACAGGGTGGATCGCGTACTCGCACTTCGTAATCCTGATGAGCCCGAACGTGCCGGGCGGCGACCTGTCGTTCCTCTCGGTGCCCTGGCTCATCAATACCTTCATGGGCGAGGGTTGGGCGGTCGTCGTGATGATCTTAGGCATCTCGATGATCGCCTCCACATGCGATACGCTTCAGTCAGGGATGACGGCGCTCCTTTGGCCGTTCGCCAAGCTATGCTTCCCGAACGGCTCAGACATTTTTCAGCTCAGTTTCGTCGTGTTCCTAACCGTGCTCTTCAACGTGCCGCCCGTGCTGCTCGCGCTTTCGGGCCAATCCATCCTGCAGCTCTTCTTGCTCGCCGATCTGCTCGCCGCCGGCGTCGTCGCGCCGCTCTTCATGGGCGTCTTTTGGAAAAAGTGCCACCCGATCGGCGCGCTCGCGGGCTCAGTTGGCGGACTGCTCACCACGCTCATCGTGTACGCCATCGGCGAGGCCTGGGGCGAGGGCTTCGCTATCCTCGTCTCGCAAGGTGGCATCTTCCGCCGAGTTGCCACCTACGCCTTCTGCATCACGCCCGTCGCCTCGGGCCTCATCACCGCCGCCGTCTCCTCGATCTTCTTCCCAGCATACGAGTTCGCGGGTTATAAGAATGCGGCCGCGGAAGGTGGATCGGGAACGGCCAGGGGCCAGGTCACGACGGCAGAGGTCCAGATAGCTGTATCAGCGGCAACAGCCTCGTCCGTGTAGTCGGCGCTGTGTAAACGGGGAGGGTGCAAGGCGCACGCGCGAGAGACCGGGCCGGCGGAGCGGGCGCTGCTTGTACAGGGAGGGCATGGGGGCTAGGAAGAGAGGAGAGGTGGGGTGGCAAGGTGGGCGGCGCAGCGAGGAGCGAACTGATCGCCTTGGACATCTCTCAGCCAAGGCTACCAGCAGTTCCCAAACCGCCTTTGAGGCGACACGTCGAGCAGGTAGGGCGTCGCGGCGTCGGTGAGTTTGGATTCCGAGCCGACGCGGACGGAGGGCTTGTGAGTGCAGCGTCGCCGCGAGCACGCAGTGGCGCCGGCCGATGGACCGTCGCTGCGTGCCGACTGCACTTTAGACCTCACGTATTAAGTATTTAGATACATATGATATTCACTTTAGATACAATAATAGTAGGCCCCGTAGCTACGAAGTACGATACGTACCGGAGCCCGATCCACGACAAACTTAGCCGTACACATCTGTACATCAATTGCCTGCCTGGTGAGCGCGACAACCCCGAACCCGGTCGCCTTTCACTAAAGCGTAAGCTCGGGCTAAAGCTTCCTAGACCAGGCGCTTACTACATGGGGACATCGTACATGTATCGCGGTGGGTGGGCGGGAGCGCGGGACCACTTAGCTCTCGACTGAGCGTCAGACATGTTCTTGCTTCTTTTTGCTTCTTGCATCTCTTGGATGGCACCGAACCACCGATCGTTCGAGAATCTCCCCAACGAGGTGCATGCAACCTGTCACGTGCAAGGGGTCACGTGTCTCCCGTTGGAAATAAATCGGGATGCGCATCAAACAATTTCGAGATTCCCTTGGAACCTGAAACGTGAGCAGCATATCTCCCGACATGCATTTTAAATGCATTTACATGGTACCATACCCCTGGCTGGGCTCTATAAGCA
>Ga0209550_10004778_pt1 | contig 12809 bp, 12 predicted proteins | sample LauGreSuBDMM15SN_2_FD_187567 | JGI IMG/M metagenome (GOLD analysis project Ga0209550, IMG submission 187567) | Freshwater lake microbial communities from Lake Michigan, USA - Su13.BD.MM15.SN (SPAdes) (version 5) | ecosystem: Environmental > Aquatic > Freshwater > Lake | place: Lake Michigan... | reverse complement strand
TGGTTATTAATAATACAAAATAAGTAAAATGATTTTAAAGTCATGATAATTTTTTCAAAAAAATTTAAATAAGTTCTTTCTAGAAAGTATTTATTATAATTCGAATTTAGAATTTTTTGTCCAATACCCCTATATAAGCAGCTTGCTAAAAAAATCGAAAACCTTATTTTTTTTGGAAGATACTTAATTCCAGCGTTTCCATTTTTGTAATATTTTTCAGCTAGGATAATTAATTTTTGTATTACTGAAAATAAATATTTTTTATCAAAATCATTTTTTATAATGTCTTTCGTATCTATTTTTTTATTCAACATATTTTCGGGGATATAAATTCTTTTCAAATGAGCATCTTTTAAAACATCCCTTGAAATATTTGTAAGTTGCATCGCTATCCCAAGATTTATCGCATGTTTTATTGCCTTGGGTTTTGATGTTTGAAAAATATAACACATCATTGCTCCAACCGTTCCAGCTACATAATAGGAATATTTTATAATTTCTTTTATTGATTTAATTTTTACTGTTTTCGTATCTAAATTTACTCCAAAAAATAAATCCATAATGTATTTTTTAGGAATTTTATATTTCGCTTCAATTATTTTAAATTTTTTAGTAACTAAATTTTTTGAATTTTTTCTTTTGTAATCTTTTATAAATTTTTTAATGTTATTTTTAGAGTTAGATTTTGTATCTACTAAATTATCAACAACCCTACAAAAAGAATAAAGAATAGAACAGTCGTCAAAAACTTCTTTTTCTAAGAATCTTCCTGCCCAATAAAATGATTTTCCGTGAAACTTAATATAATTCTCTATTTTCATTCCATTTTGGGCACGATTTTATCTAAAATCTTAGCCGATGATAACACTCCTGGAATGCCTGCGCCTGGATGAGTTCCTGCCCCTACAAAATATAGTCCTTTGTAAATCTCTGACTCATTGTGAAATCTAAAGTAAGCAGATTGTGAGAATTTTGGTTGAATAGAAAAACCTGAGCCATAAAGTGTTTTAAGTTCTGTTTCAAAATAATCTGGTGTTACGTAAAAATCTTCTTCAATAAAATCCTCAATTTTAGGTAATAATGTTGAACTTAATTTTTTAATAATTACTTGTTTAAATCTTTCGCCTTCCTCACTCCATTTTATATTAGACAAATTGTTAGGAACAGGGACTAACACATAAAAACAATCTTTATCTGGTGGGGCCATAGTCGGATCCGTTGCAGTAGGTCGGTGCAGATAATAGCTAATATCATCATTTAATATTTTTTTATTAAATATTTGATCTAACAATTCTTTATAAGAATCTCCGAAATAAATACTGTGATGTTCTACATTATGATATTTCTTTTTAGATCCAAAATAGTAAACAAATAAACCCATTGAATAGTTCATTCTTTTAATCTTAGTCTTAAATAAAAAACTATTTTGCTTTTCGTCTAGCAAATTTTTGTAAACAAAGGGAGGATCTGCATTGCAAATAATAATTTTCGAATTAATAATCTTGTTATTTTTAGTTATTAAGCCCGTAACATTTTTTTTTTCAGTTGTAATTTTTACGACCTCGTCATTTTTTATGACATTGATGCCAATTTCATTCATAAGTTTCTCTAATGACGAGATAATTTTACCCGTGCCGCCCAAAGCATAGTGAACGCCCCACTTTTTTTCTAAAAATAAAATTAAAGTATAAATAGAAGTTGTAGAAAATGGATTACCACCAACAAGAAGGGGATGAACACTAAAAATTTTTCTCAATTTTTCATTTTTTAAAAATTTAGATACTAATTTAAAAACTGAAAGATAACTTTTGAGAATTAACAAAGATGGGATTTGTTTTAACATAAAAGAAAATTTAGAAAAAGGTGTATCCGATAATTCTAAATAACCTTTATTAAATATTTTTTCTGAGAACTTTAATAATTTTTCAAAACCTTGAGTATCGTTTGAATCAAATTTAGAAATCTCTTTTAAATTTTCATGATGATCTCCAGTGTAATTAAATTTAGAAAGGTCGCTAAAAATAAATTGGTACCAAATTTTAAGCGGAATAATCTTTACATAATCTTTTATGTCTTTTTTAAAAAGAGAAAACAATTCCTCCAGTAAATAAGGAGCGGTAATAACTGTGGGTCCAGCATCAAATGTGTAGCCATTTTTATGAAAAGTTCTTGCTCTACCACCTAAATCAGAATTTTTTTCGATTAAAGTAACGTTATAATTCATCGCCCTTAATCTTATTGCAGAGGCAATTCCTCCAAAACCCGAGCCAATTACAACAGCGTTTTTAGACATTTATTAATTTTTTTAATTTAACCATAAGTTGAAACTTAATAAAAATACTTATAAATCAATACTTTATATAAGTTTAAATTTCTTTCAAAGATAATCAAATTCATTTAGTTTTCGATCACTTAAATAAACAATAGGGGATTAATAAATGAAAACTACACTATTGCAATCCAGCGATATAACTGGAATTACATTCTGGTTAATATCAATGGCCTTGTTAGCTACTACAGTTTTTTTCTTTATCGAAAGAAATTCTGTAAAAGCTTCTTGGAGAACTTCAGTTACTTTATCAGGATTAGTAACTGGTATTGCTTTTGTACATTATATGTACATGAGAGAAGTTTGGGTAAGCACAGGAACATCACCAACAGTATTTAGATATATTGATTGGTTGTTAACTGTTCCTTTATTAATGGTTGAATTCTATTTTATTTTGTCAGCTGTTAAAAAAGTTTCAACAGGAATTTTCTGGCGACTGTTACTTGGAACACTAGTTATGTTGATTGGTGGTTATCTAGGTGAAGCCGGATACATGAATATTAATGCTGGTTTTATTATCGGTATGGCTGGTTGGATCTTCATACTATATGAAGTTTTCTCAGGCGAAGCTGGTAGAGAAGCAGCAAGATTATCTGGTCCTGCAAAAGATTGTTTTGAATTTTGTAAGTGGATCGTAACTATTGGTTGGTCAGTTTATCCTTTAGGTTATCTATTTGGATACATGACTGGATCAGCAAACGAAGTTACGTTAAATCTAGTTTATAACTTAGCGGATTTTATTAATAAAATATTATTCGGTTTAGTTATTTACAAGACTGCTGCAAGTTTAACACCAGCAGGAGCTAAGTAATCAATTAAGATTAATTTTTAAAGAGGCCCTGAAGATTTTCTTCAGGGCCTTTTTTATTTAGCCAGATAAAATTTTTATTAAGTATTAAGTTGCCATTCTTGTAAGACACACCATTTATAAAATCATTTTTTAAAAAATAAGCACCATCTAAATCAAGAAAATCACAATATTTAGCAATTGTTAATGCAGGTACAATCGATAACGAGGAACTAACCATACATCCAAGTAGTATTTTTTTATTTTTATTTTTTAAAAATTTAATAATTTGAAAGCTTTTATTAAGACCACCGAATTTATCTAATTTTATATTAACTAATTGATAGTATTTTAAAACTTGGTTCTTATTATTTCCATGAAAAGACTCATCAGCGCAGAATAGTATTTTAGTTTTTATATATTTAAGTTTGTAGTCTAATCCATATTTAAATGGTTGTTCTATAACAATCACATTTAACTTTTCTAAATTTTTAATAATTGCTTTTAATAATTTTAAATTTAAACCTTCATTAGCATCAATTATAATTTTTGATCTGGGACAACTTTCGTTAATAAGTTTTACAGTTTTTAAAATGTTTTTTTTATTAACTTTAACTTTAATAAAATTCACATTTTTAAATTTATATATAATTTTTCTAATTTTTTTTTGACTGAATATGGGTATAGTAATGAAAGTTTTATACTTTTTTTTTAAATAATATTTTTTTTCTTTAGTTATATTAAGGTGCTTTAAGGCCAGTTCTAGTGCCGTTCTAAGAGATAAGTATTTAATTTTTTCAAGTTTCTTCAGTCTGATTAATTTAAGAATTTTATTTTGATTATTGGTTAAGTATGTGAATATTTTTTTTTGGCTTTCTCCGTATCTTTTGTATGGAACACATTCAGCAAAGCCGCACCTATCATTTTCAGTCAGTTTTATTATTATTAGATTTAAAACTTTTTTATTTTCCCTTGATATTCGAAATGAATCTTTTAAAAAAAATTTTTTTTTAACAAATTGTAATTTTAAAAACATAAATTCACTGTTATATAACTTTAAGTTTTTAATTTAATGCCAAAAATTACTTATATAGAACATAGCGGTAAAGAACATCAAATTGAAATGCCACTTGGTTTTTCAATAATGGAAGGGGCTATAAAGAATTCTATTCCAGGAATCGATGCTGATTGTGGGGGATCATGTGCTTGTGCGACATGCCATGTTTATGTGGATGAAAAATTTTTACAGAAAATTCCTAAAGCTGAGGAGGCAGAGCAAGATATGTTAGATTTTGTACAGGATGCCGATAAATCAAGCAGACTAAGCTGCCAAATTATAATTTCAAATGAAATTGATGGTATAATAGTTAGAATGCCAAAGAAACAAAGTTAAAATGACAATTAAAACCGATGCGGTAATTATAGGGGCAGGTCCTGTTGGGTTATTTTCTGTTTTTGAACTTGGTATTTTAGGACTTAATGCTCATGTGATTGATAATTTAGATAAAATAGGCGGACAGTGTATAGAGCTTTATCCTGAGAAACCTATTTATGATATTCCTGCAGTTCCAAATTGCACAGGGGAAGTTTTAATTAAAAATTTACTGGATCAAATTAAACCCTTTAAACCGGAATTTCATCTTAACCAAAGAGTTAATGAAATAAAAAAAAATAATAAATTATGGAAAGTTATTACAAGTGATAATAAAATTTTCGAAACACCCAATGTTATAATAGCTGGAGGAGTAGGATCTTTTGAACCTAGAAAAGTAGATATTAAAAATGCTGAAAAATTTGAAGGAAACGGTTTTTATTATTCCGTTAAAGATAAATCAAAGTTTAAAGATAAAATAATTGCGATATTTGGAGGAGGAGACTCCGCTTTGGATTGGACACTAGAATTATCAAATATAGCAAAAAAAATTTATTTAGTTCATAGGAGAGAAGATTTTAAAGGAGCCCCTCATACCTTAAGTAAAATTAAAGAAATTTCAAAATCGGGAAAAATTGAAATTAAAACTTTTTATAAATTAATAGAAGTGAATGGAGATTCAAAATTAAATAATATCGAAATTCAAAAAAATAATGAAGCTATAGAAGTTTTAAATATAGACTCTGTAATTGCTTTTTTTGGACTTAAGATGGAGCTTGGACCTATTGCGAAGTGGGGATTAAATCTGGAAGAAAAATGTATTTTAGTTAATACAAAAAATTTTCAAACTAATGAGGATGGTATTTTTGCTATTGGAGATATTTGTACTTATCCTGGTAAATTAAAGCTAATTCTTTCCGGGTTTCATGAGGGGGCTTTAGCAGCAAGAGAGTGTTTTGTTAGAGCAAGACCAGATGAAAATCTTGTATTTCAACATACAACTTCATCTACACAGATCCATAAGCGTTTAGGAATTAAGTAAATTATAAGCCGAATTTTTTCGGTAAAGATAAAAAAGAATAAAAATAATTAATATATTTATTAGAGCTACTGGAAATACTAATAAAAAAAAAATTTTATTAAATAAATAAAATACTAACATTGAATATATTAAAAATATTACTGACAGTCTAATAACGGTCTCTTTTCTAAATATAGAAATGATTAGAAAAGAGTGCCTAATGAGTTTTAAGAAACTCATTTTTGTTGGACCGTGATATCTAATACCTCTAATCGAGTGTATATAGGTTTTATTTTTTACAAATTTTGCGATAGTTCCTGAAAAACTCACCGAAAGATTTTTGTTATTAATTATTAAATTTAGATCTTGTTTAGGTATACACATAAAATTTCCATATCTGATTGAATATCCAGTTAAAATGAAAGTTAAAGTTTTATGGAGAATATAAGATAATTTAAAAAATATATTTTCAGAGCGTTTAATGCGATTAGCAGTTATTGTTTTAGAGGGAACTTCTATAGATTTTAATATCAATTCTTTAACCTCTTCGGGTCTATCCTCACCATCCCCATCCATAACAATCAAGTAATCAAAATCATTTTTCTTAATCAAATAATTAATTCCATGCGCAATACTTTTGCCATGCCCAATATTTTTTGAATTTCTAATAATTTCTACATCTTTAAATGAACTAAATTCAATTTTTTTATCTAATATTTCAGTCGAGCAGTCATCGATTATTAAGATTTTAATATGAGCTAGATTATCAATTTTTAAAATGTGAATATTATTTAAAAGAATTAAAAGTGATTCCCAGTCATTAAAAACCGGAATTAGAATTTTATAAGTTTTCATTTACTTAGAAAATAAAACATACATCATGATTATATATTTTTTTATATACAATATTTTTAATATTTATATTTTCTCGCTTGCATAGATTTGGACCAACATCTTTTGCAATAATAACAGCTGGATTTTTATAAAATTCAATATTTTCTTCTAAAAAAACCTTTGGTCTATTATGTAAATGATAGGAAAGATTACCAGCATACCATTCAGAAAAGCCCACATTAGATATGTTAACTTTAGAAATAGTTTTCCATTCTTTTTCAATTTCCAATGTTATTATTTTTCCTTCATAACCAGTTCTACTATCAAAATATATTGATCTTAAAGAGTATAGTGTTGGTGATATGACTAGGAATATAATTAATAAAATTTTAAAATTTTTTAATTTTTTTAAATTTATATAATTTTCATATAAATATATAAAAAAAATTCCGATCAAAGAATAAAATGGAATCATCCACATGGTTCTAATGCGAGAGCCAGTAATTATCGAAGTTATCAGAATTAAAAAAAATGGAAGTAAAAAAGAGAATAATAAAAAAATGAACTTTTCATTGTTCAGAGGAAGTCTAATCTTTATTTTTTTTATCAAAAGATAAATTAATAAGAAAAATGGAAAAGAGATTATGATTTGAGTTATTAAAAATTTAGAAGGATTTGATAAGTGATTATAAATATTAGACTCATGTAATCCCCCGCGTTTAAGAGCGTAATTAATAGTAGAAAAATCATTTTGAAATAACCATTGTAAATGGGGAGATATTATTAATAAAAAAATAAACAGAGAGTAAAAAAAATTAAAATAAAATTTTTTATTTTTAATTAAAATGAACACTAAATAAAAAAATAGAGATATTAATAAATATAAAAATATATACTTTGTTAAAAATCCTAAAGCAGAGAAGATACCTAAAAGAACCCAATCACAAATTTTATTATTTTTTATTGACTTAAGAAAAAAATATATAGTTCCGATCCATAGAGGTATTTGACAAATATTAACGTTAAATTGCGGGCTTTCAAAAGTATAAAAAGCAATACCCTCAACTGAAAGTACAGATAAAAGTATATGAATTTTATTTTTAAAAAAAAATGATGCAAGTTTCCACAAAAATATAAAAGAAATGATTATAAAAATTTGACTTAAAAAATAATAAATCCAATCTTTATTTCCAAAAAACTTAAAAAGTATTCCAGGTATCCATGCACTTAATGGTGGATGTTTAGCATAACCTAAATCAAAATTTTGCCCCCAAGCCAATGCCTCAATGACATCTAGAGGTAAATTTTTATTAGATAGGTAAGGTATGACTGTCCAGATAATTAAATGGTAAAGACACAATAAATAAAAAAAATTTTTTTCTTTATTGGGTTGTATCATTAATCAAGATTTAATTGATTCAATGTAACTTGACACTATAAAAAAGCCTCTTATATTGCCCAATCCTAATGGCTACAAAATTACCCAAAAATTATACGCCTAGTGCTAAGGAAAAGTATATGTGCGCTAAACACAAAGAGTATTTTAGAAGAACTTTAGAAGATTGGAAAAAAGAGTTAGCTCTTCAGAATGACAAAATACTTTTTAATGAACTTGATGACAATGATACCTCGGCTGATGTTGTTGATCAAGCAACTTCACAAACAGGTAAAGCTATTGAAATGAGAACAGTTAATAGAAATAAAAAACTTATTTCTAAGATAGATAGTGCTATTAAAAAAATAAAAGATGATACCTATGGGTACTGTGAAGAAACAGGCGAGGAAATAGGTTTAAAAAGATTAATGGCCAGACCAATAGCAACCTTGACTGTTGAAGCTCAAGAAAGACATGAAAGGGAAGAGAAAATTTTTGCTGACAATTAAGACGCTATAGGAATTTTTTCTCCTATATTTTCAGGATCATAACCTTTTATAACAGCGGGTCTTTTAGAGATTTCATCATACCATCTTGACAAATTTTTATATTTTTTAATTCCAATTCCATGCCACTCATGTCGACATAGCCATGGAAAAGTTGCGATATCTGCAATTGTATAATCATTGCAGGCTAAATATTTATTTTTACTTAATTGTATATCTAAATATTGATAAATCTTTTTTGCGATTTCTAAAAATCTATTTTCAGCATATTCGCTTTTACCCTTATTAAATTTATAAAAGAAATGAAGTTGTCCTAGTATAGGTCCAACAAAACTTACCTGAACCATTAACCATTCGTTAATACTAGTTTCATATTTTTGATTATAAAATTTAAAATTATTTTTTTTGGCTAGATAAATTAATATTGCACCTGACTCAAAAATAGTCTCTTGATTATCAATTATAACTGGAATTTTATTAAGTGGACTGATTTTTGAAAAACTATCTGAAAATTGATCATTTTTAGTAATATCAATCTTTGTTAATTTATATTTTAATCCTAGCTCCTCCAACAAAATAGAAATTTTTCTACCATTGGGGGTTGGGTGATAAAATAGCTCAATCATATAAACTGTTTATTTTATTTAAACCGTTTATATAAGTATATATGAAAAAAATTTTATATTTTTATAGCGTCGCTTCTCCTTGGTCGTATCTTGGAATTAAAAGACTAACAGAAATTTCCAAGAAATATTCTGTGCAAATAATTGAAAAACCAATTGATTTAGTTGGAAAAGTTTTTGTTGCTACAGGAGGAACCCCTGTACCGCAAAGACATATTTCAAGACAAAATTATAGATTATTGGAATTAAAAAGGTGGGGAGAGTTTTTAAATATAAAAATTAATCAAAAACCAAAGTTTTTTCCACCTAAAGATCCACACTTGCCAACTTTTTTTTGTTTAGCAAGTATCGATATGGGAATTAATATAGAATTTAGTTCTAAAGTATTAGAGCACTTGTGGGTAAAAGAAAATGATATTTCAAATGTAGATACTCTTAAATTAATTGCAGATGATCTTAAAATTAATTTCGAGGACTTAAATAAATTAGCAAATTCAGATAAAATTAAAAAAATTTATGAAGCTAACACACAAGAAGCTATAAATATGAATATATTTGGGGTTCCAAGTTACGTTTATAATAATGAAATTTTTTGGGGTCAAGATAGATTAGAACTATTAGAATATTCTTTAAAAAATAATTAAATTTTTTTTCATGAAAGAAAGTTTAATAAATAAACTTAATAAGTTAAAAAGTTCTTTTTTTATAAAAGAAAATATAAATAAAAATTTTAAATTAATTTATTTAAAGATTTCGGAGTTAATTTTTTTAAAAAAAGTTTTTTTAGGGAAGCCTTTAATTATTGGCTTAGCAGGAGGGCAAGGATCAGGCAAAACAACATTTGCACATTTTCTAAAATTAATTTTAGAAAATAAATATGATTTAAAAATAGCTGTAGTCTCCATTGATGATATTTACAAGACAAAAAAAGAAAGAATAAAAATTTCAAAAAAAATAAATAAATTATTTATTACAAGAGGTGCTCCAGGAACACATGATGTTAAATTTTTAAATATTTTTTTTAAAATGCTCAAGAATAATAAAGTTAATAAATTTTATTCAATTCCAAAGTTTGATAAATCTATTGATGACAGACTGCCAAAAAGTAAATGGCATCATTTTAAAAAAAATATAGATATTTTTATATTAGAGGGGTGGTGCGTCGGGGCGAGGCCTGAAAAAAATATAGATAATTTAAAAAAACCAATTAATAAATTAGAGTTAATCGAAGATAAAAATTGCAAGTGGAGATTTAACGTCAATTACCAGTTAAAGACCGATTACAAAGAATTATTTTCATTCATTGATTTAATGATTTACTTAAAAGTGCCTAATTTTAATAAAGTTTTAGCTTGGAGAGGCTTACAAGAAAAAAAACTAGCTTATTCAAAAAAAAATATGTCTCAAAATAAAATGAAAATAATGACGGAGAGTCAAATTAAAAGATTTATAATGTTTTATGAGCGAATAACTAAAAAGATGCTCATAGATATGCCTAATTTTGCTGATATAATTGTCCCTATTAGTTCAAATCATCAACCAAAAAAAATTATACTAAATTAGATGAGCTTTTTTAAAAAATTGTATTTGTTAATTCTTTTCATAAGCACAAGTGCTTATTCTGCTGAAAATATTAACAAATCTTTAATATCAGCTTACTTAAATAATCCAAAAATTAATGCGGAAAGGGAAAGAACAAAAGCTGTTGATGAAAGTTTAGTGCAGGCCTTTAGTGCATTTAAACCGACGGTAACAATATCAGCTTATAAAAGCGATACAGATAGCTCTAAAATAACAACTTCAACAGGGTCTCCTTCACCTTCCACTAATGCACAAACTACTGCTAAATCAATTACGATTGAGCAAAAATTATTTAATTTTAATGATATGTATAATTATCAAAAAGAAAAAAATTCAGTAGAAATTGCTAGATTTACTTTAAAAAAAGCTGAACAGGATATTCTTCTTGAAGCAGCAGAAGCTTATGTTTCAACGCTACTTGCTCAAAAAAAATTAATTTTTAATAAAGAAAATTTAGACTTGTCTGAAAAACAAGTTGATTTAGATAAAAGTAGATTAGAACTTGGAATAATTACAATTTCAGATCTAGCACAATCTGAAAGTTCATTAGCAGCAGCACAATCTAACTTATTAAATGCTGAAAATGAATTGTTGATTGCTAAGAAAAATTTTAAGAATGTAATTGGATATGATCCTGTAGATTTAGACGAATTAAAAGATTTAAATTTAAACTTACCTAAATCTTTAGAAGAAACGTCAGTATCAGCTCTAAAAGATAATCCTATTTTAAAAATTTCAGAGTTCTCTCTTAAAAAAGCTGAAGATGAATATAGAATAGCTTTAGCTGAACTTTCTCCAACTTTCAGTTTATCATTAGGAATTACTGATTATGATGGCTACAGTTCAAGCGTTGATAAAACAAAACAATCAGTTGCAAAAGCTCAAGCTTCAATTCCTCTTTATCAAGGAGGAAAACAGACTTCATTAATCATTCAAAAGAAATCTTTATTAGATAGTGCTGAATTAGATCTGCAAAATTCTAAAAATGTTGTGGACAGAGATTCTTATTCGGCATGGTCAAATTATAGACTTTCTATAAGTAATGCTGAGCTGACAAAGTTAAGAGTTAAAGCATCTGAGATTGCTTATGAAGGCATTATTCAAGAGTATGAAACTGGATCAAGATCTACATTAGATGTTATTACATCACGATCGACACTACTTGAATCAAGAGTAAATAATGCAATCTCAGATAAAGATAGAATTGTTTCTCAATTTAAGCTTTTATCTTCTATAGGGGGGCTCACAGCAAAAAATTTAGCTTTAGAGACAAAATTATATGATCCAAATGATTATCCAAATAAAAGCTGGATAAGACACATTTTTTAGTAAAAAATACATATATTTCATATACTTAATAATATAATTGAATAAAAGAACAAAATGTGTACATTTGTTTTATTGAGTCGTTAAATAATTAATAAATTAAAAAGGAAAAAAATGACTAAAAACACACTTAAAATAGTAAATACTGAAAAAACGGAAGATAAAAAAGAAAAACAAAAAGCTTTAGACGCTGCAATAAGTCAAATAGATCAAAATTACGGAAAAGGTTCTGTAATGAGATTGGGGCAGTCTAGAGTCCTTGATATAGAATCTATATCCACTGGATCATTAGGATTAGATCTTGCTCTTGGAATTGGAGGTCTTCCAAAAAGTAGAATTGTAGAAATTTATGGACCAGAGTCATCAGGAAAAACTACGTTATCTTTACAAGTTATTGCTGAGGCACAAAAAAAAGGTGGAATTTGTGCGTTCATTGATGCGGAGCATGCTCTTGACCCTGTTTATGCAAAAAAATTAGGCGTTAATACAACTGAATTATTAATTTCTCAACCAGATACAGGGGAACAAGCCCTTGAGATCGCAGACACTTTAGTTAGATCAGGATCTATTTCTGTTCTAGTTATAGACTCTGTAGCTGCGTTAACTCCAAGAGCAGAGTTAGAAGGTGAGATGGGTGATCATCATATGGGTTTGCAAGCACGATTAATGAGTCAGGCTTTAAGAAAATTGACTGGATCTGTTTCTAAAACAAACACTATGATCATTTTTATAAATCAAATAAGAATGAAAATTGGAGTTATGTTTGGTAGTCCAGAAACAACTGCTGGAGGAAATGCACTTAAATTTTATTCATCTGTAAGACTTGATATTAGAAGAATAGGCGCAATTAAAGATAAAGAAGAAATAATCGGTAATCAAACACGAGTTAAGGTTGTAAAAAATAAAGTTGCCCCTCCATTTAAAGTAGTTGAGTTTGATATTATGTATGGAGAAGGTATTAGCAAACTAGGGGAAGTTGTTGATTTAGCAGCAAAAGCAAACATTATAGAAAAAGCTGGAGCATGGTATTCCTATAAAGGTGAAAAAGTAGGACA
>Ga0209550_10004777_pt1 | contig 12809 bp, 10 predicted proteins | sample LauGreSuBDMM15SN_2_FD_187567 | JGI IMG/M metagenome (GOLD analysis project Ga0209550, IMG submission 187567) | Freshwater lake microbial communities from Lake Michigan, USA - Su13.BD.MM15.SN (SPAdes) (version 5) | ecosystem: Environmental > Aquatic > Freshwater > Lake | place: Lake Michigan... | reverse complement strand
GTTACAGCCTTGAATACTAAAATTGGCTATTACAAATCGGCCGAGATTGCGCAAACCGCACACAAAAATGGCACGACCTTAAAAGAGGAAGCCGTTCGTTTGGGTTATGTAACCCCCGAAGAATTTGATGCTTGGGTAAAACCCGAGGAAATGGTAGGAAGTCTAAAATAGTCTTTCATTCTTATACAATTTAATACCTGCTTTATACGGCAGGTATTTTTTTTGCATCAAAATAAGTCATAAAAAAAGCCCCACTTTTCAGCGGGGCTTTTCTACTTATGAGAATGAAAAATTATTTCTTTTCTTTCTTTTCCATTTTAGCTTTCAAATCGGCCAAAATATCATTGTTGTCACCCAAAGTTGCAGCTGGAGCGTTGGTGTTATTTGAAGTTGCCTCAACAACTGCTTTCACATTTTTCTCCTCTTCTTCACGGAAAATAGCCGTGTGTGAAGCAACTACTCGTTTGAATTCTTTGTTGAACTCAATTACTTTGAAATCGGCAACTTCGCCTTTTTTCAATTTCTTCCCGTCTTCTTTTTCTAAGTGACGAGTTGGAATAAAGGCAACGATATCATCTCCAAATTCTACTGTAGCTCCTTTGTCAACGATTTCAGCAATAGTTCCGTTGTGCACAGTTCCTACAGCAAATGAAGCTTCGTATTTATCCCAAGGATTTTCAGTAGTTTGTTTATGACCTAAAGACAATTTACGTCCGTCAACATCTAATTCTAATACCACTACATCTAATTTTTCACCTACATTGATGAATTCAGATGGGTGTTTGATTTTCTTAGTCCAAGATAAATCTGAGATGTAGATCAATCCGTCGATACCTTCTTCTAATTCTACAAAGATTCCAAAATTGGTAAAGTTTCTCACGATACCTGAATGTCTAGAACCAACAGGGTATTTAGACGTAATATCAGTCCAAGGATCTTGTGACATTTGTTTGATACCCAATGACATTTTACGATCTTCTCTGTCTAGTGTTAAGATTACTGCTTCTACTACATCACCTACTTTTACGAAATCTTGTGCACTACGCAAGTGTGTAGACCAAGACATTTCAGACACGTGGATCAATCCTTCAACACCTTCAGCTACTTCGATAAATGCACCGTAATCAGCGATTACAACTACTTTACCTTTTACTTTGTCACCAATTTTCAACTCGGCATTCAAGGCATCCCATGGGTGTGCGTTCAATTGTTTTAATCCTAATTGGATACGTGTTTTCTCGTCATCAAAGTCAAGAATAACTACGTTCAATTTTTGGTCTAATTCTAATACTTCACTTGGGTGATTGATTCTGCTCCAAGATAAGTCAGTAATGTGAATCAATCCATCAACACCACCTAAGTCAATAAATACTCCGTAAGAAGTGATGTTTTTCACCACACCTTCTAGTACTTGACCTTTTTGTAATTGACCGATGATTTCTTTTTTCTGTACTTCGATGTCTGCTTCGATAAGCGCTTTGTGCGATACCACTACATTTTTGAATTCGTGGTTAATTTTCACCACTTTGAATTCCATCATTTTGTTTACATATACGTCGTAATCACGGATTGGTTTCACATCAATTTGTGAACCTGGTAAGAACGCTTCGATACCAAATACGTCAACGATCATACCTCCTTTGGTTCTGCATTTCACGAAACCATTTACGATTTCGCCAGTTTCATTAGCCGAAATAACGCGATCCCATGATTTGATAGTTCTTGCTTTTCTGTGAGACAATACCAATTGACCTGTTTTGTCCTCGCGGATGTCAATCAATACTTCTACTTTGTCACCCACTTTTAAGTTTGGGTTGTAACGGAATTCATTCAACGAAATAACGCCTTCAGATTTCGCGTTGATGTCTACAATAGCATCACGGTCTGTGATACGTACTACAACACCTTCTACTACTTCTTCTTGATCAGTATCAATGAAAGTTTTTGATACTAATTCTTCAAATTCTTGTAAGTTTTTTTCATCTACTGCATCGATTCCTTCTTGGAAATTGTGCCAGTTAAAACTGCTTAAAAACTCTTCTTGTGATTTTTGTAATTCAGACATGCTGATAAAAAATTTGTATTCTGTTTTTACGGTGTTTCTTCATGCAGAACAAAAACAGAAGTTGTTTTACGTAACTAGTTAATACCTAATGGAAACACCTACTGCCAAAAGGTGTGCAAAAGTAAGGCGTTTTTCTGGAAATGCAAATTTATTTTGGGGAAAAGTTGTCGGTTTTCTGTTGTCTGTTCTCGGTTCTCAGTTGTGGTTTGTCAGTTTTCAGTTATTATAATACTGTACAAACTCCTTTGGACTTTAGACATTCGACTTTATGACTTAAAAACTCCCCTCTTGAGAGGGGCTGGGGGGTGTGTTTTAAAGATAGAGATTAAAAACTAAAAGATCGGTTGTCGGTTGTCGGTTTACAGTTATCAGTTATCTGATGGCAGTTTTAGAATTTAACCTTTGATCCATTTTCATCGTGATTGGAATTTATTATTCGTGTATTCGTGGCTAAGAGCTGAAAGCTAAGCGCTGACAGCTAACAGCTGTTCTTAGTATACTTTCAAATCAAAAATCATCCCGAAGTTTCGGGACAAAAATCGTTAATCGTTAATCGGTTCATGTTTGTGTTTAAAGAAAATCGCAAACAACACCGTAATTACTAATGCATAGACGGCAAAAGCAAACCAAATGCCTTGCCAGTCGCGAACGCCTTGGGCATTGGTGTAGTAAGCGTCAATAACCAGACCACTAAGAATACCACCAAAAAAGGCACCAAAACCGTTGGACATCATCATAAACAAACCTTGTGCTGATGATCGAATAGACGCATCGGTGCTGGTTTCTACAAACAAAGAGCCCGAAATATTAAAGAAATCAAAGGCCATTCCATACACAATGCAAGAAACAATAATCATCCACAAACCGTCCATGGGATTTCCGTATGAGAATAAACCAAAACGCAACACCCAGGCCAACATCGAGATTAACATCACTTGCTTGATGCCAAATCGTTTCAAGAAAAACGGAATCGCCAAGATGAACAGGGTCTCTGATATTTGAGAAATCGACATGATAATCGTAGAATATTTCACCACAAACGAATCGGCATATTCGGGCACATTGGCAAACTCAGACAAGTACACGTCGCCATACATATTAGTAAGTTGAAGCGCACCCCCCAAAAAAATCGAGAAGATAAAAAATAAAGCCATTTTGTAAGTGCCAAATAATTTAAAGGCGTTCAAACCCAATTTTTCGGTCCAATGGGCATCACTATCAATTAAGTTTTGTGGGGCACATTTGGGTAAGGTAAACGAGTACACTCCCAAGATAAACGCAGCTAAAGCAGCCAAATAAAACATATTGACTGAAGCTTTGTTTCCAGTAAGGTTGGTAATCCACATCGCGGCAATAAAACCAACGGTTCCCCAAACTCGAATGGGCGGAAACACCTTCACCACGTCAAAATTGTTGTTTTTTAAAATAGAATAGGCCACAGAATTACTCAACGAGATGGTAGGCATATAGCACAACATGGCTGCAAAAATTACATAATAAAATGTAGTTGGATTATCTACTTGTGGCAAATAACACAAGGCCAATGCTCCTAATATATGCAGTACCCCGTACAATTTTTCGGCATTCACCCATTTGTCGGCAATAATTCCTGTAATGGCTGGCATAATGATCGAAGAAATTCCTAAGGTTGAAAAGATAGCTCCAAACTCAGCTCCGCTCCATTGTTTGGTTCCAAACCAATAATTTCCAACCGTTATTAACCAGGCTCCCCAAACAAAAAATTGAAGGAAACTCATAACGGTCAATCTAAACTTTAAATTCATATTCCTATTTTTTTGGAGGTTAGTGAAGTAAACTTACGCTATAATTCGTGCAAAAACACTATTCGGCTAATTTCTCGGCAATCAACTCCAACACCACTGCTAGTTGTTCTTCGCGGGATAAGTAGGAATTGTCAATTTCTATGGCATCCTCGGCAATTACCAAAGGCGAATCGTCGCGGTGGGTATCAATGTAATCGCGTTCTTGTACGTTTTGTAAGATTTCTTCAAAGGAAACCGCATCACCTTTGGCCAACAATTCGTCATAGCGACGTTGGGCGCGGGTTTCGGTACTGGCAGTCATGAATAATTTTAGATCGGCATCTGGAAACACAACTGTACCAATGTCTCGACCATCCATTACAATGCCTTTGTTTAGCCCCATGGCTTGTTGTTGTTTCACCAATAAACTGCGTACAGCCGAAATTTCAGCAATTTTACTCACCAAATTAGAAACTGCCATCGAACGTATTTCTTGTTCGACACAAACACCATTCAAAAACATTTCGGCAAATCCCAAACTGGAATTGTACTGAAAATGCAATTCAATTTGATCAATAGCGCTAATTAATGAATCGGAATCTAAATGCGTGAGCGAGATATAACCCTTTTGCATAGCAAACAAGGTCACTGCGCGGTACATGGCTCCTGTATCTACATAAACGTAGCCGTATTCTTTGGCCAATTGCTTGGCTAGCGTACTTTTACCGGTTGACGAAAACCCATCAATTGCAATAGTGAGTTGTTTCATTAGTGGTCGTTAAAATTGATGGTTAGCCCCAACATACTGGTATTGGACGCCAAGGTATAGCGGCTGTAGGAATAATCAAATTTATACTTGCGCATTTTGAGACCGAAACCCAGGGATATTCCGGAGAAATTTCGTTGCTCGAGCAAACGCAACTCCTCGCCTCTTCTAAAGTTGTAACTCACTCTGAGGTTGAATCCTTTTTTGGGGAATAACTCGGCACCCAAAATTAAGTGGCGTAAGGCGTTGTTAAATATGGATACTTTTTCGGGTGTACTGTTGCCGTCAATTGAGTTTTGCGCTCGCGCCGGATTGGAAAAAGCTACATTCCATTGCTGCATATTTTCTAGCGTAATGTGCCAACGAATAGGTACATTTTCGAGTTGTTGAGAAACCCCAATCATCAATTCAGTAGGTAAAGACTCTTTGTTGCCCGAATAGCTGGTAAATTGGGTGCCCAAATTGCGCAGCACAACGGCAAAATTTAACTGTCTAACATCGTCTATATACAAGGCACCAAGATCAATGGCTCCGCCAAATGACGAATAACTTTCTAGTGTTGAGGATATAAATTTCGCATTCATTCCTACATGCCAATTGGTTTTAGGAATAGTAATAGCATAGCCCATAGACAAAGCAATTTCACTCCCTGTAAATGAGGTGGTCGGATTGCCAACTTCGTCATAGCCTTCAAAAGTGCCGTAATTGATGTATTGCACGCCGGCTTGAAAAGTTTGTAGATGTCGGTCATAAGTATGCGCATAGGCAGCGGTTCCGTAGCGCACATCGCCAAAATAACTGGCATAATTGGTAGACAAGCGATTGTCCATTTCTTGATTAATAGAAGCGGGATTAAAGAGGGCTTGGTTTACGTCCTGATCGTAAATAGTGATAATCTTACCGCCCAAAGCAGCTTGTCGGGGCGAAGGAACTAGATTTAAAAACTGGTATACTGATTGTCCTCCTACCTGTGCAGACGCCAAGGTTTGTAAACCCAAAAAACAGCACAAATAAATGTTTTTGATCATAGAGTAGAATTAGCGAAATGCAAAACCACAAACGCCTTTGCGAAGATATTATTTTTACTAAAAAAACGGCTACACTAGGCAGCCGTTTTTCATTATAATTTTTTAGCGTTTTTCACCTTCTGATCGGTGATGGCAATTTGCAATACCTCACTCATTTCTTTCACGTAATGAAAAGTTAAGCCTTTGATATAATCGGGTTTAATCTCGTCAATATCTTGTTTGTTTTCACTACACAAAATAATTTCTTTGATGTTGGCGCGTTTGGCAGCCAATATTTTTTCTTTAATTCCACCCACGGGCAATACTTTTCCTCGCAAGGTAATTTCGCCGGTCATGGCCATATTTTTCTTGATTTTCTTTTGAGTAAACAACGAAACCAAAGACGTGAGCATCGCAATTCCGGCACTCGGGCCATCTTTTGGTGTAGCTCCTTCGGGCACATGCAAATGGATGTTGTAGTTGGAAATCACATCAGAATCCAATCCCAAAAGCGCGGTGTTTGCTTTGATGTATTCTAAGGCAATCGTTGCCGACTCTTTCATCACTGTTCCCAAATTTCCCGTTATGGTCATGGTTCCTTTTCCTGGTGACAGCAAAGATTCAATAAATAAAATATCGCCCCCTACTGCGGTCCAAGCTAAGCCAGTTACTACTCCGGCAACATCATTGCTTTCTGATTTATCCCTTGCCATGCGGGGCGCACCCAACACCAAAACAATATCTTCATCCGTCACTTTTTGGTTGTACTCCTCCTCCATGGCTACCGATTTGGCGGCATGGCGAATCACTTGGGCGAGTTTGGCTTCTAAACCCCGAACTCCTGATTCACGAGTGTAACCCTCGACAATTATTTCGAGTTGTTTTTTGCCAATGGTTAATTCTTTTGAAGTCAATCCGTGGGCGGCCAATTGTTTGGGAAACAAATGTTGGCGAGCAATTTCCACTTTTTCTTCGATGGTATAGCCCGACATTTTTATCACTTCCATTCGGTCGCGCAAGGCGGGTTGTATAGCCGATAAATTATTAGAAGTAGCTATAAACATCACCTTCGAAAGGTCGTAGCCATATTCTAAAAAGTTATCGTAAAAGCTGTTATTCTGCTCCGGATCTAATACTTCCAACAAAGCCGATGACGGATCACCGTGGTTGCTATTAGACAATTTATCAATCTCGTCTAATACAAAAACAGGATTAGAAGTTCCTGCTTTTTTTAAACTTTGAATAATGCGTCCAGGCATAGCGCCAATATAGGTTTTGCGGTGACCGCGAATCTCGGCCTCGTCACGCAATCCACCCAAGGAAATGCGCACATATTCTCTGCCTAGCGCAGCCGCCACTGATTTTCCTATCGATGTTTTTCCCACACCTGGAGGCCCCGTGAGGCATAAGATGGGTGACTTCATGTCGTTGCGCAATTTCAGTACCGCCAAATGTTCGATCATGCGTTTTTTTACTTCTTCTAAGCCAAAATGGTCGCGATCTAAAATCTTTTGGGCGCGAGTCAAATCAAAATTATCTTTAGAAAATTCGTTCCAAGGCAATTCTAAAAATAACTCCAAATAATTGCGTTGTATCCCAAAATCGGGCGCTTGCGGATTCATGCGTTGCATCTTGGACAACTCTTTCTCGAAATGGGTTTTGGTCTTCACGTCCCATTTTTTGGATATGGCTTTTTGGCGCATTTCGTCGAGTTCTTGTTCCTGCGAAACGCCACCCAGTTCTTCTTGGATGGTTTTCATTTGTTGGTGCAAAAAGTATTCCCGTTGTTGCTGGTCTAAATCAAAACGAACTTTAGATTGAATATCATTTTTTAATTCGAGTTTTTGCAACTCGACGTTCATGAACCGCAAGGTTTCTAAGGCGCGTTCTTTGAGCGTGTTCATGGCCAATAAATTCTGTTTTTCGATTACCGACAAATTCATGTTGGACGAAACAAAATTGATTAAGAACGATTGGCTTTCAATGTTTTTTATGGCAAAAGTAGCTTCTGTAGGGATATTGGGGCTCTCTTTGATGATCTCAATGGCGAGCTCCTTGATTGATTCGACAATAGCTGTAAATTCGGTATCGTGTTTGCCCGGGCGTTTCTCTTCTACCTCTTTGACTGTCGCCTTGATATACGGTTTTTCGGTTGTTACTTCATCTATTTCAAAGCGTTTTTTGCCTTGTAGAATCACTGTAATATTTCCATCGGGCATTTTCAGCACACGCAAAATACGGGCAACTGTTCCTATGGTGTGGATGTCGTTTTTGGTAGGATCTTCTATGTCCTCATTTTTTTGGGCTACTACCCCAATAATTTTATCACCTGCATTGGCGTCATTAATCAACTTAATTGATTTGTCACGCCCAGCCGAAATGGGAATTACGACTCCCGGAAACAAAACAGTATTACGCAAAGGCAAAATGGGCAACGAGGCGGGCAGCTCTTCGTTGTTCATTTCTTCTTCGTCTTCGGGAGTCAATAAGGGAATGAGTTCAGAATTGGAATCAAATTCTTGGAGATTCAATTGGTCAATACTGAGGAAATTGATGTTAGACATAGGTGAATTATATTCGGGTTATAGGGAAATAAGGGAGGCAAATATACTACAACAAACTCGCAAAAAAAGATAAAATCGACGAGCGACAACTTTTTTTAACGGAACAAAAAATCCGCTATACAGCGGACTCTTTTTATCTGCTCAATTGAATTAATAACGAATATTGGTAAACACACCATTCGTAAATAGTTTTGTGCCCACATTGGTTCCGGTTCCGCTGTATCCGGTGCAGGAAAAAGTTCCCGAAACCGTTTGGTCTGTTTCATTTACAGCAGTGATGTTTATTTGACCTGTATCGGCCGTGGCATCAGCAGGATTAATACTTTGATACACGGGAGAACCAGTTCCAGCACTGTAGGAAATGTTGTTTAGATTGGCCGGGTAATTTCCTGGTGTAGTTCCATTAATAGATAACGTGAAAGATTCCAACTGGGTTCCTTTGTAGGCCGTGACAGACAAAACACCGGCATTCATCACTGCATTAAACTGAGTAGCAATATAGGTTTGTCCGTCAAAATTTACGCGAAAAGTAGCCGGCAACACCGGTGGGACAACAGGATTTAAATTGATAGCCGAATCGACAGGTTCATTTTCGCAGGAAATAAATGTGAGGGATAATAAAAGTGTGCCAAATAAAGCAAATGCTGCAATGCGTTTCATAGGGTAAAATTTTAATTTTCAAATATAGCGAATTCAACCAAATGCGCGAGTAAAATTATATCGACAACTGTTTGGCTTTTTTATGGACGCGAAGCAAAAGTATAATGCCTACAAAAAAGAATAGCCCCAAAAACACAATGGATAATCGTGGACTTCCCGTAATTTGGTCGATGATGCCGTAGACGCACATGCCAATCACGATGCCTACTTTTTCGGCTACATCAAAAAAACTAAAATAGGAAGCGGTATCCTCGGTCTCGGGCAATAATTTAGAATAGGTAGAACGCGATAAGGATTGAATGCCTCCCATTACAATTCCCACCAAGCCGGCCATGGCATAAAAATGAATGGGCAATGTAATAAAGTAAGCTAAAATGCATAACAACAACCAAAAGCAGTTGATAACCAATAAGGTGGGTAGATTTCCATAACGTTGGGAAGCTTTTGCCGTGAGTTGTGCGCCTGCCACTGCTACCAATTGAATCACTAAAATACAGACGATGAGCCCCATGGTTCTCTCGCTATCATTGGCCCACAAAATTTCTTGGGCGCCAAAATAGGTTGCAATGAGCATCACAGTTTGCACGGCCATACTGTAGACAAAAAAGCCACCCAAATAGCCTTTTAAGATTACATTGGTTTGCACTTGTTTCCAGACCATTTTCAGCTCACGAAAGCCATTATAGAGTAAAGCTTTGGTCACTTTTCGGTTGGAATTGTGGTTTCCTTTGGGAAGGTAATAATAGGAATATTGACTGAAAATAATCCACCACACGCCCACCATCACAAACGAATACCGCATGGCTTTCATTGCGGCTTCTCCTTTGGTACCCGAGATATGAAACAAATCGGGTTGTAAAACCATGGCCAAATTGACCAACAACAACAAAATACTACCCACATAGCCCATCGAAAATCCTTTGGCACTCAAGGCATCTTGTTGTTCGGGATAGGCAATGTCGGGCAAATAGGAATTGTAGAATACCAAACTGCCCCAGAAACCGATTAATCCCAAAAAATAAAACAGCAAGCCGACGTAAATATTTTCGAGGCTAAACCAATACAAACCCATACAAGACAAGGCGCCGAGGTAGCAAAAGAATTTCATGAATGATTTTTTGTTTCCCACATAATCGGCTATGCCCGAAAGTAGTGGAGAACAAAAAGCCACAATCAAAAAAGCAAAGGCGGTCACAAACGAAATGAGAGCAGAATTTTTTAATTCAAATCCAAAAACGGCGATATAATGACTTCGATCGGAAAATAAGGCCTCATAAAAAATGGGGAATATAGCCGAGGTGATTACCAAGGGATACACCGAATTGGCCCAATCGTAAAAAGCCCAAGCGTTGAGTAATTTTTTGTCTCCTTTTGGTAAATTTGTCATCTTTATTAGGCATTTTATATTACGTTAGCGAATTTATTTTAAATTTAAATACAAAACCGTAAAACAGATTATTTTATAATTAAAATACTAGAGACATTAAACCTGCGCTTTCAAATATGGTCTCAAGGCCAAACAAAAAAATACCGATTATGAAAAAACTATTTTTACTTCTTCTTTTGACATTGCTTTCATTTTCAAATTACAATTACGCTCAACCGCTATATTTTCCCCCGATAAGTTCAACCGCGACCTGGGAAACTACTGATCCGGCGACTCTGGAATGGTGTCCAGAAAGAATAAATAATCTATATACTTTTCTTGAACAAGAAAATACCAAAGGATTTATAATTTTGAAAGACGGGAAAATTGTTTTAGAACAATATTTCGGGACTTTCACCAGCCAAAGTCTATGGTATTGGGCGTCAGCTGGCAAAACCATCACTTCCTTTTTGGTTGGAAAAGCACAAGAGGAAAACCTATTAAATATCAATGATAGAACTTCAATTTACTTGGGTGCAGGTTGGACGAATTGCACATTAGCACAGGAAAATAACATCACCATCAAAAACCAATTGACGATGACCTCCGGATTAGATGATGGCGTCATCGATAATGATTGTACCGATCCGAATTGCCTAGAATACAAAGCAGACGCTGGGACACGCTGGGCTTATCACAATGCACCTTATACTTTACTTGACGATGTATTGCAAAGTGCAACAACGGTAAACCTAAACACCTACACACAACTTAAACTTAAAAACCCAACGGGAATGACTGGAGGTTGGACAACCATTGATTTCAACAATGTTTATTTTAGTACGGTTAGAAGTATGGCCCGTTTTGGTTTATTGATTCATGGAAATGGTGCTTGGAATGGCAATCAACTCATCAACCCAAACTATTTTAGTGAAATGGTCAACACCTCTCAAAATCTCAATAAATCGTACGGCTATTTATGGTGGTTGAATGGAAAACCAAATTACATGTTGCCAACTACCCAACTGATTTTCCCAGGTTCTTATGCTGCGAATGCACCAACAGATATGATTGCAGGATTGGGGAGAGATGGACAAATAGTAAGTATCTCACAAAGTTCAGGATTGGTGTTTGTCAGAATGGGAGAAGCACCAAGTTCAACAAGTTCAGTTCCAACAGTATTTTGCAATCAAATTTGGCAAAAAATAAACGAGCTTAATTGCAATTTAAGTTTGGAAACCCCGAAGAACAATTTACCAATATTGTATCCAAACCCTGCACAAAATCAACTTCATTTGTCTCAATTGAAAGACAATGCCGAGGTGTTTATTTATAATTTGCAAGGTTTACAATTGATGCACAGCACTGATAAAACAATTGATGTTTCCAGTTTTTCTCCCGGAATTTATCTAATTACAATCAAACAAAATGACGAAATCTATTCCCAAAAGTGGATTAAACGTTAATTTTTACTATTCGACACTTTTGCGGCCTGCATTTTAATTTCAGGAATTAAATCTTTGATGGCCACAATGCGAGTCGCATCAGCCGGGTGAGTGCTTAGAAATTCGGGAGGAGTTTGACCCGATTTTTGTGCCGACATGCGTTCCCAAAAAGAAATGGCCGCCTCAGGATTATAGCCTGCAATGGTCATGAGTAGTAAGCCTATTTTATCGGCTTCGGATTCGTGGCTTCGGCTAAACGGCAACATCACCCCTACTTGTGACCCTATGCCATAGGCTTGTTGCCACAATTGTTTGTTTTCGTCACTTTGGTTTCCGGTGGCCAAGGCTACTCCCACTGCACCTAATTGCTGCAATTGGGCCGCGCTCATGCGTTGGGCGCCGTGATTGGCCAAGGCATGTGAAACCTCGTGCCCCATAACGGTTGCCAGTCCAGCTTCGTCAAGTGTAATGGGTAAAATGCCCGTGTAAACCACAATTTTTCCACCGGGCATACACCACGCGTTTACCTCTTTATTATCCACCAGATTGTATTCCCATTTATAATCCTTGAGATAATCCGCATGGCCGTTGGCTTTGAGCCATTTCTCGGCTGCAGCTTTAATTTTTTGGCCTACACTCTTTACTTGTTGCGCATCGGGTGTCCCATTTATTACTTTATTCTCCTTCAAAAAAGCATCGTATTGCTGAAACGCAGATGGAAACAACTGGCTATTGGATACAAAATTCAAATTGTTTTTCCCGGTAAACGGATTGGGAGCGCAGGATTGTATAACTATAAAAACGAAAAGAACAAAAGAGAATCGAATAAGACGCATAGTACATTTTTTTTGAAACACAAATTACAATCATTTCACGCGTTACTTCCAAAAAAAATGTAATTATTCTTTTTTTAATCTAATAATGATGGCATTCCCCTCGAGTTTACATTTCATTTATGTAGAAGCATCTGTTACCTCTCGGGTCGGGCTCTGCGCTGCAAGTCCTCGCCGCTTCGTTGCACTGCGCGGCTGTGGGCTTTTCGCTGCGGTCCCTAATGCATGCGGTTGTCGGTTGTCGGTTGGCGGTTGTCGGTTGACAGTTGTCCGTTAACAGCTATACGTTTACACCACCCTAAAGTTCTTAGAATAAAAATCACAAATCAACAATCGTTAA
>Ga0209550_10004775_pt1 | contig 12810 bp, 10 predicted proteins | sample LauGreSuBDMM15SN_2_FD_187567 | JGI IMG/M metagenome (GOLD analysis project Ga0209550, IMG submission 187567) | Freshwater lake microbial communities from Lake Michigan, USA - Su13.BD.MM15.SN (SPAdes) (version 5) | ecosystem: Environmental > Aquatic > Freshwater > Lake | place: Lake Michigan... | reverse complement strand
GATTCCCAGTAAGGCGTTTCTTGACAATTCCAGATAAATTTTGTGATACAGACATCATCAAATGCAGGCACAACAGGCTGAACACGTTTAAATGAACAAACAATCAAAATTACTTAGCAAAATCACTTAGGCGAGTAATTGCTTAACTTCGATTTCTTCTGGTGAGAGGTCCGATACAACTTCTGCCTGACGCGCTTGTTGCCTCTCCCACATTTGCGCATAAGCGCCTTGCAATGCTAGTAATTCATTATGCGTACCACGCTCGACTATGCGCCCATGGTCCATCACCAAAATTTGATGCGCATCGGCTATGGTAGATAAGCGATGGGCTATGACTAAGGTGGTGCGATCACGCGCAATGTCTTTGAGTTGGGCCTGTATTGCTTGCTCAGCCCGTGAATCTAATGCTGAAGTGGCTTCATCAAAAATCAGAATAGCAGGATTTTTTAACAAGGTACGTGCTATCGCAACCCGCTGTTTTTCGCCACCTGATAATTTTAACCCGCGCTCGCCTACAGGCGTCTCATAGCCTTCAGGCAGACTTAAAATAAATTCATGAATATAAGCTGCTTTTGCAACAGCGATTATATCTTCCTGGCTAGCATCTGGTCGACCATAGCGTATGTTGTAAGCGATACTGTCATTAAAAAGTACGGTGTCTTGTGGGACTATACCAATTGCATTACGCAGTGAAGTTTGACTCACTTGCCGAATATCTTGCTCATCGATTTTTATTGCGCCTGTATTGACATCATAGAAGCGAAACAAGAGTCTAGCCAAGGTAGATTTACCTGAACCGCTATGTCCTACTACCGCAGTGGTAGTGCCTGCTGCAATCGTAAAATCTATATCGAATAAGATTTGTCGATTTTTTTCATAACTAAAGTCAACATGAGAAAAACTCACTTGTGCATTTTTTGTGATCAAGACTTTTGCTTCGTTAGAGTCAGCCACTTCACGATGTTGATCTAATAAGGTAAACATTTTTTCCATGTCCGCGAGGCTTTGTTTAATCTCGCGATACAAGACACCAAGAAAATTCAAAGGGATATATAGCTGTATCATGAAGGCATTGACTAACACTAAATCACCGAGTGTTAATTGTCCCGCAATTACACCAACTGTGGCGCGCCAGAGTATCAATGTGACTGCTGTAGCAATGATAAGAGACTGCCCTGTATTTAATAGTGTGAGCGAGGATTGTGAATGGACTGCTGCTGTTTCATAACGACGTAATCCTTCATCATATCGTTGTGCCTCATATTCTTCATTGCCAAAATATTTTACTGTTTCATAATTCAGTAATGAATCCATCGCTTTAGTGCTGGCTTTAGAATCTAAGTCATTCATGGTGCGCCTAAAATGCGTGCGCCATTCTGTAATCATGACTGTGAAAATAATGTAAACCACTAAGGCGATGATGGTGATGCCAAAGAACCAAATGTCATATTTGAGTGCAAGATAGGTCAACACTAAACCTATCTCCACTAAAGTCGGCAAGATACTAAATAAGGTATAGGAAACCAAAGATGAAATACCGCGCGTGCCACGCTCTATATCTCTGGTGACACCACCGGTTTGCCGATTTAAATGAAAGCGCAAAGAAAGTGCATGCAAATGTCGAAACACTTTGAGTGCAATGGTACGTACCGCGCGTTGTGTGACTTTTACAAAGAAAAATTCTCTTAGCTCTGTAAAAATTGTGGTTGATAAGCGTAATAAGCCATAAGCTACTAATAGACCCATAGGCAAAATGAGTACGGAAGCAGGATTATTGGGCGTGATACTAAGACTATCGACTAATTCTTTGAGCACTAAAGGCACACCGACATTGGCAAGCTTGGCGCCTATCAGACAAGCTAAGGCAACCATCACGCGCCATTTATATGCCCAAAGATAAGGCGCCAGTGTTTTTAAGGTACCCCAGTCATTGCGGGTGGCTTGATTGGCAGGTGGCTGATGATGAGAACTAGCGTGATGTCGCATATGCCTACAATAATTCAAAACGAAAAGTGAATGAGATGGTTTATGCTTGGCGCATTCAGCGCTTAGCATGCCCTAAACAGTGATTGTAACGGTTATGGCTAATCCGGTTAGCTTAGAGCAGTGCAATGAAAATAGGAGTCAATATGAGTGACAGTGATATTAATTTAAATAGCCTGCCTGAGGGCATGCCTACCTTACGCGTGATGCCTATGCCCTCGGATGCCAACATTCATGGCGATGTGTTTGGTGGTTGGATTATGGCTCAGGTTGATATTGCAGGCGCTTTGCCTGCAGTGCGACGAGCAAACGGCAGAGTAGGAACAGTGGCGGTGAATTCTTTTGTTTTCAAACAGCCTGTGTTTGTGGGTGATTTGTTATCGTTTTATGCAAAGATTGTTAAAACCGGCAGAACCTCGATCACTGTCAATGTCGAGGTATATGCAGAGCGCAATCGCTTACAAGCCGACACAGTAAAAGTGACTGAAGCCACTCTCACTTACGTGGCAACCGATGAAGACCGACGCCCACGTGAACTACCTCCAATTACAAGCTGAATGAATAGCGCCTGTTTGTTAGTTAATTTTTAATGCAATCAATTAGGCTGGCGCTTTTTCATCACGTAATTCGCGTCGTAATATTTTTCCCACATTGGTTTTGGGTAGTTCATTTCTAAACTCGATATGTTTAGGGCGCTTATATCCTGTGAGCTGCTCATGACAGTAGTCGCTTAACTGATCCGCAGTTAAAGAGGGGTCACGTCGCACAACAAAGAGTTTGACTGCTTCACCAGTATGCTCATCTGGCACACCCACTACGGCACATTCCAACACCCCTGGGTGAGTTGCTACCACACCCTCTACTTCATTCGGATACACATTAAAGCCAGACACTAATACCATGTCTTTTTTTCTATCAACGATGGTTACATAACCGGTTGCATCCATAACGCCGATATCACCGGATTTAAAGTACCCATCTGCAGTCATGACTTTGGCAGTTTCATCGGGCTTATTCCAATAACCCATCATGACTTGTGGACCACGTATCGCAATTTCACCAACTTGTCCTAGTGGTAGAGGATCACCACTATCATCCAAGATAGCGATCTCAGTGGAGGGAATTGGCAAACCTATGGTGCCAGAGAATTCTTGTGAGTTAGCTGGATTGGCTGTGGCGACCGGCGCTGTTTCTGAGAGACCGTAACCCTCGACGATGTTTCTGCCAGTGACTTCACGCCAGCGATCATTGACTGCTTTTTGCACTGCCATGCCACCACCGTTTGATAGCTTCAAGCTAGAGAAATCTAATTTTGCGAAATCAGGATTATTCAATAGGCCGTTGTAAAGTGTATTCACAGCAGGGAACATATTGAATTTATATTTACTCAATTCTTTTACTAGCCCAGGTATGTCACGTGGATTAGGTATGAGTATGTTCATGCCTCCAGTGCGCATACCCATCAAACAACATACTGTGAGTGCAAAGATGTGATACAGCGGCAAAGCACAGACTGTGATCATAGCCTCAACTTTAGGCGGCATATCTAAACCAGGTTGCAACCAGGCTTCGTTTTGCAATAAATTTGCAATCACATTTCTATGACTGAGCATGGCACCTTTTGACAAGCCCGTTGTGCCACCAGTGTATTGCAAGAAGGCGATGTCTTCATGCCCTACTTCTATCGGACGTAATGCAAGTCCAGCACCTTTACGTAATGCCTGATTAAAACGTATGGCATGCGGCAATGAAAATTCTGGCACCATTTTTTTAATATGGCGCACAACAAAATTTACGATGCCTCCTTTTAATCCGCCTAATAATTCACCCATACTGGCAACCACAACAATTTTGATGGCTGATCTTGAGATGACTTTTTCAAGTGTATGCGCAAAGTTTTCTAAAATGATGATGGCTTCTGCACCTGAATCTTGTAATTGATATTCCAACTCACGCGGTGTGTAGAGTGGGTTTACATTCACGACGGTGTAACCAGCGCGAAGCACAGCTGCAATGGCGACGGGATATTGCAAAACATTTGGCATCATTAATGCAACTCGCGCCCCAGGCGGTAAACCTTGTGCTTGCAACCATGCGCCTAGTTTTACTGACATGGCATCGACATCATGGTAACGTAAAGTCTTACCCATGCAAGCATAGGCATCACGTGCAGCATATTTACTGAAGGATTCTTCTAGTAAATGAACTAATGAACGATAGCGTGTGAAATCGATTTCTGCTGGTACGCCTTGTGGGTAGGATTTAATCCAAAATTTTTGCATGTCTTATCCCTGATTGTTTTATTTTTTGGGCTAGGCTTTTGCTCGCACTAGGTCTCCCTCTATTTACTTAATCCTATCTGAAAATGAAGGCAATGTGGAGTTATTGCAGCGCAGCAGTTGGTTCTTGTGTGCTCTCTTGCTTAGATATAGGATGAGCTGTCGTTAATTTCGCAAGTTGGCTTCTTCTTTTCTTTTTTTCTAGCTTAGCTAATTGACGAACTGACTGATAAAAGTGTGAAAAATTCTTTTGCTCTTCCCACATGCGCTGGAAGGCTGGAACCAAGTCAAAGTAGGTAGAAATCAGTGCTAGATGGGCATTAGATAAAGGACGATTAAACCAAGCGTCATAGCTCGTATCATCATTCCACTGCTCATGCTTAAGTACACCATATGCTTCTTTTAATGATTGAAAAATTTCACTTTTCTTTAATCTTTTTACAGATTCCGAATCTGCGCTTGCATAATTTTCCTCTAGCTTTGTACGATACTCAGTTAAGAGTGAAATAAATGCGAATCGACGCTTTTGACTCTGCTGAAAATGATTGAGCTCAGTTATATTCCCAAATCGATTCAACCAGCGTGTGACACCAATTTCTTCTACTGCAGTTGCAAAGGATTCATTAAATTGTGTATCACCTGGGATGTATACAACTTGATGGGCAAGTTCATGAAAAATAAGGCGCGCTAGTTCCGCCTCTGAGTAGTGTATGAACGTCGACAATACTGGGTCGTTAAACCAGCCCAAGGTGGAATACGCTGGCACACCTGCTACTAATACATCTTTTCCTTTATGCCGCATGGTTTCAGCAAAATGCTGCGCTTGGTCTTTGTTGTAATAGCCTCGATAACTGACGCAACCTGCAACAAGAAAACACCACTGCTGTGGCTGGAGCGATAACTCGGGGGTGACTACAACATTCCAGAGCACATAAGGCCGTTTTAGATCAGCATATTTTTTATAGCTACCATTGTCAGGCAAACCTAATTCATCTACAGCAAAGCGTCGTATTTCCTGTACTAATTTTAATCGTGTTTTTAAATTATCGTCTGCGTTGGGTTGTACTAGCACTTGCTCAATCGGCTTAGCTTTTGCTAACACCTCCATTTGTCCTTGCGCCGCTTGGGAATAATAAGCAAGTTGTGCGCAACCACCACATAAAAAAAGCAAGCTACCGATACTTATGATGGTGAACAGTTTTTTCATTTAGAGATTATGCTTTTTCGACTTGAACGAGTACGTCATAAAAAGTGGCGGCTCGCCCCATATCGGTTAAACGTTGATTGGTTAATTCATTGGCGTTTTTTCCATCACCAGCATATTTTTTCCACCAGATCGATAAGCCCACTACAAGTCCAGCTCGCGTCTTGTCTGTGACTCGTGCTTTCATGATCATAGATCCACGATCATTAAAGGTACGAACCATATCGCCATTCAGAATTCCTCGCGCATGTGCATCTTGTGGATGTATATCTAAATAAGGCTCGCCTTCTGTATCACGTAAGCTCATTACATTGACAAAGGTGGAGTTTAAAAAATTTCTTGCTGGCGGCGATATCATCGCAAGTGGATAAACTTGCGCGAGTTGTGGTGCGCTCTGTGCCGACTCATACGGTGGAATATATGCAGGCAAAGGATCTAAGCCATCTGCTTGCATTTTTGCGCTAAAAAATTCACATTTACCAGATGCTGTAGGAAAGCCACCTTGTGCAAATGGCGCAAGGGGCACATTTAATTTTTGCCAACCTGTTTTTTTCAAACTCGCCCAATCAAAATGTATTGCTCGTTGATTAGTCGAGTCAAACGCTTGCGCTGCTATGTCATCATCGGTTTCTGAAAAACACGGATCATTAAAGCCCATACGTGCTGCTAATAATCTAAATATTTCTGTATTTGGTTTTGATTCGCCTAGCGGTTGTATCGCTGGATTATTTGCCATCATATAGAGATGGCCGTAGGTGGCATGGATGTCGGTGTGCTCTAGCTGCGTTGTAGCTGGCAATAAGATATCAGCATAGTCAGCTGTATCAGTATGAAAGTGTTCTAACACGACAGTGAATAAATCTTCACGCGCAAATCCGCGCGTAACTTTTGGTGATTCAGGTGCTACAGCAACAGGATTTGAGTTGTAGACAATGAGTGCTTGTATGGCAGGGCCAAATTCTTTTGAGGTGGGTTTTAATAAATCATCACCTATGGTGCTCATGTTAATGAGGCGCTGTTTTTGCAAACTTGATGTTGTGCGTAAATCAGGTCTTTGCAATCGATCTAAGCGTTTAGGAAAACTATCACCACTTGATAAGAGAACACCACCTGCCGGATGACGCCACGCACCGACTAAAGCAGGTAAGCATGCAACATTACGCACTGCCATGCCTCCACCATGAGTACGCTGTATGCCGTAACTTAATCGTATTGCTACTGCTTCACCTTGCAAGGCGGTTTTTCCATACAGTTGCGCTAGCTGCTCTACTACTTCGGGTGCTATGCCACATATCTTTGCTGTATGTTCTGGCGTCCAAGTTTTTACTCTCTCAGCTAATTGATCAAAGCCTAAGGTGTAGTTTTTTATGTAGTCATGATCTAGATGATCATCACGTATCAGTACATGCATTAAGCCGAGTGCGAATGCTGTATCAGTACCAGGTAATAAAGCTATGTGCTGATGACATTTTTCTGCAGTGAGTGATCGATAAGGGTCAATCGCAATTATGGTGGCGCCTCTGCGCTTCGCATCTTGCACCTTCATCCAAAAATGTAGATTTGATGCGATAGGGTTACTGCCCCAGATAATGATTAACTTTGCATGTTCAAACTGCTCGGTGTCTGTACCTATTTTTGCGCCTATGGTGTATTGATAACCAACTGATCCTGCAGAAGCACAAATAGTTCGATCTAGATCAGAGGCGCCGATTTTATTAAAAAATCGCATAGACATGGATTCGCCTTGCACTAAGCCCATGGTGCCAGCGTAGCTATACGGCAGGATGGCAAGTGGGTCTTGCTCTGCTATGGGTTTTAGTTTGGCGGCGATGATGTCAAGCGCTTCATCCCAACTAATGCGGACAAACTTTCCTTCGCCTTTACGTCCAACACGTTTTTGCGGAAAGAGTAAGCGCTCAGCATGATAAGTACGCTCTAAATATCGCGATACCTTCGTACAAAGTGCACCAGCTGTATTTGGATGGTCAGGATCACCTTTGACTTCTATGGCCACGCCATCTTTTACTGTGACTAACATGGCACAGGTATCAGGACAATCATGTGGGCAGGTAGCACGTATGGTGGAGGTCATTTTAAGAAAGTCTATTTTGCTATTTTTGAAAGAATGATGCGATTCGCTAGCTAAGGTTAATATTACAGTCTGCTAGAAATTTTAGTGCGTACTAAACTAGCAACAGCTGGAATAACAATGATAAACAGAGACTACTATGAAACTGATCGAACCGATTCTTGAATTTCACACTGAGCTACAACAGATACGCCGCACTATTCATGCGCATCCTGAGCTCTCCTACGAAGAAGTGCAAACCTCGGAGTTAGTGGCAAAGAAATTAACGGAATGGGGTATACCCGTGATTCGCGGTCTAGGGCTGACTGGTGTGGTTGGTGTAATTAAAAATGGTACCAGTAAGCGTGCTGTGGGTTTACGCGCGGATATGGATGCTTTGCCGGTTCAAGAGTCGAATTCTTTTCCTCATCATTCGCAACATGAAGGCAAGATGCATGCATGTGGCCATGATGGGCATACAGCTATGCTGTTAGGTGCTGCACATTATTTGTCTCAAAATAAAAATTTTGATGGCACGGTGTATGTGATTTTTCAACCTGCTGAAGAAGGTGCAGGTGGCGCTAAACGTATGATGGATGAAGGATTGTTTGAACAGTGTCCTATGGAGGCGGTTTTTGGTATGCATAACTGGCCTGGCGCTGCAGCTGGTGGTATGGGCGTAAAAGTTGGCCCTATGATGGCTTCATCCAATGAGTTTGAAGTGATTGTGAAAGGTAAAGGTGCGCATGCCGCGCAGCCTCATATGGGGATTGATCCAATTATGGTGGCAGTGCAAATTGCACAAAGCTGGCAAACCATTATCTCTCGCAATAAAAGTCCGATTGACTCAGGCGTGCTCTCTATTACGCAAATTCATTCTGGTAGTGCTACGAACATCATTCCCAACTCTGCTAGCTTGATAGGCACTGTGCGTACTTTTACTTTGCCAGTGTTAGATTTAATTGAATCTCGTATGCGTGAAATTGCGGAACATACTGCTGCCGCTTTTGGTGCCACGATTGAGTTTCAGTTTAAAAGAAATTATCCGCCACTGATTAATCATGATCTAGAAACGCTATTCGCTGTGGGCGTGATGGAAGAAGTAGTTGGCAAAGAGCATGTTAATGCTCAGGTAGAGCCTACGATGGGCTCTGAAGATTTCGCTTTTATGCTGTTAGAAAAGCCAGGTTGTTATGTTTTTATTGGAAATGGCGATGGCGAGCATCGCATGCAAGGGCATGGTTTAGGCCCATGCAATTTACATAACCCTAGCTATGATTTTAATGATGATTTACTTCCTATAGGCGCGACTTATTGGGTCAGACTTGCGGAACGTTTTCTATCTTCACCACCTTTACGCTAATTTAATCACACTAAGTTTTCTTATTGTTTTTTACAGGCCTATCCGTCGTGATGACCTGATACTGCGCTTGTTTTTTACCAGCTATCTGATTTTCAGTTTGTTCTATGGGGTCAAATCGCCATGTTTTGGTGTGATAGCTAGCTACTGATGCGCGATGTGCAATGCTTATGATGATTGAATCAGGCAATTCACGAATAATTAAGCCATAGAGATCTTTTTCTGTCTCCGCATCCACTGCACTTGTTGCCTCATCTAAAAACAAAGTGTTTGGTCTGTGTAAGAGTGCTCGCACAAATGCCAATCGCTGCTGCTCTCCAGGCGAGAGTCTATGACTCCAATTATCGACTTCATCTAGTTTAGGTATTAGATGCGTCAATCTGCATAATTCTAAGTAATGAATAATTGCTAAGTCTTTATACGCTGTTGCAGCAGCAGGATAATTAATTGCTGCTCTTAATGAATCTATCGGCAAATAACTTTTTTGCGGCAGGAATAATAATTTTTTAGATACTGGTATTTCTATAGTGCCCGATCCATACGGCCAGATATCTGCCATGGCTCTAAATAAAGTGGACTTACCACAACCTGATGGCCCACTTACTAAGATACGTTCACCATCATGAATGATGGCATCAAATTTTTCAGTGAGTTTTATTCCATTAGGTAGTTCTAAACTGACTTGCTCTATAAGTATCGCGCCTACGTTGTTGTGAGTGATACTAATTCCCGCTTGCTCTTTCTGCATATCGAGTATCGCGCTGTGAAAACTAGATAGTCGATTTACGCTAGCCTTCCATTCTGCTAACTGGCCAAATGCATCGATGAACCACGATAATGCTGACTGCACTTGACCGAATGCAGAAGAAATCTGCATTAGCCCACCTAAGGTAATCGCCCCTGAAAAATAACGCGGCGCGCCTACTAAGAAGGGGAAGATAACAGCGAACTGCGCATAAAATGTGGAAGCGACATTGAGTTTTTTGGTGGTTTTCATAATAGACCACCAGTTTTTTTGAATCTCTTTGAAATGTCCTTGTAAGCTTTGCTGCTCCTCTTGCTCACCTCGATATAAAGCAATCGCTTCTGCATTTTCCCGTATACGAATTAAACCAAATCGAAAATCCGCTTCGAATTTTTGCTGATTATAATTTTGTTTAATTAGAGGCTTACCTATCCATGCAACTAAGAGTGAACCAACGCCGGCATATAACAGTGCGAACCAAACCATATAGCCCGGTATGTGCAATTCTTGTTCAGAAATGACAAATGAAATCGGTCCACTGACCGACCATAAGATGCCCACAAATGAAAGTAAGGTCACGACGCTAGACAATAAGCCTAGTGATAAGGATAAAGAACCCGATGTCAGATATTTTAGATCTTCCGCTATACGTTGATCGGGATTATCTGCAGTACCTTTTTGCTCTATGCGATAGTAAGATTGATTTTCTAACCATTCACTCATGTATTGTTTGGTCATCCATGCACGCCAACGGATTTCCAATGCTTGAGTTAAATATATTTTATAGATGGCGACGACAATAAAGATAAATGCCAGTATCGAGAACTGCCACAACTGTTCTTTGAATACTTCAAAATTTTTATTCTCTAGTGCATTATAAAAATCCCTATTCCAATCATTAAAAAGAACATTCAAATAGACCATAGCTAAAGCAAGAGAAACCACACTTGCCAATAGCAATCTTGCTATCCATTTGTCGGTAGATTTCCAATAGGGTGCAATCAAGCTCCAGCTAGCATGCCAGTTTAACGGCTCTGATTTTTTTGTGACTGACATGTTTTTTAAGAGATATTTTTAAGTGCTGTTTTTTTATTTATGACGGCAGTTTGTTTTCACTGCTTCCAAGTCTTGTTCCTTGATTCATCTTTTCAACTGCCAATAAAATTGCAGATTGATCTGCTAATGGTGATGACTCAATGAGACTTTGATAGTTTTTTGTAATCAGCTGCGCTAATGGTAGCGATACATTTGATTCTTCTGCTGCTGCTAAAATATTTTCCATATCCTTATACTGACTTTTTACCTGACCACCTGGCATGAAATTTCTATCCAACATTCGCTGTCCATGCACTTCTAAGATGCGACTTTCAGCAAAACCTCCACGTAATGCATCACGTACTGCACTTGGATTAGCTCCTCCTGCCTGAGCCAGTAGTAATGCCTCTGCTACGATGTTTAATGTTCCACCTACAATTAACTGATTACATAGCTTAGCCAACTGACCACAACCTACTGGGCCAACATGTGTTGCTCGACCCATCGCATTTAGGACTGGCTTTGCACGATCGAAATTAGTTTGATCGCCTCCCACCATGATTGCTAAGCTTGCAGCTTCTGCTCCAATCACCCCACCTGATACAGGTGCGTCCATAAAATGGATATCATGTATTTGTAGTTTCTTACTAAGTTCGACCGCCTCAGATTGCTTGGTTGAACTCATGTCTATGACAAGGCTGCCTTTTTTCAATGTTGGAAGCGCTGCTGATATGACTGCTTCCACTTGAGGACCTGCCTCTAACATTGTAATGATAATGTCTGCGCTGCCTATTTCTTCTAGGGTCGTTGCGACGTTTGCACCAAATTCTTGTAATGCTTCTGCTTTTGCTTTTGTACGATTCCAAGCATGAACCGAGTATCTCTGTTTTAATAAGTTGTGTGCCATGGGCAAGCCCATTAAACCTATACCTAAAAATGCAATTTCTGGTTTTTCTTTATTATTCATTTCTTCTTCCTTACTCTTTTCTCGTACGATATTCTTTGATGGCTAATCTTTTATTTTATCTTTAATAATTCTTTCTTTATTACGAAGCTATGAATACTAATTGTTTATTACGTTTACTTTTTTGTCTTTGTGGATTCGGCTTTTTAATTACTCTAACTAGCTGCGCTACTTATTCACCATCTGCAGAGATGACATGCCTTTCTTCAGATTTGGTCATGCAACGGTTGGGAACACCTTCAATAAAATTTAATGACGATAATGGATTTCGCTTAGTTTATATTCGCGGTCCTTTTGGTAAACATACCTATTTTTTATATTTTTCACCTGACGACAAGCTGCTTCGTTCAGAACAGGTGCTTAAAGAATCGTTTTTCTCACTGATCAAGCCTGGCATGAGTGATGAAGAAGTCTTAAATATAATTGGCCCCTCTAAAATCCTTATGGGCGGAGGCAATAGCTCTTGGACTGTTTGGAGCTATCGCTATGAAAACAGCTTGTGTCGTTGGTTTCAAGTTGAGTTTAGATCAGATAATCGTGTTAAATCGGCTGAGTATGGTCGTCCACCTGAATGTAATGTTCGCGCCCCCAGAGGAATAGGTCGTTGACAGTATATTTTTAAATTATGTCAGCACGTATGTAAATGTATTGCATCTCAAATTAATTGATTCTTTGATTTCATTCATTTTTTACTTTGTTCAATATCATTTAATTTCTTTTTTTCTTAAATACCTAGCCTTTAAAATTTTAGGCGAAAAAAAACCCCAACTGAATTTCAGATGGGGTTTTTTAGAATAATAGCCTGACGATGACCTACTTTCACACTGGTTGCAGCACTATCATCGGCGCAAAGTCGTTTCACGGTCCTGTTCGGGATGGGAAGGGGTGGTACCAACTCGCTATGGTCATCAGGCATAACTTGTAAAGCTACTTGTAGCGCCGTTAAAGCTAGCGCATACAAACAACTCAATCTGGAAGAAGTAAATTTAATACTGATTTTGGGGCGTGATGCACAATCGGCAAACACTACAATCAAACTAAACTATAACAATCAATGTTATAGGGACAAGCCTCACGGGCAATTAGTACTGGTTAGCTTAACGCATTACTGCGCTTCCACACCCAGCCTATCAACGTCCTGGTCTCGAACGACCCTTTAGGGGAATCAAGTT
>Ga0209550_10004773_pt1 | contig 12812 bp, 7 predicted proteins | sample LauGreSuBDMM15SN_2_FD_187567 | JGI IMG/M metagenome (GOLD analysis project Ga0209550, IMG submission 187567) | Freshwater lake microbial communities from Lake Michigan, USA - Su13.BD.MM15.SN (SPAdes) (version 5) | ecosystem: Environmental > Aquatic > Freshwater > Lake | place: Lake Michigan, USA... | reverse complement strand
GTCTTATAGAATTTATTGAAACGAGAGAATACATTATACAAGTAAAATACGTCCTCCTTCTTGTCGTTATTATACCAACGCCGCATATGCTGCGTATAACCTGGCGCCTGAACCGTAAGTATATTATTATGTATCGCCAATTTGCTTCCAATCGGATAAAAAGCCAGAAACCCGATTTGAAGCAGTGCTTGAAGCGGCTCTAATATCGTCTCGAATCGTTCCCTCGGTTTTTTCAATTGTCCAGCGATGAATTGTAATGTACTCTGCATTCTAACTATATTACTACCATACATTCTGATATATATTTAGACCGTTTTTATATCGCAAATTTGCTGGTACTCACACCAGCAGACGCGGACGCCGACGCCGGTATCGACTTATGAAGAAATATGTTTGTGGATTGAAAACATGCGTTGTTCACATTATGAGGTATATCGTATTTCTCGCACCATGCGATACACTTATTCACATTTGCCCGTTTATATTGTTCCAATTTCTCCGCATTTCTATGATTGGTAATAATCGACAACGTGGATGTGATATTCTCGATTTGCTGGAAACTTACCATCGCGTTCATCTCTTCTATCCTATTTAAAAAATATAGGTCATGGTCGAATGGAAGTAAAGATGCCAATACGCCCCCGCCGCCGCCCCCCATGTCGTTGGTAGCAGATTGTATGAAATGGAATATACTCGCAAATTGCTCTATAATTTGTGTAGAATTATCTATCTTAAACCCCTGACATATAACGTATTTTTCGGAGTTGGCAATTCGGCTCGTATATGGTTTTATAATCGATACGTTGTTATAATAGTAACTCAAAATGTACAATATATCTACGGTGGCCTTGTGAAATACGTCAAATATTTTCAATATAAATGTTCCTCCAGGTTTCTGTATTGCAAGTGCATAAAATACTTCGCATAACACCAATTGCGTCGCCATACTTTCTTGACGGTTGAAATCCACCGAGAAATCAAACCCTCCATCTGCGGTAACAATATCCATCTTGTTTTTATATTTATCCGCGCAATATAGAAAATTCTCCAAAGAAATCAAATTACCGGTTTTATCGGCCCCATTCTCAATAATTACATTCGGGTGGCTTTCAAGAAATGTGCGTGTCTTTTTCCATCCAGGACATATCGGGTCGTCATTTACCAAGGTCATGCCATAATGACGGTCGTTTCCATAGACAGCCGCGGTCGTAGCGGTCGTAGCGGTCGTAGCAGTCGTAGCGGTCGAAAGCGATTCCTTTTGATTATCAAATATACGCCGCGACAGTTTCAAATATTCTTGTTCTTTCATATATTCATCATGAAAATCTGTATTCCGCTTGAGAATTTGTATGCCCGTCGTCGGGCTTGAGGTGATTCCACTATCAGTTTCTATTGCCGTTCTCTTTGTCGTATTCTTCGCACCGCCCTGTATATGGTGCTGATATTCCAACCCCCGCAAATACGCGATTGCTTCTATAAACCCGCCAGGCCCTTCAGCGAGATGAAACGTTTTTATCCCCATTTTAAATTCAGGTTGTTGAACGAACGTATTTTGGTATTGTGAAAGAATATTGTTATTCTTAATGATTTCAATCATCTTGTAAAATGAACGCGATAATGGCCTCAACTTGCTGATATTTGTTTTATTTCCATTAATATTTGAATGAATATATTCATACGGATTCGTAAATTTTTTAATATTATCCCATGTGTCTTGGTATTTTTCAATCTGTTGTTTGATATCACACAAATGCGCGTAAATCGACGACGATACATAAACATGGTTAGTTTCATGACACACAACACGCAATTCTAGCGGGGCATAATCTGTTCCGTTGGACTGAGATAACAGGTCGATTTGCGGTAATAAAAAGTAATTAAAGTATGATAATATTGGTCCGTTATTGGATTTATGTAGTTCGACTGTTTCATGTTCTGATGTTCCAGCGTGTGATGAAGAAGCACCGCCACCGGCTGATGGTAATACAGGTTTAAAACAATTTTTAGGCGATTTTTTAAACATGTATGTCGATTATATTTATTCATAAATTGTTTATAAGTCTGTTTTCTTCTTTGTTTGACGCTTGGGTTTAACCGGTGCTGCGGCTGCGGCTGCTCCGGCTCCTGCTTCGGCTTCTCCGGCTTCGACATCAGGCATTTTCGCCTTTTTTGTTCGTTTTTGTATTTTCTTCTCTATTTGTTCAATCGGTGCTGAGGGTGCGTCCTTCTCTTCCGCCGCCGCCGCCGCCGTAGCTTTAACAGTTGTCGTCTTTTTTGGCTTTGGTTTGATTTTCAGCGTAGAAGTGGCGGTGGCACCCTTTGCTTCTCCAGTGGCCGCCCCCGCATCCGCCGCGACTACTTTATCTCGACGTTCCTCAAGAATGCGTGCTGCGATCGCCGGTTTGGACGCAACATCGATAGGTCGTGATGCTTTTGCGATCTTTTCAAGAGCAATTTGCTCTCTCGCTTCATCAGTCATATCCATCGCCGATGATTCGCGTTGTTGCTCTTCTTGCAATCCAGCGTAACTCAAGAAACTGCTCTTTAATTGTTTCGCGTTAATGTTTCGATTCTTTCGGAATATAAAGTAACGATTATAGAATGATATCTGCTTCTCTTCTGCTGACATATATAATGCCGACCCGTATTCTTGTTGGCATCTGCGGTCCCATCCATCGCCGCTGCCAACGCCGCTGCCAACGCCGCTGCTGCTACCGCCGACGCCCTCGTCGCGTTTCTTCTTACACTCGATTTCCATCTGATGATACATTCCGTCGAAAGTGGCTGTTCCATCCATCATAGGATTTGTTAGAGTCGTTTCGGCCTCTTCAGGCGTTATAAGGTCGAATCCGTAATTTTCAAGAAGTTGCGTCAAGTAGTCGAAATTCACGAGATATTCTCTCGTCGCTTTATTAATCGAATCTTGGAATACCTCGATTTCATATCCAATACTACTACTATCCGGTTCAAATTCGGTCTGATGATATTTCTTACGAACCGACCACATTTTCTGTGGGTCGGACGCAGATCCCGACGACGACGACGACGACGACGACGACGACAGAATACTCATTTCCGACCCGCTTTCCAGACGAGATAACGCTTGAAATATTCGCGCACCATCAAAACACGTTCCGATGAAATAACCGCCCAATTTCGTACATTCAGCCACATTTTGAAGAAAGGTATGCACCTTCATGATGTTTTCAAAGAAGTAGTGGATTGCGAACTGAACCGAGCAGATATCAAACCCTTCTGCACCTCGGCCGTAATGCGGATAAACGCCACGACCTAATAGGCTCGCGTCTTTTGCTCCTTCACCAAATATCGCGCGGGTTATGAGACGATACCTCTCGCTGATTGCGGCCTGACCACTCCGGATTTCCTTACTACTGTCGGCATGGATAAATATCGCCTCTGGAATATTTCGCTTCTTTTTCTTTACATCGAGATACCGCGCACAAACACCGTCGAATTTATGTTCCAGATTATCTTTCGAGTAATCAATACCGAAAACAAACCCGAGTTTGGCAGCAATCCATTTTGGTAGATCACCGCCCTTTCCGACGGCAAGATCAATAAGTGAATTACCAGGGCGCGAGACGCTCATTATGAGTTTGCGTTTGACGTATAAGTTATGAAAGTCGCGCATTCCCTTTGTAAGGGTGCGAACTTTCGTTCCACGACCGACATCGATGCCTCCGCCACCGGCACTACCCGACTCCACATGATTATAATATATGTCATCGTTGGAGAGTTCGTCGGGTATATCTTCTCCGGTCATCATCATTTCGGGTGTAATCGCGTTATGGATAGAATGCCAGTTATTATTTGCGACGTGATACGCGTTGCCATAGTTTTTACCTCCTGCACGGTATTCTGAGGTTTTATCATGTCGAACACGTAACGCTGACCATCTCCAATTCACCGGTTGGGTTTCGTCATAACTGAATTCAACGATGGTTTCGTCCTGAATAATGTCATTTTCAGTTGTCATCATCTGGCTGACACCTGCTTCGTCCGGTCGCAACATAATATGGCAAATATGCGCATCATTATCATAGGGGTATGTTGGGTAAAATGGCGCAGGTTTATAGTTATCGACGCTATGATGTTCACCGCCGCTCGCACTCGTCGCACTTGCACCGGTACCTTCGATGACTGAAACGCACGGGTTCAAGTATCCGTGCTTTCGTTCGTCATAACCTACACGCAATACCAACGTTTTGTATTGCTGAACCTGAACACATCGTGACATATCTACACCACTTTTAAAGATGTTGCTGACAAGGTCTTCGTTATCTTCTCCCTTCTTCGTTGTAACAAGAAAATCGATTGTATTCATATGAGCGGGTTTCCATTTGAAAGAATAGTCCCATGTGGTTTTGTATAACGGCCCTGATACAGTATTGTCATTACGCACATTACTTCCAACACCTAAATCAATCGGCGTAAATATTAAGCCGTCAGTGTGATATTCGAATCGGTGTTCTTGCGATTTACGCAATATAATCGCGCAACAATCAAATATGGTTTTTCCGAATAACAAAGAACTAGCAATTTCAAAATTTTTGGGTTCAATACGAATCGGAGGTAATGAATCCGCGCCACCAGATACACATTTCAATTGTAGGTTCTTTACGATGCGTTCCATTAAAGGTAGTCGAAAATTGGTGAGAACCTCATCATCATTCATCGGGAAGAATAACCGCGAACGAACATCTGCTTTATGCACGAAATAAACATCGAACACGAGGAACAAGTTGATGAAATCGCCGCGCTTATCGTGAAGGATATGCTCTCCATCAAGGAGAGTATTGTGTAATTTCGAATTCAAAGAAACCGCGCCTGTAAATTGGAAGTTCAAATTGGTATCGATGACATATACATGGCCGGTTTTTGGTGCAACAAATAGGAGTTTTCGATGACCATCAGCTTTCTCTGTAACCGAGTAATTCATGCGAATATTGGGGACTTTTGAGTCGGCGTCGATCGGGCGAATATTCTGCATTTGAAGTGTATAAGAACATGGTCCGATGAAATGTTTGGGGCGAAGTTGAATATTTCTTCGTCCGGCGTCTAACTCGCGTTCTCGTTCACGTTCTCGTTCACGTTCTCGTTCACGCTTTTCACGGTCATGGTCACGGTCACGGTCACGCTCACGCTCACGGTCGTCGTCTTTGCCCGCGCCTCCCCTTCGGTCGCGGTCACGCTCACGCTCACGCTCACGCTCGTCTTCAGCGCCGCTGTCATCGCTATCGCTGTCACCTCCTTGTTTTTCATCCGGATATAATAATTCATAATATCGGCGTTGGACGCCCTTCATTTCCGATAATGAAACCGGGTAATTCGTTCCTTGAAATCCCGACAGTACAATTTTAATCATTTTACGAAGATTATCCAAGAGATGTTTCGGATGATTGAATGCGGTCCCTGGGCCAACGAGGTCATTTATTACCTCTATTTCGATTTCATAACGTATCGGACTTTCAAGCACTTTCGCAGCTTCAAATGTCGACGCAGAGATATATCCAGCTTGGTCCTTATGCGACTCTTTGACAACACTCATATCGATTTGAAATGGAAATTCCGGATGTGTTAGCGTGCTTCGATTGATATACCGAAATGTCTTCTTGTTGTCATTCCATGATTTTAAAATGGACCTTGCGAGTGTAGACGTATTTGCGATACGTTTCTCGCGCTCGTAGCTCACTTTGAAATTGAAGTCGTCGAAAATGACCGGATGTATCGTCTCCCCGCTTCCGCTGCCGCTGCCGCCTGCTTCTTCTTCACCACCGCCACCGGTCTTTGCGTACATCTTCTGCGTAAAGAGGACATACTTTTCGTCGGGCGTATTTGTTTTACAATAATTCTGGACATCGTTGATTCCGTGGATTTCAGCGCGTATAAGCGAGAGCTTCGTCTGACCGGTCTTCTGGTCGATGAATTCATTCTGGATTTTCAGAGAATACGCGTTCTTCTTCGCGAATGAAAACCCAGACGACAGTAGTTTTTGAAGGACCCCGTCAAAGTTGTCTCTCGTCGTACTAGGATTTCCTCGCGTTCCGAAGCGTATCTCCAGTTCTGGAATACCGTCTGTCTTCTCGATCATGCTTTCTAAATAACATTTTACAATATTTGAGAACTCTGATTGTTTATCGGCCACACTGCGGTTTCTTCGCATTGTATATATATGATTGTGATATAATATTTATACAGTATTCATATATATACTTCAATTTTTATACCAGCAATTATTCCAACATTATTGGTACTTAGAAATCGCCTCATATAACTCTGATTTCGTCTTACGTTTTTCAGTCCCCATCGACCCGAATTTCCCCGGAATAATATTCACGACGGGTAAGTTCAGTTTTTGTGAAATCTCAACAAGGTCTTGTAGTTTATATGCCGACATCGGACGTATCGGCGCAGATATACTCTCCATCAACCAATAATTCATACGAATGTATGTAAGGTAATCCAAATTCAGCTTATTAGGTGCAATATACAATACGTATTTTCCTTTGATTTTTTCAATAATAAATGCGCCGCTGTCGCCATTCGCAATTTCATAATACTTACGGTCCTGAACAATACACACCGAAAGCGACTTACACACCGCAACAGCATGTAGTGTTTCTAATGCGATAAATGGTTTATGGACAAGACATTCTTCTGTTGCGTTGAGTTTGATTTTATTTGCTTTCAATATCGGTTTGTTCTGTCGCAACACATCGATTAACTCGAACTTAAATCGGTTTGATTCTACGTATTGATTTTCTATTGTTTCATATTTTTCAACACCGTATAACATAATATATGCCGCCCATAAAATCGAATCTGAACCGGACATCGAATAACGGTATTGCGTCATGATATCTGGATTGAACACGAATGGCTCTGGCTGAGGCTGAGGCTGGTCGCTATCGGTAGTGATGTCGCTGTCGCTGTCGTCAGTGCTGTCGCTGTCGTCAGTGCTGTCGTCGGTTTCAACAACCGATAACGGAATATATGCACATTCTAGTACGGGTACGAGCGCCGCGGGTACATTTTGTTTTCGGTCAACCTTTGATTCGTAACATACAATATCACCACCAACTATATTTTCAAGCGTAAATGAAAACGAATTATAGAGACAAGGAATGATACCTGTCATCGTCTGCTATATTATTTCACGTATTATCTTTATGCGTTTTATTGTCAAAAAACTCCTTCGTGAGACTTTGCTTCTGTTCTTCGATTTCATTCAAGTGTTTCTCCTGTTTTATGACATATGTCATATAATCATATAATTCATGCAATAAATCATTATTCAATTTGGAAATATTAACAAATACTCCGTTTTTGTTTTCGTTGATTTGGGTGTGCTTTGCGTTTAATATTCGCAAAATCTCAATTTGATGAACAACGGGCATATTTTCAATACCGTCCTTTAACGCCATCAAATAATTTGTTTTTGTTTCTACATGTTGTGCAATCGTTTGTATTTCATCCATTGCGGTCAAACTTGCAACCGCGGTTGATGAACCCGATGAATAAAAAGTCACTGCAGCGGCAGAGGTACTCGACATTATTTACATTACATATTAATCGAACTTTATACCCTTTGGTTTTACGTTTATTCACGGAGAAACTGCGTCTAATAACATCGCGATGATGGTAACGTGGGTGTCGTGTAATACAAATCGCCGCCCAATAATTTCTACGGTAAGGATATCGTTTTCTTCTATACGAGAGAACAATTCGCGCATTTGTACATTCATATCACGCGATAGAAACACTTCGATGGGTGATACATGACCCCTCTGTAAATATCTGGCACCTGCGCGAATTCCTGCTTGTGTTATCGTTTTTGCAACACACTTGATAATAGTATGCTCATCTGGAAAACAAACCAGACACTCGGACGTGATGTCAAATAGTATATTCCCCGCTGATAATGTTCCACCCGAATGAGAGCAAACTGAAACTGAATTTGGGCATATATAACCCTCAACCGAACAAAGGCCTTCTACACTTTTTGCAAGTTCGGTTCTTAGCAACTGAGAAATGACAACATCCTTTGTGATTTTATAAAATGGGATTGTGATTGTGCGGGTTATCTTGTGTTTTACAAAGAGATCGGGGTCGCAGTATGAAACGGGAAGTTCTGGTTCGTCGGGCTTTGATTCTGGTTCGTCGGGCTTTGATTCTGGTTCTGGTTCGTCGGGCTTTGATTCTGGAATTTTATTTTTTGGTTTAACACGGATAGTTCGCATATTTGTTTTTGCGAGTACCGACGCCATTCTGACTATATCATTTCTAGAAATATGTTTATATCGGTATCAATTTTATTGTTTCAAATGTAATCACAGATAATAACGTTATATGCCGACCCAGGCGAATCTGTGCCGACATCCTTCTCGATGATTTGAAGTGGCCGGCCACAACCAAAGATCAAGTCGTCGCGCACTAATGCGTCACATTCTTCTTTACTGGCGTGAGGGGGTATCGGTTGCATGTTATGCTTATATACTCCATGACGGAATATTCGACAGTTGAATTCCTTGTGAGATACTACAAAGGGTTCTTGGCAGTGCAGACAAACGAAAACATAATCCATGTTTATAATATTATACACGATTGTAATATTATAAATAGTGAAGTATTACACCAGCTCTCCAATGACCGAAATTGATTCATCGCCGATCTCAAACCTTTGACCAATCACCCTAACGCGAATCTCCTCTTCTTCTTGTAGGCGCGTAAAATCGGCGCGGTCATAATGATGGTCGCGTGCTACAAAAACCGTAACAGCCGACTTTGGTTCATTCAACGTCGCGCGAATACCCGCAAGACTGATATTTTTAATGACGCATGAAAACACAACACCTTCTACGAGTGAGCATGATTCGCATTCATATACCACGTCAAATATTGCATTTTTACCATAAAGGTAACCATTCGAATATGTAAGGATTTTCACACTACCGGGACGAATAAACCCCTCTGCCATACACTTTCCTTCAACGATTTTCGAGAGAATATGTTCCAACGTGTCCTTTACATTACGGCCAATAATGCGGAACGGAATCTCCATTTTACGGGTTAGTAAAATCGTAGTGTAAATACCTAACTTTGGCGAAGATTGGATGCCAATTTTATTTGATGACGCGAATTTCGACATGCTCATCATCATTATAAATGAATACTACTATAATATTATACTTTATTTCTCTATGTGTAATCTCTCGATATCGCACAATAAAGCCTCGCATGGCGTGAAGAACCATTTTCGACCCCCAATACTCTTTCTTTGAAACACCCTCAATAAAAACTCTTGAAATACGCACAATTCCTTTTGTGTTCTCTGTTTCGTATTTTCAGTGGTGAGTTTATAATCGTCGCCTTGGGTCGCTGGGTTCATCGATAAAATAGTATTAATGATACTGATTGCGTCTGTTTTACCAGATTGGTCACATCGTGCGCCTTTATCGCGCTTCTTCGACATTATTTTTACCTTAAACACTAGATATTCCATTTTGAATAATGAGACAAACCCGATAAGCATATTCATACTTCGTATCTGTTCAGTTTGGATTTTTCCTAAAAGAAGTTGGAAGTCGCGCTCATCTTCTGGTTCTGCAACGGTCCATTCGCGGGTTTCGTATCGTAATACAACTAGAGCGAATAACTCTTTCTTTTTCTTGTTGAATAATAACATTCCTTTGTCGTCTTCTGGAGAAGCCGCTGCTGAGTCTTTGGCTGCGATTGCTCTTCGGCCAACCAAAGGACGATGTATTACCTGTTGTGAATAATAATTCAGCAACATTCTTTCAAATGGTGTCAAAGGTTGAATTCCTACGCTACCCGCTGCGACGATACCCATAGAATCATTATTTTTATGATATAAATAATTGAGTAGTGTCATGCTTTCTTCAAAAGATAAATGTTCCAAGAGATTGGCGACAATAAGTTCGTATAATTCTTCTCTCGATATTTGAAATTCTTCGGTTTGAGATATTTGATTAATGACCTTACCGCAATAATAATACCATTCTTCTTGTTCTTTTGTTGGTTTTTCATGTACAAGTTTACATGTATCAAACGTATTTGATAACATCGTTATTATTTCTTCGGATTCGTTCATCTCGTCGAGTGCGGGTTCTGCGGGTTCTGCGGGTTCTGCGGCGGCTGCGGCGGCTGCGGCGCCTGAAGCATATGGAGGACTCTCTTCTTCTATCGATGCTGAAGATGCTGCACTTGCTATCAATTTCTCAACTACCTTTTTGTTCGGGACAACTGAAGCAGTAGCTGCCGCCGCCGCTGTCGACGGTTTTGGCAGAATACCCAAATAATCTTCTGTTACTTCCTGTGGAAGAGGATATTCTATCGCTGTGTGTTTATAAGGAACCGGTACACTTCGTTCGTATATACTGATGCGCTTATCGGTGAGCTCTATAGGCTGAAAGAGATAATAATCACCTACATTTATGATACGCCCAAGGCGACCATATTTATCATTTACATATTCATTTGAGTCTGTGACCATTTGAGTAAGAGCAAGATTTATTTGCGCAATAGGGTACTGGCGCACCGCATTTACATGCGCGATAATTCCATTCGGGCCAGTTTTCTTGTAGAAAAACGCATCTTTATATAAACCACGGATTTTATGAATGATTTTATCCATGTTCATCGACATAAACTTCTCATTAAATGTATCAACGCGAACATCACTACGCGGCCGTAACGACGCTGCATGTGCGCCTTCGCTCGCGCTCTCGCTGTCGCTGTCGCTGTCAATCCCATATAAATCATTCTGTTCTTGTATGGGGCGTCCGTTGGAGAATGTTGGGCGACAAACATATTCGCACCGTTCCATATAATCGCATAATGCGGAATAGGGTCGCGCACCAACTTGATAATTTATTTGTTTACGCGACGAGAGATTTTGATGAACAACTTGATTCAATTGCGCAGCCGTTTGAGTATTATGCTGTATATTCAGAAGACAATCTACCGCGGAAGTTCGGAGTACTCTAGATACGGCACCGATCTTTACGGCTTTAAATTCGGAGAGTCGATATAAGTAAAGGTCGATTGCCTCTATATCGGGGTTTGTCAGCATACTTCCATAGAGATACAATTCTACATTCCTCTGTGAAAATGGAAGGCGCTTATGACTACAATTGCGTATGGCGCGACCAATAATTTGTTCGAGCAAATTCATGTTATACCACGGTTCCAAGATATGGACCTGGCGAATGTTTTTAAAATCGAGACCTTCACTTCCGGCCACAGATATAATGACAACTTTCACGTTTTCTCCGTTTGTGTTGTTTTCGCTTGTTAGTGCCTTCAGTTCATGTAGATTATCTGGCGAAATCGTGGGGTCACCTGTAATTACCGAATACCGCGCTGGACGAAATTGTTGGCTAGGAAATTGTGCTTGATGTTGACGTTGCGGAAGCATCGTAATCGCGTCGATACTTCCTGTGGGTTTATTACGAAATAACGATGAATTTCCGCCCGCAGCGCTATAACGCGTAAACCCGCATTCTTCTAACGCGAGTGCGATTGGAACAACACCACCGTCAATATACTGACTGTATACGAGAATAATACCGTCACTCTGGATGATTTTATCACATATATTCTTTATTTTAGCTGAATAACGTCCGATGTTATCAGGCGCGAATATCCGCGAGGATGCTTTCGTCGTAGTTTCGCCATTAGGTAATTTGAATGCGCGTATAAATTCCGGGCGATATTCAAAATTCAAACGCATCGGTGGATTACCGACCTCTTCATAGGACATAACATGGCGCAGCCCTTCTTTCCCGATACACGAGGCGATATCGAATTCGTCATTTGGGTCATTCATATATTCGATGAGGGATGGATGTGGATATACGATATTCAGCGCTTCGAGAGGTTTCTGGACCGCGGCATAACCGATTGTATCCATATTTTCAAAAGAAGGGAAGTCGGCTGATTCGACAACGGTTGTTTCATCGATGTCGCCACCAGCTACGACGGCGGCTGCGGCGGCCTTTTTGCCTTTTTCTTTGCCTTTGCTGCCAGTTTCAGTCGCCCCCGCCGCCGCCTTCTTCCGCCGAACCATCGCTGTCTTCTTGTAAATATACATAGCCTTCATGTCGTTGATAATGAAACGGTAAGCCGCTTCTTGAATATCACCAACTTTCGTCGTATAAACATCAATATGCTCGATGGGTTGGTCGATATGTCGTCCATTCAATTGGGTTCGCGGGTAGTTGCCACCAACGTCGTGTATGCGTGCGAGAAGCGAGAATTCCGGCGAGTGCTCTCTCGGATATATTCGATAAGGAAATGTATACGGATTTTCACCGCGAACAAACGAGACGTAACCGGTAGCTTTTCGGACAAGAAGCTCCTTTCCTGTCTCTCGCCCTTCCGCATCCAAACGGAAATTCCCTCGCTCATCAAAGACGTCGGCGATATCAATCGTCGCCCGGCGATCATTCAAATTCATCAAGTTTATAAGCCAGACGATTTCCTTGTAGCTGTTATACATCGGAGTCCCGGATAGCAGTAAAAGACGGACATTATTCACCTTCTGAACGATTTGAAACAATATTTTCGCCACGCGTTTGTCACGATTGTCATCAGTAATACGAATATTATGAACCTCGTCAATAATGATGAGTGTATTTGCGAATAATTTTCGCAATTTCGTAACTGATAGAGTTTCGATTGCTAGGGTTTCCATTTCAGCCGCTTTGGCGATATCCGCTGCGGATTTACGGCCCTTTTTAGACGCTGCCGCCGCGCCCCTCACCTCCGCC
>Ga0209550_10004770_pt1 | contig 12815 bp, 12 predicted proteins | sample LauGreSuBDMM15SN_2_FD_187567 | JGI IMG/M metagenome (GOLD analysis project Ga0209550, IMG submission 187567) | Freshwater lake microbial communities from Lake Michigan, USA - Su13.BD.MM15.SN (SPAdes) (version 5) | ecosystem: Environmental > Aquatic > Freshwater > Lake | place: Lake Michigan... | reverse complement strand
CCACCGACAACTGCTCCGCCAACGACTGCTCCACCGACAACAACAACAACAACTACTGCAGCGCCAACACATAAAACCGAGCTCTCTCTAGTACAAGACAGCTCGTTTTTCGATCCAACAACGGGTAAGACAATGAGTTTATGGAAACTGAAAGCAAACACTGTGTAAGAAAAATATATGTATACACTTGAAAAAAATAAAAACGATAATTGTTTTTATTTTTGTAAAAATACTGCAATCTAAAAATGCTGTGTAACGATTTCAATTGATTTTGTTGTTCTTTATGCCTTCTTTTTCATTTTCACTTTTCCGCCAGTCATTGTTCCTCCTTTCATCTTTGCAGGTTTAACAGAAACCAGTCCAGGGGTTAAATTTGGATCATCGTCCACATTTGTCGAACCAAACAAATGAAACACAAAAACAACCAGAAGAATCCCCACAATACAACCAATCAGTGCATTTGTTCCTAGGGAAGTTGCAGTTTGCGATACTAAAACGAGTGTCATTAAAAATAAAAAGAATTGACTCTTGTATAAAAACACATTCTTTACGAAATCGAAAAAGCCGAAGTCTTGATTTGTGCGCTCGGTCTTTCCAGAAATTAAAATTGGCGACAAGTAAGTATAAATCATAACAATGAACGGTAGAATAAACATAAACGGAAAAAATAAAAAGAAACAATACAAGAAAAATGCAAATCCTCGAACTGGTCTCAAATAAGTAAAGGGTTTGTACCAGCTTACAGTATTATTTTTAGTACCTTTATCCATAAAAAAATCCTCCCAGTATTTGATTTGATAAAAGAAACATAATCCTACATTCACTAAATAAACCACGATAAAAAGAAACGAGTAAATAAATGGCGTTAGAATGAGTATGACGCTTTCAGGTAAATACTGATTTAATGCTCCAAACAATTTGTTTATAAACAAATTGTTGTTTGCAATTGTATTTAGAATTACGTCTCTTAAATAGAGTCCAAAGTAGCTCGATTTTTCTGGATCATTTTTTAATGCGTTTAGGACGCCGATTAAGCCCTCTGCATATGATTTGTTTACTTGATTTATATCGAAGTCGATTTTTGTCGAACTCACCTTTGGAGTTTCACCGAGTAACCAACCCAGTCCATACATTCCATATTGCTTGACTACATTGATATTGATCGGTATTTCTTCGACACTTTTCTCCTTTTTTCCAAAGGGAATAAAATCCATGCTATCAGGAAGCACGTTTGCCTGCGCAACTTTGCAAGTATAGAGACCAATTGATCCAACTATACCTATAACTAAAAAAATAGTGATTACTCTACTTATTATCCCGCTAAAAAACCCGCTATAATCAGGTTTTCCTGTATCACTATTTTTCCCATTTTTTTTATTATTTATTGCGTCTGCTTCTTCGGCCATCTTATAAGGTTCTTATATTTAAAAGATATAATAAAATATTATATTTTATTATTGTATGAAGCCTTCCTATATTTTACCATATGTATTCTTTTCCCTATTATTATTTGCACTAATTATGAAATGGGGTTACTTTCTTATTCAAAATAAACATATTGAAAATTTTGATGTAAATTATAAAGAAGGCGATCCAAACACACCATTTACTAGCCACAGTGTAGATCTACCAATTAATACTACCTACCAATGTACAAATATTTGCGGGCCACAATCACAATGCTCTATTACGCGCGAACAATGCACAAGTGATGTCGATTGTTATGGATGTCAACCACTCTTTCTTAAAAACCAAAAGCAAGTGGAAAATGTAAGAGGGCAAAACGACGCAGGACGTTTAATCTACAATCAAAATCCCCAATATTCAGTTTTGACGACTGATATTGGAACGCGAGCGTCATTATACGGTAAAAAACTGGGTCCAGTCCCAAAACAATATTTAGGAGTGGATAACTGGATGAAGAGCGCAAGTGTTGGAAATGAATTGTTCGAAAAAAAAATGATTTTAAAATATTCGCCTGAACCTGAAGAATATAGATTTCTACCATCTTATCCTATTCGCGAGACAACCACAGGAATGTTTATGGACGACGGACCTTTGGCCGCAAATGCATATCTGTAAATCGTTTCTAATTGTCGTTATCACTATCACTCCATTCATCGCTCAACAAATCAATCATATCCGTATCATCTGATGCGTTATCATCGAAATCATTTAACTCGAGCATCTGTTCATTATCTTTCGACTCGTCTTCCTTAATAATTAACTTTTCGATTGGTTTTGCAACATTTTTTACAAAGCTAGCATTCTTCAAAGAAAGAGAAATATTATTCTGTTTACTCTTTTCTAATTCCTCTTTGCGTTGACGTTCGCTTTCTTTCATCTCGTGTTGTATTTGTTTTTCTTTATGTCTTTTATTTGTTTCAATGATGCTATGAATATTTGCATTCATATAAGTATTTCCAGTATCATTTTTTCTATTATCTAAAATCACGCCCGAATTATACGTAAGCGTTCCCATATTATTCGTGCCAATATGCCTTGTTTTTTTATAAATATCCATATATTCATTATTATTTGTAGCATAGGTATAAAAATTTGGATTATTAGAATGCACTGTATTAATAGTCATTCTCTTCGGTCTAGGATTGTTGGCCGCAAGTGCATAAGAATTATCTTGTTTTAATCCTATCATGTTTTTATTATCAATAACCTTAATGTTTTTAAAATTTGGCAATACCCGATCCATATATTTTATATCTGCAGAATTGATTGCGCGATTCATCGACCCAGGCGTTCTGCCTATCTTGTATTGATTATTTCTTTGGGGCATAATAATAATAGAAGATATTTAATTTTTGTTGATTATTACTTCTTTTGCGACATTTTTTATAATTTTCTCGTAATTCTTATCTTCTTCGTCTTTATCACACATTGCAGAATAGACAATTTGCATATATTCATCGTTTTTCTTATTTTCAATGTCAAAACATTCAGGATTTTCCTTTTGCCATTGAGAAATTTGTTTGATATTTTTATTTGATATTACTTGAATCGCCTTCTTCATTTTCTCATTCTCTTTGTTCTCCTTTTCCCATATATTCGAATCTTTTATGTAGAAAATTTCACGCTTTAAATCGCTGCAGTGAATAGGGCGTTTGTGCAATTCCAATTCTTTGAGTCCATTGATAAATATCTTACTTATACCTTCGGCGTATCCCAATTTACCCGTTATTTCTAAATCTTTGATCTGCAATTGCAATGAATTTACAAAATCCATGAAATTGATCGCGTCTTTACATTGCTCATTCAAAAACACATTTAAATTAAATTGGTTGTTGTTTGTAATATTATTGTTATGAATTACCGTGGATTTTTCCTTCGACATTTCAATGATTTGGTTTTGGAGGGATGCGTTTTGATCCAACAATTTTAAAATAATATTATTCTTATCCATGCCGTTAGGCATTTCTTCAAGCGAATTTGAAATTTCGCAATTTGTAGTCAATTTTTCACAAGTTGAAATAGAACAAGTTGTTTTATGTTTCCATAAGCCCCCTCTACTTTTGTATTTTTTTTGACAGCATTCACAGAGATAAATCGCAATTTTTGCTGAATTTGCTGAATTCTGCTGAATTTTGTTTCCATTTTTGTCACCAAGCGTTTCCTTGTGATGCTTCCTAGACAATAAATGGATTTTATAGTTATATTTGGACGAGCATGTTACGTCACACCATTTGCAGTAAAATATTGTTGCTGAATTCTGCTGAATTTTGTTTCCAAATGTTTCCATATGTTTCCATGAGATAAAATTCTAAATCCTTTTCGAAAAAACATATTTTTTTTTCAATAACGATTTTATAATTATTTTTTTGGATTTGTGACGAATATGGTCTAAATCGATTTTTGAAACTTTTTATCCCAAGACTAGTTTCAAAAATCCCATTTTGGACATTTATAAATGTCCAATTTTGACTTTTTGAAAAAACTTTTGGAAGAAATATTTACTTTTTTTGGATAGAAGGGTTTTTGCCAAGTTATTTGAATGATTCTTTTATAATGCGCTACAAAATCAATTACATATTATTCATTATTTTTTTAACTCTCTGCATAAGGCTTATATTTTCATATTTTTTGTTAGAAATAGTTGAAACAAGTTAAAAAACATTAATTTATTATAATAAAATGAACTGGACCTCTCTTATTATCTTCGGCGTCCTTTTATCGACATGTTCGGCAAGGCCCATAAAACTATGTATCGATTGTAAGCACTTCAAATCAAGCTTTTTCATAGGCAATGAATTCGGTAAGTGCACCATGTTTCCAATAGTGGAGAATGATGAGTATTTCTTGGTGGACGGAGTAAAAAGGAAAAAAAACGATTATAATTACTGTTCAATATCGAGGTTATATGATGAAATGTGCGGAAAAGACGGAAAATTATACGAAAAGAAATAAATATCTTCTAGATAAAATTGAAATAATTCATTGTTTTTCTATAAAAACAATGAATAAGAAAACAAATGCAGGAAATTTCTTCAGAAAATCTCGTTTCTAACACAGAATATTATTTAGAACGTTTTATGAAGGACGAATATGATAATAGTATTATTCATTTAGAACCGAAATACAAAATGATCGCAAAGTTCGAAAAAATAGAAACTAGTATTTTCAATTGCAAATTTCCATGTTTCAATAACTTTAGAAAACTGAAATATAAAAATGATTTAGACAAGGGTTATAGAGTAACTCTCAATAATTATTGGAAATTCTATGAAAGCCGTAAATGCAAAATACAAAAAAATATGGAACGTCGAGCCTTCAATAAGGTTTTACAACAAATAACAAACGACGAATATTTTTGTCTAGAATTTGCATAATAATAAAAATTGCACAATAAACATAATAATAATTACGTCGCATACGCCATTCCACAATTACCTCCAATAAAAATGATTTCATTAATGCGTTCTTCAAACAGATACAAATTAAAATTATAATCGTAGATTCGCCACGTCGGCTTGTTAATGCCGACGATATTCCCCGTCTCAGGATCGCAAATCGTCAATGATTGCGCCAAGGGATCGAGCGGCGGCACAATGGTAGTAAATTCGAATTGAATTTGGTTGAAACGACTCATATTGATTGCGCCCGACGGCTGCAAATCCAGTTGCGAAGTATGTATACAAAAATTGTAACAATATAAACCATCGGGTGCATTGCCGCTCGTTCTCGTATATTTTTCAATGTAATTGTAGACGCCAGCAGGCTGTAAATTCTCTCTGTAAGAACCGTCCAATAAAAGCCCGAGTCCTACTAAAATCATTTTTTCATTTTCAGGCGAATAGGGACTCGTTATCATCCATCCTGTAAGTTTCCCGTCAGTATTTACACCAGGCCCAATAAAAACGGTTTGACTCTCTGTTCCATTTGTTCGAGTGACTGGGAAAAACCCCGAAGTGGGTGCTTGAACAAGATCCTTAGGGATATAGTTATACGGCCAATTCGTGTAATTCGACCATTCATTGCGCAGATTTGCGTCGCTTCGTTGAAAATAAAAGAGGTAACTCGATACCATTCCTAAAGAATCCAGGTCAACACGATTTGGGCCAGTGACATTATAAAATCGGTTTTCATGAACCTGTTTAATGAGATACTTTTGTTCATTCAATGCAAACATCCGCTCTTCATCATTGGATAAAAAACAATACGTACAGTTTAAATGAATATCGGCATTCCATAAGGTGCGAGTATCACTATACGAATCGATTCCCACGACGATATCGGGAGGCGGTTGCAAAAAACGGTAGAATTGCATATAAAACAAATTGAAATTGGGCGCCACATAAGGATAATTATTCACATAATCAAAGACGTCTCGAATTTGAAACAGTTGATTTATAGGGCGAAACGTGATGTTAATATGCAACTCATTATATTGCAAAGACGTTAATGGAAATGCCATTTGCGATTTCAATCCAAACCAATTATTCAGTGGTATGTACAAAATGGATCCTCTTATGGAAGGCTCGGGCCCAGCTGGCGCATCTGTATAGAACGCATTGGGATACGAATTCACACGAGTACCTGCATTTGCTGGATCGTTTAATTCAGGTACATTACCAATCATTCGATCGAACAATTCCTTTTTTCCTTGGGTGAAATCTCTTTGAACAGCCGCGAGTAAATAATCGCCAGAATATTCTTGTAGGGTGTAATTACCGCATGTAATACTTATCTTACTTATCATTTTCGCACCTATATTTTCAATCCATTTGAATTCGTAAGGCGCCCATCGATTGGCGGCATCTTGTGGGTCAGGTTCTAAAGTTTCTCTGGGCGGCAAAATAGGACTCCATATGTTGGGAAGCGCAACGGAAATATAAGTGTCCATGAGTAAGTCCGCATAGCGTGGAATTTTGAAAGTGAATAAAGACTCCTCGGATAAACGAAGGGTTCTAGAACCTTCAAAATCTACGCGGAATTTTTGCAAACCGAAATTTGTATATTGAGCATAGGTGCTTTTAAAAAATGTTTTGGAAGGATTCCCGTTTAAAATAATATTTTGTTGTCCTTGACTTACTAAATTCATAAGACCTCCCGCCATGGTTTAATTATATTATAGATAGTATTTAATATTGTAAAAACATTTAATATCTTTTACAAACAAAACAAATCAAAAATATAAAAAATAAATATAATATAAGGAATAAATATGTCTAATCCATCATCAAAAGATGTAGGAAATCAAATTATGAAATCAATGAGTAATTTACAAGAACCAACCATTATAATGATATTAACTGTTCTCATTTTTATGATCATTTTAATGGCGCTCCTCTATTATTTCTACATCATAAGTCTACCTTCCAAAGAGTGTAAAAATATGGACGCACTCTACAGCGCTTTAAATGGCAGCATTCGTTCCATTAATGAAGCCGATCCCAATTGCCGATATTTATTACGCGACTACTATATTAAATCGGCCTACAATTGTTGCAGCGGCGGATCGTATAAAAATGATTTCGTAGAAACATGCGTCTTGAAAGATTTATTAAAACAGGGTGTAAGAGGACTAGATTTTGAAATTTTTTCAATCGACGACCGACCCGTTGTCGCAACGTCGACTGTAGATAGTTACCATATCAAAGAGACTTACAATTCTATTGATTTTAGCGAGATAATGAACATTATTCGAGACTATGCCTTTGTTACCGCAACTGCACCCAACTCAAACGATCCTATTATTATTCATTTGCGCATTAAAAGCACAAATCAAAATATGTACAAGAATTTTGCCAAATTATTGGAAAACTACGATTCGCTGTTGCTTGGAAAAGAGTATAGTTATGAAAATCAGGGGCGAAATTTAGGAGGTGCTAAATTGCTCAGTTTTGCAAAAAAGGTGATCATCATCGTCGACCGATCGAACATTGCATTTTTAGAATGCCAGGAATTCTATGAATACGTGAACATGACGAGTAATTCTGTTTTTATGAGAGCATTGCATTATTATGATATTGCGTATACTCCCGATATCAACGAATTGATCGAGTATAATAAACAATGTATGACCATAGGTATGCCCGACAAAGGTTCAAATCCAGCCAATCCAAGTGGTATCGTTTTGAGAGAAACAGGGACACAAATGATGGCGATGAGATACCAGTCGTTTGATAACAATTTGGAAGAAAGTAATATGTTATTCGATACGGGTGGGTATGCGTTCATACTCAAACCAGAAAATTTGCGATATGTTCCAGTGACGATTGAGGGACCCCCACCACAAAATCCAGACCTTTCTTATGCAACACGCACATTATCGAGTGATTTTTATAAATTCGATATTTGATGTCAATTCAAATTTTTATTAAAGAATAATATAGAATTAAAATATTTGCCAAAATTATTTTCTTAATTAAGAATATAATGGAGTGGACACCGCTTGGTTTAGACATTGACGGCGAAGCAGCTGGGGACAATTCGGGGCTTTCAGTTTCGTTAAGTAGTGACGGTACAAGAGTGGCGATTGGCGCGCAATTTAATGGTAGCACTAATGCAGGCCATGTACGCGTTTACGAGTTTTTAAATAACGCTTGGGTCCAGCTAGGTTTAGATATTGACGGCGAAGCAGCTGACGATAAGTCAGGTTATTCAGTTTCGTTAAGTAGTGACGGTACAACAGTGGCGATTGGCGCGATATATAATGATGGAAATGGTTCTAATGCAGGCCATGTGCGCGTTTACAAGTTTTTAAATCGCGCTTGGTCAAAGATTGGCGACGATATTAACGGCGAAGCATCTGGGGACTCATCAGGTTGGTCAGTTTCGTTAAGCGCTGACGGCTCAAGAGTGGCGATTGGCGCGCTATATAATGGCGCTCATTCAGGCCATGTGCGAATTTACGAGTGGACTGGTACTGCTTGGTCAAAGATTGGCGACGATATTGACGGCGAAGCAGCTGGGGACAATTCGGGGGCTTCAGTTTCGTTAAGTGCTGACGGTTCAACTGTGGCGATTGGCGCGATTGGTAATGATGGAACTGGAGCTAATGCAGGCCATGTGCGCATTTACGAGTGGACTGGTACTGCTTGGTCAAAGATTGGCGACGATATTGACGGCGAAGCAGCAAACGATTATTCAAGTTATTCAGTTTCGTTAAGCGCTGACGGTACAAGAGTGGCGATTGGCGCGATTGGTAATGATGGAACTGGAGCTAATAATGTAGGCCATGTGCGAATTTACAAATGGAATGGTACTGCTTGGTCAAAGATTGGCAAAGATATTAGCGGCGAAGCAGCAAACGATTACTCGGGTTATTCCGTTTCGTTAAGTTATTACGGCTCAAGAGTGGCGATTGGCTCGATATATAATGGTAGCACTGATGCAGGCCATGTGCGCATTTACGAGTGGACTGGTACTGCTTGGTCAAAGATTGGCGACGATATTGACGGCGAAGCAGCAAACGATGAGTCAGGTTGGTCAGTTTCGTTAAGTTATGACGGTTCAACTGTGGCGATTGGCGCGCTATATAATGATGGAACTACAGATAGTATTAACGATTCTAGAGGCCATGTGCGCGTTTATCAGCTTGTATCAACTACAACAACAACAACAACAGGTGCGCAAGACACGACTACAACTACAACAGGTGCGCAAGACACGACTACAACTACAACAGGTGCGCCTACTACAACTACAACAGGTGCGCCTACTACAACTACAACAGGTGCGCAAGACACGACTACAACTACAACAGGTGCGCAAGACACAACAACAACTACAACAGGTGCGCAAGAGACAACAACAACTACAACAGGTGCGCAAGACACAACAACTACAACAGGTGCGCAAGACACAACTACAACAACAACAGAAGCACCTACAACAACAACAACAACAACAGCAGAGCCTACATATAAAACAGAACTCAGTCTGGAACAATCTGGTACATCTGTAAACTCGGCGATTGGTAAGACACAATTCATTTGGAAGCTTATGGCAACGACTACATCACTATAAATAAAAAATAAAGAGAGAAAGTATTATTATATTTTTTATAACACATCACGAGATAAAACTTATTTTGACTATAATAAAATATAATAATATATATAATAAAAATAAATGAAAAAAAAAATATGTGATTCATCAATGACTTTTGCAGAATGTGAAATGGCTATTTTAAGAATGCAAGTAGATCAAGCGCAACAAAAGATGGCAAAGCGAGTTGTCAATACTCCCGAAATAAAGAAAATGATTGGAATCGTGGAAGATTTTGTCAAACGAAAACAGCTGGTATGTTATGGTGGTATTGCCATTAACGCGTTGTTGCCCGACGACGAAAAAATATACAAAGAAGAAATTGATCTACCTGATTACGATTTTTTCAGCGCAAATGCTTTAGAAGATGCGAAAGAATTGACAGACATTTATTATAAGGAAGGTTACACTGAAGTCGAAGCCAAATCAGGACAACATCATGGCACCTTTAAAGTATATGTCAACTTTTTAGGAGTCGCCGATATTACAATGCTGCCCAAGGAATTATTCCAAACGATTAAACAAAACGCAGTCAGTGTCAATGGTATTCTGTATACAGATGCGAATTTTTTAAGAATGGGTATGTATTTAGAATTGTCTAGGCCAAGTGGTGATACCGATCGCTGGGAAAAGGTTTTAAAACGACTTATTCTCATTAACAAGTATTATCCTTTAGATATTGAAAATTGCAAAAATGTTGAATTTCAGCAAAAAATGTCTGGTAACCAACAGAGCGAAATCATTTATGAAACAGTGAAAAATACCCTTATCAATCAAGGTGTCGTTTTTTTTGGCGGATATGCGATTTCTCAATATAGCGAATATATGCCGAAAAATCTGCGCAGAAAGGTGGAACATATTCCCGATTTCGATGTCATTTCACGCGATCCTAAAACCACCTGCGAAATCATTAAGGAGCGATTAAAAGATAAAAAAATTTCAGGGGTAAAAATAATCAAACATGATGCCATTGGAGAAGTCATTCCCGAACATTATGAACTACGGGTGGATAAAGATACTATCGCATTTTTATATAAGCCTGTTGCGTGCCATAGTTACAACGTCTTGATGTTGAATGGGCAAAAAGTACGTATTGCGACAATTGATACCATGTTAAGTTTTTATTTAGCATTTTTGTATGCAAATCGCGGGTATTACAATAAGGATCGTATTTTATGCATGTCTAAATTTTTATTTGATGTCCAACAAAAAAACAGATTGGAACAAAAAGGATTGTTGCGTCGTTTTAGTATTATATGTTATGGACATCAAGATTCGAGAGAAGAAATGCGGGCTGAAAAGGCCGAGAAATACAAAGAATTTAAAAATGCAAAAAAGGACAAAGGTAAAGAATATGAAGAGTGGTTTTTAAATTATAGACCAATGCAGAAGACTGGGGGGTCCATTCGTAAAATCAAAAAGACGAGGCGAAAATCGAAAAAAAATAACAAAACAAGGAAGAGTAAAAAATGAAATGCAAATACAAAACATCAATTTTTCAAATAAATAAAAGCATATTTATTTGAAATTATATTTATACAATCTTATCCTTTGTATCCTCTGCAAAAGTTATATATTTTTTCTTATCCTCGTCATACAAAACTAACCATAAGTTATTATAGCAATCATTCATTGATAGTTTTACGACATTGTCAAATATATTGCTTTTACTAACAACTTCTTCGTGGTATTTTTGCAAATTGTATCCTGGTATTTTTGCGTTCATATGATGGATATGATGGTATTCAATACCCATATAAAAATATTTTAGTAAAGATGGTATTTGAATAAACGACGAACCTAATAATCCACTACCTTTCTGTGTCCAATTGTCATTTCCAACTACATATGATGGATTATATGAATGTTGGTTGTGGAATATTATAAATGACATTGAACTTGCTAATACAAATCCACATATATATCGATAAAAAATCCCATAATTAATTATAGTAAATAAATACACACACGACAACAGATTGTTTATTATATGATCGCATGTTATCTTCAATAATGATTGTTCAAAGGAATAGGGGTGTCTATATTTTTTAACTATGTAAATAAATCGTTGTGCGATTCCAAAATATAGAGCAGGAATAAATATGAAAAATATTAACGGGTTTTTATACATCCTATAAAAGAGTTGTTGCAAACGAGTACTGTTTTGTAATTGTCTTTTTGTTATTATAATTGTTTCGTTGAAGAAATAATGTTGTTTATTTTCTATGTTTCCGTTTGTCAAATGATGAGTATGATGGTCTAATATCCAATTTGGACTTGTTAATACTATCGCTCCTGTAAGATGCGAAATTATACTATTTAGTTGTCTATTTGGTGTATATGAGTTATGACAACAATCGTGGAATATAATAAAATTGCGATTTAACATAAATCCCAACAAAGGAACAGTGAAAATACTTAACCAACAATTTCTAAAATACCAAAGTGAATAAAATAACGAACCCATTAGAAAAGAATGAACTGAAAAATCAATAAATGCTGACGTGTAAGATGATTTATATCTCGTAAACAACTCTTTTTCGCTTAGAACTCTAATTTCATTATTCATTTATTATATAAATATACAATATATATTTATATCTCAATTGAGAGACAAATATATAATAATTCTCAATAAATACTGTTTATTTATTACATAATTTATTTACAACAAATTCTGAAAAATGCTGACAATTGCGATTGTATAAATTCATATGACTATCCCATTGTAAAATTTCAGCAATTTGATTTTTCAATGTTTTATCCCGAATCGACATAAATATTCTGCGCGATATTTTTTGTGAAATGACAGTGTCCGTAACATTCGTGTTATACCAAGACTCAATCAATTCATTGTCGTTCATAAGGCTACCATCCTTAATAAGACGTAATCGTGTTTCCGCGGGTACTCGACGCGCAAGTAGGAGACGAAGTAATGTCTTGATAGAACTTTGATGAATCGGCGAAAAATCGATAACGTAAACGTCATTTTTCATAATAGTAGATTGTATGACAATTACATGATGCAGTTTTAACTCGGGTACCGCGCCTAAAATAGCAGAACGGACAATTTTGCATTTTATAGGCGGAGTTGTACTACAGAACGCTTTACAAAAAAGGAAAATGCAAATGGAGAACAGGAACCGAGAATCCATAACAGTATATATACTACATTTATGTTTTATTTTTTACCAAAAAAATACTTATAGTCCGTAGTTTCACTTATACACAGTAGTTTCACTTATACACAGTAGTTTCACTTATACACAGTAGTTTCACTTATACACAGTAGTTTCACTTATACACAGTAG
>Ga0209550_10004769_pt1 | contig 12816 bp, 9 predicted proteins | sample LauGreSuBDMM15SN_2_FD_187567 | JGI IMG/M metagenome (GOLD analysis project Ga0209550, IMG submission 187567) | Freshwater lake microbial communities from Lake Michigan, USA - Su13.BD.MM15.SN (SPAdes) (version 5) | ecosystem: Environmental > Aquatic > Freshwater > Lake | place: Lake Michigan, USA... | reverse complement strand
GGAGCAACCGGCTTACGGTCGGTCGGTCTTCCACCAGTTCACCATTCGTTATCCGCGGCGGGACGCGCTGCGCGAGCACCTGACGCGGGCGGAGGTCGGTACGGATCTGATTTATCCTGTGCCGTTGCACCTGCAAAAATGCTACGCCGGTCTCGGCTATGGGGTCGGGTCGTTTCCGATTTCCGAACTCACGGCGAACACGTGCGTGAGTCTGCCGATTTTTCCCGAGCTGACCGATGCGCAGGTGGATCACGTGATCGCCGCGGTGAACTCATTTTGACCGATGATCGCTGGTGTACGGTTTAAGGTGTGTGGGCTTACCTCGCTCGTGGACGCGGAGGCGGCCGATGCGGTGGGCGCGGATTATCTCGGTTTTATTCTCCACCCGAAATCACCGCGCTACGTGAGCCTCGCCCAGTTCGAGGCGATGGCCCCCCGATTGCCCCCGCGAAAAAAAGTGGCGGTAGTCGTGGAGCCTTCCCTCGAAGCACTCACGGCGATTAAGGCGGCGGGCTTCGACCACGTGCAGCTGCACTTTGCCAACGAAACGTCGTTTTCCATGGCGTCGCTTTGGCTCGATGTGATTCCGCCGGAAATGCTCTGGCTCGCCCCGCGCGTGCCTCCGGGCAAGGACTTTAATTTGGCGTTCGTGCCGCTCGCCGAAACCATTTTACTCGACACTTATCATCCCAACGTCTTCGGCGGCTCGGGCCACACGGGCGATTGGAAGACGTTTGCGTGGCACCGTACGCAGTTCAAAAAAGTGAACTGGGTGCTCGCTGGCGGGCTCAACGCCGAAAATATCGGCGACGCGATTGCGGCGACGGGCGCGCGATTTGTGGATGTGAACAGCGGTGTCGAGGCAGCGCCGGGGCGTAAAGATCCCGAGAAGTTGAAAGTGTTTGCGGCCGCCCTTGCGCGGTCGGTGAAGCCGTCGGCCGGACCGGCGGCGGAGTAAAGCGGAACTCGGTGCACGCCGTCTGGATTGGCCGTGCGGGTGGACTTGCTCGCTCGGGTCGGTGGGGCCAATGCCAACGCCCCAGGATAAACAGACTGTCATTGCCCGAAGCGCTTCGCGTACCTGCTAATGAACTCATCAGGTTTGTCATTGCGAGCCCGGCTTGGCGGGCGCGGCAATCCAGCTAAAATTCCAGATGGATGGCTACGTCGCTGCGCTCCGCGCCATGACAAACCGCGTTCATCGGCTCCTTCACCCAACGGCCCGACGTTGGTCCTGCTCTCGCAATGACAAACTTCTGGAAATAAATGGACGTGAATATAGGCCCGAATCGATCTTTCGCCCACGCCAAGATCTACGCGCCCCGGCATTCCGCGGCGGCGATTGATTGCTTCAGCTTCTAAGCGAGGAGCGCAGTGAGAGCGAAGAATTTCGACCAAGCCGCCCGCAGCTGGTCCGCCCGGGCCGAAGCCCCCGGCCTGATCCACTTCCGGCTCTTCGATCAGGCAAACTCTCCGCTCCAGTTTGAAGGCTAATTATCAATAGACGCTGGTCTAAAGTGCTGGCGATCTTCCAAGCAAAGGCGGTTGTTCGCGTCGCACGGTTGTCGCGAGAATTACCGCGGCGATGAGATGGAGTCCGGCTAGAACCGTGAAGATCTGGGCTGACCCGAAGCCCTCCATCAGGCGACCGACATAAACGTTGAACAGGATCGCGCCGCCGGCGCCGAACGCCCCGGCGATGCCCCATACGCTGCCGACGTTGGCCGCGGGAAACGTGTCCGCCACGACAACGCCGAGATTGAAAAGCCACGTGAGGCACACCGCGCCGACGACGCTGAAAATCGCCAAAGTCGCTGCCGGATGCGAAAAATGCGGTGTGAGCGCGCAGACCGGCGCCAGTAGCGCCGCTCCCGCCAGCGTGCGCTTCCGGGCCCGCAGCGGATCGACGCCGCGGCGCACCAACCGGTCCGACAACATGGAGCTTCCGACGCCGCCAATATCGGCGAACAGAAATGGAATCCAGCCGAACATTCCGATCTGCGCTAGCGTCAACCCCGAGCGCTCCTGCAGATAACCTGGCAGCCAAAAGAGACAAAAATACCACACCGGATCGCTCACGAAACGGCTCAGCAGAATGCCCCAGAGGCTGCGCGTCCGCCACAATTGCGGCCACGTGAATGCCGTCTGACCCGCTCCTGCCACTTCGGCGGATGCCGCGACGAAGCCCGCCGGCGGATCGCGATAGACGAACCACCAGATAACCGCCACGCCAAGCCCGAGCAGCCCGGGCACGAGAAACGCCGCTCGCCAGCCGTAGCTCACCGCGAGCCACGCGATGAGCGGTGCCGCGACAATTGCCCCGATCGTGCTGCCGGCCGCGCAAAAGCTGTTGGCCGTCGCCCTCAGACTTGCGGGAAACCAGATCGTCACCACTCGTAATTGAGCCGGGAAGCTCGTTGGCTCGGCTACGCCAAGTAGGCCGCGGAAGAAGGCGAGTTGACCAAAGGTCCGGGAGAATCCGCCCGCGACACACGCGGCTGACCAAGCCAGCACGCCGCACAGCATGATCCGTCCGGCACCGAAACGGTCCACCAGCCACCCGGCCGGCGCGTAGGCGCAGGCGTAGCAGAAAACGAATACGTTGATCAGCGTCGCATAACCCCGGTCATCGAGTCCGAACTCCTGCTTCAGCGTCGGCTTGAGCACCGACACAATCTGGCGGTCGACGTAGTTCAGCACCATTACGACGAACACGACGCCGAGGATGAACCAACGCCGACGCTCGGGCGTTAACCAGGGAGAAGGAGTAGCACTCATGCAGACAGCACGTCCATTTCTTCCGCCGGCAACTGCGCTCCTTGCTCAAGCAGCCGCCTGCGCACCAGGGTATACGGCACCGCGGCGGGCTTCTCTCCGCGTGCCGCTGCCAGCGCCGCCACCACGCCGCCTGCCTGACCGATCGCCATCGAAATCGGCGTCACACGGAAAGCCGCGGCCGCCTCGTGGGCCGCGCTGATGCAGCGCCCAACGATGACCAGATTCTCTGGTCGCGCCACGAGCAGACTGCGCAACGGGATTTGATATCGGGTCGTCGGCGGCAGGTGGGTCGATACCGTCGACTCGGCAGACGGTGCGTGAATATCGATCGGGTAGCCGCCGAGCGCTATGGCGTCGGGAAAAGCCCGCGACTTCGTGATGTCGTCGGCGGTGAGGGTGTAGAGGCCTGAAACGTGGCGGGTTTCACGCACGCCGACTTTGGCGGCCGTGTCCATCCGCACCGCCGCGCCGAAACCTGCCGCATGCCGGCGTAGAAATTGGAAAATCTGCGAGCATTGCCGCCGCCCGATCATCTCCGCGCGGCTAAGCTCGAACGGGTCAGTGGCGTTGAGACCTGCGATGCGCGAAGTGTTCACGATAACGACGCCCGGAACCGGCGTTTCGAAAAATAATACCTGATCGCGCGGAACATCGACTTCACCACGCGCCCGGGCGGCGTTCCACGCGCCGAGAAAACCGGCCAGACTGATCCGCGGCGACGACTCCAACCGCCGAAGCCCTTCGGCCTGACCGACGGGCTTCCACAGGAAATCGCCTGGATTCTTCCGCGCGTAGTCGCGAATCGCCGCCGTGTCCACGTTGGCGAGCTTGAGGTTCATCGTCATCGGCTGAGCGAGTCCGTCGGCCGCGCGCCCGTGGATGAAGGCAACGCCCGACCGTGCCGCGAGATCCGCATCACCTGTGGCATCGATAAAAACATTCGCGTGAACCGCTGTTAGTCCGGCCTTGTTGCAGAGCACCACCGCAGCGATTCGGTCGGCTTCGGTCCGAACCCCAGCGAGCTGCGTGTGAAACAGCACTGCGCCGCCCGCTTCGGTGAGCATCGTCTCCAATTCAATTTTCAGCTCCTCGCTGTCGAATGGCGTGACCGTACTGCAATACGTCGTCGTATCTGGGATATGTCCGAGACTCGCACCCCGCGCCTGCAGGCGCCCGATGATTTCATCGGGGATGCCGCGCACCACTTGTTCCCCGGCGGGATTGTGGAAACTCATCATCGGACCAACGCCCATCGCGGTCAGCGAACCGCCAAGGAAACCGTGCTCCTCGACGAGTAGCACACCGGCGCCGGAGCGCGCCGCGGCGATCGCCGCCACGCTGCCCGAGACGCCGCCGCCCACAACGACGATGTCGTAGCCACTGTTCGAATTCCGGACCGGGAGTGAATTCACGGGCGCGAGTGAGCGGTGAGCATGGGTCGAACCTTTTCGGCGACGAGTTGGGCGATCAATGCGTTGCCGGCCGGCGCGGGGTGCACGCCATCGGGGCTCAGCCATTCCGGTCGGGTCGCGAGCGCCTTGCTCAGGTCAACGACGGGCAGTCCGAGTTCGGCTCCGAGCATAACAACGGCGGCGCGATACGACTCGAGCACGGCAGTGAGCCCACCGGCGGCGACGAAGGCGGCCCGCTCGTGGCGTTTAAAATACGCGTCTTCGGCAATTGGGGGCACGGTGCAGAGAACGACCCTCGCGCCCACAGCGGTGCAGCGCGCGACCATTTCTCGCAGATTAGCGACATACCGCTCAATGGGCACATGCACCTTTGGCGCATCGAGCCGTGTGTCGTTCGTCCCAAAGAGAATTACCACGATTTCGGGTTTGGCCGCGATCACATCGACATCCAGTCGTTTTAGTCCGGCCGCGGAGGAGTTACCGCCGACGCCCGCGTTTGCAACGGGAACGCCGAGCAATTGACCGAGTTCGGCGGGGTAGCCGCGTCTTGTGATGCTGTCGCCGAAACTAATAACCCTCGCCTGGAGTGCTGCCGGTAGTGCTGCCAACGGTTCGAGTTTATTCTCTTTCCCTTCGTCGCGGGAAACCGGACCGCGGCTGATGATCCAATTTTCGCGCGCGGTTGAGCCGAGCACGACGGGTAACGTGGTCTCGTTGCGTAGAGTGATGTTGACGGCGCCGGTCCAGGTTTCCCGCGGCTGAGTAGGCGAACGGAAGTGATGCACGTCGGCCCAGAACGATTCGCCGAATACAATAGGCAGTGCCCGCACCGGCTTCCCGTCGTCCCGCATCCGAATCGTGATCGTGTGGCCGGTACCGTTGATCTCAGCGAGACGTGTCGGCGGGTGGTCGCTGGTGCTGGGGAGCAGCGTCAACTCGACGCGGGAATCGCGGTCGTTCTTGCCGTGCAGCGAGAGCAGTGGGCCGTAGCGAGCATCGCCGGAGGATTTTTCGATCACGCCGCGAGAGGGAACATTGAAGCCTTTTTCGTTGCAGCCAAGCGAGGTGCATCCGGACACAAGCACTTCTCCGCTGGCGGCGGAGAGATCGAAACCGGAGCGCATGTTTTGCACGATGGTGTTGATGACGGTGATTTTCTCGGTGCGACGTTCGCCGACTTGGCTGCCATCAGGATAGGCGCGGACGCCATCTTCAGAGAGCGCGATCATGAGGCCGGGCACGATGCGGCCCGGCGGATAGTCGCTGCGGAACCCTATGGAATGGGCCGGACCGGAGGTTTCCCTGAGGATATCGTCGGTGAGGCGCATCTCGCCTTCGACGTAGCAGTTTTCGATCAGGGTATTGACGGCGCCCTGCATGACGATCCCGTGGCCGAAAACGCGTGCGATCACACGGGTGCCGCGGACCCTCGTGTCCCGGCCGGTGATGAGGAAACACGACTGCTTCTGGAGTGGAACGAGCGCTTTGCTGCCCTTGCCGAGCAGATTGCCGTAGCCATACGGAGCAGAGCCGCGCGCATGCAGGGTAAAATTCTCGAGGGTGTTGCCGTCGCCGATCACATGCAGCATGCGCAACCCGCCGCGGCCCGGCGCGGTGTCGCCGAGGTCCCGGATCGTCAGCCCCTCGAGGGTATTGCGGCGGCCGGAAACGAGCACCTTGTCGAGTGGCCCGGGCACGGCGCGATGCAGCCGAGTATCGATCTCCAGAACCACGTCGCGGAGGTCGTAGTGGCTGTCGTCGCCGGAAAAGTGCAGGAGCGTATTTACGCGGTACGCGCCGGAACCCTCGGGATGGGGAATCACGGCGGCGCGCGCGATCGCGGGATCGTCGAGCCGGTAGATGCCGGGTTTGAGCTTCACCTTCACGCCGCTGCGGCTCGCTTGATCGAGGAGGCGCGCGAAGCTGTCGACTTCAACGGCGGCGCACGATACCACCGACAGAGTGATGCACCAAACCAGGAATCGAAAGACGGAGGAGAGACTCATCGGGCCTAGGTTCAGAAAACGCCCTTCACGCCGAATGTCCACGTCGTGCCGAAGACCTGGTAATTGCTCCAGACGGCCGGATTGGCGTCGGGCTTCTGCATACTGATGAACGGTTCGTTCGTGAGGTTGCGTGCGCTGGCGAAAAGCCGGTAGCGCTGGGTGAGGCGGTAACCGGCCTCGACATCCACCGTCGCGCGGTGCCGCACATAGTTCCTCCCGGTTGTATTGGTCGGCACGTCGTCGCTCCAGCGGTTGTTCACGACGGCGTTGAAGCGCCGGAACGAATACGAAAAACCCCAGCTGATCGAGTGGGGTGCCAATCTCGGCGTGATGACCTCAGCATAACTGCGCGTGTAACTGGCGCGTACCGAGAGTCCTTTAAGCGGACCGGGCAAAAACGAAAGGCCTTGGCTATACTCAACCTCCATGCCGCGGATGGTAACGCGGTCGGGGCCGTTGGTGGTGGTGATGAAGGTATAGTTGGCGAGATCTTCCTCGGTGTAGCCGAATTCGGCCGCGGTGAGTTCGTTTGACCGGTGCAAATCGACAACGCGGTTTTCGAAGACACTCACGCCGATGATTCCGACGGGTTCAAAATAGTAGGCGAACCGCGCCGAGTAGTTGTCGGAGGTTTCTGGTTTCAAGCCGACGTTTGGAATGGTCGCGCGGAGGGTCTGGTCGTTGATCTGCCACACACCGGCGATCTGCGCGATCTGCGGGCGGCGGATGGTGCTGCTGTAGCCGGCGTGGAAATTGAGGTTGGGCGTAAAGTTGTATTTGAACGAGGCGCTCGGGAAGAGGTTGTCGTATTCGCCGCGGCGATGGATGCGTGGCTTCGTGAAGAACTGGTAGTTGATGCCGGGGATTGTCGTCGCGCGGGACGTCGCGGGGAATCCGGCGGCGCGCACTTCTTCGTTGGAGAGTGGGTCGAACTCGAGTGCATCGGTGCTCGTGCGCTCGCCCCGCAGGCCGGCGCGCACGCTGGCTTTGCCGATACTGGCCGTGCCCATAAAGAATGCGGCGTCGATCCGTTCGACGTAGTTGCGGTTGTTCGTGACGTTGGCCGAGAAGTAATTTGAAACCGGAAGAAACAGGGTGAAGTAATCCGGCCGATCGATAAACGCCTGACCGATCGCCCGCATATTTGGCATGAAGAGATTGCCGCCCGAGAGCGTCGCGACGCGGCCGCCTTGTGCCCCGAGATCGAAGGGCAGCGTGGAGGGAAAGACCGCCCAGCCGCCGGTCGCCCCGCCGCCCGGACCGGTGTAGTTGTAGCGGATCGAGCCGAGGAGGCTCTTGAAATTGAATGTTTCCTCCTTGGTCTTGATGCCCGTCTTCCAGGTGATTGGCAGAAAACGGCTGGTCGTCAGGATGGCTGTAATCTCGCCGCTGTAAACCTGTGACCGCGAGCGGCGGCCATCGTTAATATTGGCCTCCGGGCTCGTGAAGCTGCGACCGTTGGCGAGATCGGGGCCGCCCAACTGGGTGATTTTCCAGTCGGTGCTCGTAGCCGACGACCGCTCGGCGCGATAGATCACGCCACCGGCCGTCGGGCTGACCATGTTGCGGATCGTGTTGTGCCGGCCCAGCGGATTATACCAGGCGTTCGAAATGGAATTGGCGAATTTTCCTTCGACGAGCAGATCGCCAAGTTTGAACTCAAATTTCGGCAGATAAGTGAAGGTTTGGCCGACTTTGGATACGCGCGATGGCGCGAGGGCTACACTGCCGGCGTTTGTTGTCTGGAAACCCACAAGCGGGTCGGTGCCGACGACGGTGTTGCGGGCACCGGTGTTAAACGTCGCCGCCTGCTGACTCATCCAGAGATCTGACCAGTTGTAGATCACGCTCAGAGAGAGCACGAGCCGGCGAGTGGCCTTGAAATCGGTCGTGAGCGTGGTGCTGAACCGCTCGTTGAATCGGGGTGAATGGGTTTGGCCGATGGCGGTGATCACGATCGGGCGCGGGTCGGCCACGGTCGGCGTGCGGTTGTAGGTGAGCGATTGGGCGAGAACCTCTTGGTAAACATTCGACTCGCTGACGTTGAGTACGACGCCGAGCCGCTTGTTAAAAAAGATATCGGAGTATTCTAAAATTCCGCCCGGGCGGGCCTTGAGCGTGCGCCGATCGTCGCTAGGGCCATCGGTGCGCTTGAAATTGAGCTCTTCGGAATGCATAGCCGCGTTGGCTTGAACGGTGATGCGGCGCCCGGCGCGGTCGAAGGCGCGTTTGGTGCGCAGGTTGATTGTGCCCGCGGGGGCGTTGGCGTCGGAGTCCGCGCTGATCGTTTTCGAGACTTCGATTGAATCCATACTGCTGAGCGAAACCTGTTCGAAGGTGAACGAGCGGCCGTCGGCCTCGCCGCCGGTGCCAGGATCGGTGCTCGACAGGGAGACGCCGTCGAGGGTTACCGCGGTGTATTCTGAGCTAAGCCCGCGCAGCCGGATGTTTCGGATCTCGCCAAAGCTCATTTCGAAGTCGACGCCTGGAAGGTGCTTGAGGAACTCGCCCACGTTGCCCTCGGCGTTGGCGCCGAAGACATCGGAGGCAACGATGTTGGTGATATTCATCGAGCGGCGCTGATCCATAATAGCCTTGGCGTTGCCCTCACGTTCGGTGGCGACGACGAAGGCGCCGAGCGTGACCGGCGCGCCGTCCGCGGAGGTGCTCTGCAGCGTGCTGATGAGATCAAAATCACGCACGACCGTGGCGCCAGCCGGCACCTCCACGCGAGCCGTGGCAGAGCGGTAGCCGGTGTAGTTGACGACTAAAGTGGCCGAACCCACCGCAACCCGTGAAAGCCGGAATTCGCCACCGTCGCCGGAGACTGTCATTCGACCGTTTTCCTGAATGCGAATCTCGGCATTCCGGAGGTATTCGCCGGTGGACGGATTGAAGATGCGACCGGTGATTACGCCAGTGGCAGCCGGCTGGCCGAATGCGGTGGCGGCCAGTAAAGCAAAGCCGACAACCGGGAAGCATAGCAAGTCGCGGAGCATCGAAGTTAAACGGTTGGCGGTCATGAGATCGGGGGTAGCCGCGGAGGCGGGGGATTGGCTCGGATTGCGGCCTAAGTTTGGTCCGAGACCAGACGCTCCCACAGCACTGCCGCACGCCGGAAAACGCCATCATGAACGCTTGCGCAACTTGGCCAAAAACTTACATGATTTTGTCATGACCGCGTCCGCCCCTGTTTCCGCTGTCGCACCTCTCGTGCCGCTCGCCGAGTGGGCGAGCCTGCACGCGCATCTCGTGTGGGTTTACGACGGTCCGGTCTCGCCGCAAGGCCGCCGGGGAAAAGTTTCAGCTTTCGATTTAACCGCATGGCTGATCCGGGAGGGGCAGGTGACGGTGAAGCTCGGCACCCAAACCTGGCGGGCCACGGCTGGCGAGTGGCTGTTCCCACCGCCCGGTGAACGCTGGCAGGAATTTTCCCCCGATGCGCGGCTGCTCTCCGTGCGTTTCCGGGCGCAGTGGCCGACCGGTGAAGATTTGCTGCCGGCCAACACTGGCCAACGAATTCCCGCCAACGAGGCCCCGGAACTTCTGCGCGCGGCGGTTCCTTTGGCCCGCTTCGTCCAGCAACGGTTTCACAAGGCGGAGACAGATCTCATGCAGGCGCCGGCTGCGCTGGCCGATCATTTGCGGCTGCAAACATTGTTTTCCCGCTGGTTCGAAACCGCCGTCTCGGTGCTCGCCGCGCAGGGACTCGTTCCGGCCCATACGGGCAAGATAGACGACCGCCTGCGCTCAGCCGTGCGCCGGCTCGACCACCAACCATTGGCCGCGTCGATGAACGAGACCACGCTCGCTCGGGCCGTTGGTTTGAGTGCCAGCCAATTGAACCGGCTTTTTCTTGGCCAGTTCGGTGTTACCTCGCGCGGCTATTTTGAACGGCGGCGGCACAGGCACGCTCTGACTGCGCTGCAGGAGTCGCCGCGCGTCGCGAAAGAAATCGCCGGCGACCTTGGCTTCTCGTCCCAGCCGCACTTCTCCGCTTGGTTTCGTCGGAAACAAGGTGTTTCGCCCCGCGAATTCCGCAACGCCAGGAAGCCCGGACGGCAAGACCCGCGGGGATGAACGTTTTCACCGCGAATAATTTGCCGCGTAGTATTTTTGCCGATCGGCAAGGAGTTGCCCCTTGGTGGGGAGCTTGCGCCCTGACTTGAACACGCCGTAAAGCGCTTCGGTAGAAGCGGCCGCTCGTTCCAAGAAAATCCGATTCCCTTCAAACTGATAGACCAACTTGCCCATAGGCTAGCTGCGGCCGCGGGCGAGGCGGGCGGCGGTGCGTTGTAGACGAGGAAATCGCTGCCAGGGAGTCCGGCGCAATCGACCGAGGATTTTGAGCGAGGGCGTTTCAAAAAGGAAAATTCGGAGAGCGAATCGAGAAGGATAGGGCGAACCTCGGGGCAGTCGGCTAACCGAGGCGGCGGAGACGGTCGCGGATAGACTTCGGATCGCGGCGGCAATCCAGCACGGCCTTTATGTGCGCGGTGTCGCCGATCACATCGTAGTAAACGGCGAATGGAAACGTGCGACCGAGCAATCGGCGTGCGCCGAAGACGCGGCGGTGGATGCCCGCGTAGAGGGTCAGCGAATCAATGTCGGCGAACAGGGAATCGAGGAAATAGCCGCCCAGTCCGGGCTACTGCTTTTCATAGAACGCGTAGCCGTCGGCGAGATCGGCCAAGGCGGAGGGCCGAATGCGGACGTTCACCGGAGACGATCGCGAAGCTGGCGCTTGGCATCAGCCCAATCGAGCGAGGGCTCTTTACCCTCGGCGATGCGTTGGTCGCGCTCGCGGAGGACATCGCCGTGCCAAGCGGGGGACTCAAATATGTCGGCCTTCGCAGCTAGATCGGCCCAAAGTGCTTCCATGGCGCGCAGCTTCTCCTCGGTGGTCATCTGATCGAGCGGGAGGACGGCATCCATCGCCGCAAGCTAGCGGGCGAAGCGGCGGCGGCAAGGTCGATGTATCGGAAGGATTCGACCCTGCATCCTGCGGCAGCGAAGCGACGTTTCTCGGCGGATGCACGGCTCTCGGGTCAACCGTTGAAGCCCTCTTCAGTGATTCACCTTCGGGTAGGTTTCCCCGCATTCCTGACGGTTGCTTGGGGTGAGCAACGAAACCAACGCTCGATCAGGCGCGGAATTCGGCGGCGAGGAAGCAAACGTCGTCGCCGCCGGGGGTACCGGCAAAGGTGGCGGCGTCCGTGACGAAGGCTTCGACCTAGGCGGCGAGCGTGACGGGGGCGTGGCGGGTGAGGGCAGCGGTCATCCAAGTGTCGCAGAATTCCTCGTCGGTGGCGGAGGCGGTTTCGGATATCCCATCGGTGAAGAGCAGCACGCGGTCACGGGGCAATCGGGGTTTCGCGGCGCAGCATTTTCGTAAGATCGTGGTTGAGGCGGGTGAGATAGGCGGCGGGGTCCGGCCGCCAGCGCGTGAAACTGCTCCACCATCGCCCGGATCATCGCGGTGATCAGTGCCGAGCGCGCCTTCGGAGGCGGTGCTCACGAGTTTTGCGTATTTGGCGAGGACACCGCGGGCTCCTTTGGGCGGGAGCGGTTTGTAGGCGGCCAAGCGAGCGGCGTAGTCGGCTTCGGGGATGAGGAGGCTCAGCGTGTTTTTGAAGGCTTCGATTTCGATGAGGTCGCCGGGTTCACGGGGAGTTCGGCGTTGGGGTAAACGACGATCCCCACGCGCTCAATGTGGTCGCGCAAGGCCTGATAGGAGACATGGGCGAACGACTGGACTTCGAAACGATACGGGAGAGGAAGCTCGTCGAGCTCGGCGGAGATCGCTTCCGCGCGAAGCGGCTCGATGTCGCCCGACACGACGAGATCAACATCCGAGCGGGCGGAATGCGTGCCCTTTGCCCGCGAGCCAAACAGCGTGGCCGAAGTGATCTCCGGGTGCCGGCGAAAAACGCCATGCATCAGAGCAATCTCGTGGGGCTGCAGCGGAGGCGGGTGCATTATTGGCTCTCGCGGTGGAGAAATTCATGCAACGCGGCCATGGCGGGAAGATAGCGTGCCGCGATGGCGTCGACCGCTTTCTCAAAGCTCGCAAGGCTGTAGGTGTGCGAGAGCAGATTGCGGTGATCGAGCATGTCGATCCACACCTGGCCGTCCGCGATGACTTTGGCGGCGAATCCATCCTTGAGCACCTGGCGGGGTGTGACCGTGACAAAGAGAATTCCGTTCTCTTCTAGGTAGTCCTTGACGGTTTTCCAGGCCAGTTCGAACGAATACTCGAAGCGTTGGACGACGCCTTCCTTTTCCAACTGGTTCAAGGCGCCGGGCCCATTCTCCAAGGCCTGTCGCAAGAGCACAAAGGCGCGATCAAAGTTTTGAAAGCGCTGCTTCCAGCGAACGTCGGGGCGCGAGTTCATAGGTCAAACGTAGTTGTTTTGGATCGCTTTGTATAGGCGCTTCCTGAGCCGCCGACGGGCAAAGGCGTGAATCGCGTGCAAGCACGCTCCTACAGGTTCTTGTCCGTGACCGCGCCTTCGGAGGCCGTGCTCACGAGTTTTGCGTATTTGGCGAGGACGCCGCGGGTTTCTTTCGGCGGGAGGGGCTGGTAGGCCGCCAGACGCGCGGCGTAGTCGGCTTCGGGG
>Ga0209550_10004767_pt1 | contig 12817 bp, 11 predicted proteins | sample LauGreSuBDMM15SN_2_FD_187567 | JGI IMG/M metagenome (GOLD analysis project Ga0209550, IMG submission 187567) | Freshwater lake microbial communities from Lake Michigan, USA - Su13.BD.MM15.SN (SPAdes) (version 5) | ecosystem: Environmental > Aquatic > Freshwater > Lake | place: Lake Michigan... | reverse complement strand
GAGCGTGGATTAGAGCGGAGTCCGGGTGTCGGACACGTCACGTAAGACAGGCGGCGGCGGCCCTCTAGTTACTAGTAACAGCGCGCAGCGCGGTGACTCGCCGCGACTGGGAAATGCGCGAGCGCGCCAGGCCGGCGCGCGCACGCTCGACGCTCAAACCCGGAGCCGGACCGTGGGACGAAACAACGCTGAGTTTGCCGGACACAGTCACCCGCACACACCACACAAAGCGCCGCAACAAACGATATGCGGTAGGAGGAAAAGTCGAGAGAGGAGAGCTCGAAACCGCCGGCCGCGTAGAGTCATAGTCCTCCTTCCCGATAAGCTTGCCAATTGTCGATGCTCTGGATCATGCAATGAATCATGCCTTCGATTGTGCGATCGGACCGACTCCACTCTAAGCACTAAGGGGGAGCTTTACGCAGATACGGTCTTGACCGACTTTAGAAGCAGGTCGATGACACTGGCCTTGTTGTCGGTGACCGACTTCGCAATGGCCGCGAGCTCCTCCTCGGTCGCCTTGGCGAGGCCCTTGGAGTACGAGCCTGTGTCGCCCATACGCTCTTTGGAGAAGACCTGGAACTGCGCCTCGCGTGTCGCCTTGTAGGCCTCAATATCCCTCTCCGCCTCCGCCTTGGCGAGTTTCAACCGCGCCACCTTCTCTGCGCGCGTAGCAGGCCGAGGGACAGCAGCCGTGGCCCGAGGGTCAGTGTTGCGGTCGCGCGGGTGTGCATTGGTGAGGGAGCGTCGACCGTGCGCGGGAGAGCATGATGGCGCAGTGTGCTGCGATGCCTCGCAGGGCGACTGCGGCTGGGCGCATCGATAGATCGATCGCAAGCGGAGTGGCCTCTCACCCTCCTTGGCCGCCTTGACCACCTCCGTCGCCTCCTTCTCGGCCATGAGCAGCTTGTTGATGCCTGCGTGAACCTGTAAAGAGTGTGGACGTGCGATCAGCATGCGCGCATCCTGGCGATCTAAAGTACCGCACACGCAAAGCTGAGTGACACTTCGAGCCGCCCGCCCGCAGCCTGGCAGCCTCGCCTGACTGCCGGCCCGCTGCAGCTTTGGATGGGCTCGCACCCAGCGAGCTAATCAAGCATTCGGCTGCACACCGGGTCACCCATGGTGGAAGCAGGTAGTTTGCTGTACGACGTCTTGGATGAGTGTCGATCCTGACGGGCAGGCAAGGCGAACACAGGCGGTGACTTTGGGTGTGTTCACTGCGCGGGTCAGGGAGCGCTATGCAGCGAGCGCAGCAGCGCACCGCAAAGACGACTTTGTCTTTCCTGCGGAATTCCTGCACGGAAAGTGAACACGCTTTCACACGCTCCAGCGCAGGCGTTGCGTTGAAAATTTCTCTATGAGGACAGTTCGGTGGAGGTTTCGTTGCCCCTTAAAAATGCCTCGTGATCTGCCGTCGTGAACTGCCACGTGGCCTCATCGCGACGAAAATCATGCTCGCCGCCCTGTGTCGCCGCAATTTCGCAGCCTCGATCTCCCGTGCAGTGGCACACAAGCGCAACCTGTGCGATGGCGTGCAGGTCGACATGGTGTGCCGCGTCTACTCGTGCAAGGTTAAGGACGATCCGACGGCACATAAGATGGACCTGGCGTTCGAGGACTTCCTCGATGCTGTCGCAGATGCAGAGGGCTGCGTAGGAGCCATCCGGCTCGTCTGCAAGTCGGAGTGGGACTACAAGCTCATCCTCAAGTTCGAAAATTCGGCTGGGCTCAAGGGCTTCATGAACGACAAACATGGCACTGTCACAGAGCAGTGGATGCCTAACATCAAAGCGCTCGCGGTCGATGGCAAAGTTCACGAGCAGAACTTCGTGTACGACGATATCGAATGAAGGCAGCGCGCTCATGCGATCGTGAGGAGCAGCATTGTTTGTATCCCACCTAAAAGTGGCCGTCGACACGCCGGACGGCGGTCGGTGCACACGGCACACTGGGACTGACTGCTCTTACTGCCGAGCTCTGACGCGCGGCCGCCGGTCCGCATGAAGTTAAGGGGTTGAGAAACCCGATCGTGTTTAACGCTTGCAGCTGAAAAGACCCGACTCTCCACTGTAACTCGACACGAGTTAACCCAACGATGAACACGACACTGGCCCGAGGGGCGCGGTCGCCGCCAGCACTGTGTTGAAACACCATAGGGTAACTACCTGAGTAGTGAAACCCTCCCCCAAGGTCAAAATCTCGCGCCGGCCAGCCGCGTCCGCGTGCGCCATCGTCAAGGGACAAGGCGTGCGCGGGCCCCGGCGGCGCGCCCGGCGCCGTGGCGGCCGCGCGCGGAGACGCGTTCGCGACGTACACCCTACACCATGGTATGTGGTACACTAGGTACTTCATATAGTGGTGTGGCTTTTGCAGGGTGATCATTGCCCGATCATATCGATCTCCACTGCAGTCGGCTGGATGGCAATGCTCCCGCCGGATGTAGCAGACGACGTGCACGTGATGCTTGTCGTATCATTATGCCTGCCGTATCGCGTCGCCCACTTGATCGTGCGCCGTCGCATGCATCGCACAACAGCCGTCGCTGTCGCGAGTAAAGCGATGGTGGCGAGGACACTGGCAAGCACGACGGCCATGAAGTCGTCGTCATTGTCGTAGTCGTCGTCGCCATCGTCGTCGTTCCTTGCATCGCCGTTGTCAGGTGCGCAGGGAGGAGTCGGCGGCGAGCAGCCCGTCCACGCGGGCAATTCAATAGAGGTGCACGATCCGCAAGTGTCCTCGAAGTGAATGTCGACGCCCTGCCAAGCGCCCGATGTACCCTCGCCACCCACACCACCGTCGTTGTCGTCGCCGCCGTCGCCGGGCGGTGTGAGAATCGGCTCCAAATCTGTGTCAGCCGCCATGCCGAGCCATACTTCACTCAAGCGACAGCATGGTGTGCACCGGATCGCCGGCGCCGCGCCGCCCGCGTCCCGCGCAAATGCAGCGCGCAGTCCGGTCGCGCTCACCGAGCTGCCGATGTACCGGTGGAGCAGATCCCATCCCTCGCCGGACAGCATGAGGTTGTAGAGCTCCTCTTGTTTGGCGAAGTAGCCCTGCTGCCCCGCTGTGTGGTTGGGCAGAGCCCACGGCGTGCACGAGCCATGCGCTGCCCATTCACGCGTGGCTAGCGTGGAAAAGCCGTACTCAAGTGCATACGTGTGCCATTTGATGGAGACGTTGAAAGCAGAGTAGACCGCTGCTTGCGGAGGGCAGATCGATCCCGAGTCTTGATTGGCACTGCACGATAGGTACTCGCCGCAATTTTGCGGCCAGGTGTGCCCAGCATGGTGCGCCGGATCGTACTTGGGCCACAGGCCATGGATGTTGAGTGTGCTCGTGGTGAGTGCGATGACGCCGGGTGCTTCATTGCTCCGGCCGGGGCATGCATCCAGGCTCCTCGTCGGCTGCCACGCCAACGCGAATACGTAACTCTCATAGTTGCCGGGCACCGCGCCCATCTCAGGATTGGAAAACAGCGACGGCGGCGGCGGCGATCGCAAGCCTACAGCACCGCAGCCGGGCATCGTCCTGCTCGTTCTTGAGCTTGCAAGTCCTGGATAGCTCAAGTCAGTTGTGAAGGCGGCTACCATGCCTTGAGTCCACGTGCAGCAAGGGTCACCCAGCTCGAGGCCGTTGCTTTGACCGTCGCCATCGCTGTCTGCCTGACAAAAAGCTCGCGTCCACGTGAGGCCAGAAGCTTGAAATTCGTAGCGAAAGCCACCGGTGTGGCCCACGTTGCTGTTCTGTTCTTGGCCGAACTGGATGCTGAACGCATTTGGCAACTTCAACCTGAACGTCGGATGGCCTTCGACCGCCATCAGGAATGGCGCTACGACGATTGCAAGAACAGAGCGAGTGCGAAGGATCGCCATTTTCTCGTACGAGGCTTCAATTGCGGCTCAGAGACGTGGTCCCAGAAGGTCCATCCACGAGAGAGGGTGCCTTCGGGGTGCCGGGCGGACCAAAAAAGGAAATACAAGCAGGCAGAATTCGACACCCAAGACACCGGACCGGCGTACATACGGATGCGGGTACCACTAGCTCGGGGACCCCTGGGAACCCTACATACGTTATTTCACAGGAATACGGAAAAATGGACCCTCAGAAGCGCCAAGCGACAGTCGACCTCGCACCGCCGCCAAAGCGGGCGGGCGTTTCCGACCGCGCCGCGCGCACCGGCGCTGGCGGATGGGACCTGAGCGAAGCCTCGGGCTCGCTCGACACTGTGTACGCCACCCTCGGCGTGCTCGGCCGCGGCTCATTTGCCGAGATCAACCTTGTGCGCCACCGCGAGACGGGCGAGTTGCGGGCGCTCAAGTTTTGCTGCAAGCTCGACGCGCCCTCGTTTGGTCATCTGCGGGCCGAGGCGACGCTCGCCTCCAAGGTCAGCCATCCATTCGTGCTGTCACCTCTCGCCGTGAGCGATTCTCCTGGGCGCGCTGGCAACTTTTCGGTACTTCTGCCCCTGTGCCCAGGCGGCGATTTGCTCCAGCTGATGCGCCGGCAGCCAACGCACAGTTTCAGTGAGGCTGCCACGCGCTCGTTCGCCAGCATGATCGTGCTCGGGCTGCGCGCCCTGCATGACGCCGGCCTCGCCTACCGCGACCTAAAGCCCGAAAACCTTCTCGTGAAGCCCAACGGTTACCTATGCCTTGCGGACTTTGGGTTCGCGGCGACTAAGGCCGAATGCAAGAAGAAGGGCACGCTCGTCGGCACCGCCCTGTACCAGGCGCCCGAACTGCTCCGCAAGCTGCCTCATGATACAAGTGTCGACTGGTGGGCGCTAGGGTGCGTGATCCTCGAGCTTGTGCGTGGCACCTCGCCTTTCGCCGCCGACGACGATGACGCCATCACATCCGCCGTGCTCGCGCATATGGGGGGTGGCGTTGTGCCCCCTGAGCCACCCGCGCAGGGTGCGCTGAGCACGTCGTGTGCCGCGACTGGCTTGCATGCACCTCCCAACTTGTCCTCCGCCAACCCTCATCTTCGCTTCTTCGTCACTTCCGGCATGCGGCGCTCAACAACCAACCTGCATCTGCAGCTCCGGCTGGCATCTGCGCCGGTCGTTCCCGCAGCGACTACACCTTCTCACGGGCCAGTGCCGCCCTCGGCTGCGCTGGATGACCTGTGCGGCAAGCTGCTCGAGCCCGATAGCAAACAACGCCTCGGCGCCGCGGCCGTCGGAGGCGCGGAGGCCTTGCAAAGCCATCCGTGGTTTGCGAGCATCGACTGGGTCGCGTGTGGCGTCATGGCGCTCCCTGCACCTTTCGTGCCGCCCCCACTGCCGGAGTCGGACACGGACGCGTTGCTCCTAGAGCTCAGTCGGCGCTGCCAGCAGGGCTTTGATTGATGTATGCTGATGTGTCTGAACCGGTACGTTTTGTACGCAGCTGGACGTCGGCTCCCCCGACCCGCTGCGACCTGGCGACCCGGTGTCTTTCATTCCCTTAAATACATCGGCACGCGGCCAGGAGCGGGGCGTACCGCGGGCGCGTGCAGCGCGCCGCGCGGGTTGCAGTAACCATGATGGCTAGTAACGCGTGCACTTTTCCTGCTTTATTTCCAAATTGCCATTCCGAAGTTGCAAGTTTCGATCTGCTCGGCGAGCCGGCCCGGTGACGAAACCCCCGTTTACGCGACTGAAGAGAGTAATTTGAGAGTATCGACACCAGGATATAGAATACGTGTGAGCGCAGAATGAAGGTTTGAAGACACTCCACAATCTAGATCGCGACGTGGCCGATGCACACGCACGATATGGTCGCGATCAATTGGAGTCGCGATCCGACTCTGGGGTCGGTGATGCCGTGCGGCAGTACCGCGTCGGCTTCGTAGCAAACTGACGGATTGAGATCATTCTTATTATTGAGATCGTGCAAATTCTGAGACGTGCGGGTGGGGGGCGAGGGGCGACTTCAGACACAGAGTGACTATAGAAGTGTGCTGCGACATCGGACATCCAGAAAGAGTATACCGTCGTCCGCATACCCCGCCGCGCCCCGGCCTTTCTGCCTTCGGGGCGTCCAATAGAAAATATCATGGGAAGCGCGTAATCCTGGCGCTCGTGAGCAGACCGGACTCGTACCCTGAACTCGAAATTTCGGGCTCGGATGCAGTCCACTAAACTCTAAAGTCGTACAGACTACGATTCCATGGGCGGCCACGACAGAGTGACGACGCACGCGCGGATGGCGGGGCGGGGCGGACGTGACAGAGGCGCAGCGAGACGAGACGGATCTGAGATCACTCAAGCCTCGTCTTCAGATCGACGGGCGCGAGGCCACGTTCCCGCTGCGCCCTCGTCGGCAGCATGTGCAACAGCTGCCGCAGCGCGCACGTGAACGCGTCCTCGCGCGTTCCCGTCATATCGTACAGGAGCAAGTGGCGCACGCGTTCTATCGCGCGCTGCTTGGCCTCAATGACAGCATCGGGTACGTGGCGCAGGTCGTGGAGAAAATGCTCGATTGAGCCGGCCTGGTCGCGCTCGTCGACAAAGACCTCGACGGCCAGCTTCGAGTGGTTGATCTGCTTGTAGAAGGGGTCGACGTCGCGTTGGCCGGGCCCTTTCAAAGGCTTCCACCAATTGCGCTCGCTCGGCCCAAGTTGAGAGCGGAACGAGAAGACGACGGGCACGCACCCAGCGAGCAGCGCGGTGAAGTAGCGTTTGTTGTAAGGCACGTCGCCGGGTGGGCACAGGCAGAAGCGCGAGCGCTGCATCCACTCGATAGTAGCCTTGAAGCCCAGCGGTGTGGTAGGCAGCCAATGCGAGCCTGAGTGGAAGTAGGCGACACCCGAGGAGGCATTGACGCAGCACTCGGGCGCGCGCGCGCAGTCGCACCGCTTGGCAGCGTCCTGGCCGGCCTGACCAGGCCCAAACACCGCCCGGTGGATCACGTCCATAAAGAGGCCGCGGAAGCCGTTGAACGAGTGCGCTCCCTGATAGAAAGCGAAGATGGGCTTGGAGGCGGTGTTGGGGCGACACGCCGCCGCATCCCACCTCGCCATATCCCGCCTGCGGCAGAGCGGGATGTATTTGGCCGGGTGCAGCTCTTCCTCCATTATGTTGGGCGGGACGATCACCTGCTGGAGCCAGCGCTTGCCCGGCGGCGGCCGGTGCCCCCTAAGGAACTGCGGCTCTGTCGGCCATGAAGGCCCAAGGGTCAGCGCAACCTGTGTGTGAAGGAGGGACGGGGAGAAGCGCCGTGGTGAGCACTTGCATGCGGTGAAGGCCCAAGGGTCAGCGCAACCTGCACGTCGACGTGCCGCTCGGGCTTGACCTTCATCCACGAAGAGCAGTGCGTGCATGGCTGGCGCTGGCAGCCGCCGCAGGAGTTGGTCAGCAAGAAGATGTGCCGCGCGGCCGTTGCGTTGTTGAGGTGCGGCAGCTGGTCGAAGAGAGCATCCATCAGGCCGTGGCCCTCACGCTGGTCCCGGATGAGCGCGTTCGTCATCTGAGGCGAGACGCGCTCTGCAAAGCCACCCAGAAACGGGACAACAAAGAGATCCGCCTCGAGCGGGTCGTCCGTGTGCACGCCGCGTAGCGCGCCGAGACCGATAAACTTGGTGAGCAACGGCACGTCGGCACAGTGCTTGGCGCTCGTGAGCCACTCGTTGAGCGGAGTCGGATACGCTTTTAGGCGCTTCTTGGTCGCCGGATATTCCGGAAAGAGGTTGGCTGGATCGGGTGGTGTGCACGGCGCGCGCATGAAGTCGCACACGCGGCCGCTGCGCACCTCCTGCGGCTGGCTGCTTTTGAAGTGGAAGTAGTGGAAGCTCGAGGGCACGTTGCGGTAGACGAAGACGCGCAGGCCCGTACGCCGCGCAAGTTCCACGTCAGTTGCAGACAGTACGCCCAAACTGCGGGGCGAGCAGAGGTCGCCAAAGTGCGCCGAGCACGGCCACGCGGCCTCGCGCTGCGACGCCTGAGAAATACTCGCTGACATGCGAGTTTGTGAATGGCCTGTGGTTAACACTCGCGGCCTAGTCTCCTTTTGGTAACGGTACGGCACGCAGGAGGGGCGTGGGCATCGAGGTGTATATGTTTGGGGTTCTCGTTGAGATCGCCATCGACGTCGAATGTGTGTGAATTGTCGTGCACGCCCTTGTGCGTGCACGCCTAGACCTAGTAAGCATGCGACACGACGTCGGCGCCGAATTCCTCACCCGTGCGGCCGGGACTATGATTTCTGAAGTTTCGCTTTTGAACGGCCGGGTTCAAATAGGGGGCTCTGTGTGTCCTAAAATTGAAAAAAAGGCGAGCCTTGTCGTGCACTCGTGTGTGCGTGTGAAACCCGGATTCTAAGACTTTGCACTTTCTAAGACCGATTCAACCCCGGAATACCGACTAACCGGGCTGTCGTGCGGGTGTGTTGGGGTTTGGATGGTTGTGAGGTTTGTCTGTGTGATCCGTGTGCCCGTGTGCACCCGTGTGTGTCTCGGCTCCCTCAGGTGTCTTTTTACCGTAATACCGACTGACCGCAGGGTCAGGGACACGCGTGCTTCGATAAGAACCTATAAGCTTGAAGCTTCTAGCTTGAAGGAGGAATGGCCGGATTCGATCGGAGGGCACTTACAAAGTGCATGGCGGACAGATCAGTACCGCCGACGATCCACGTCTTCTCGCAACCCAGCGTCACCGAGTCCCATCTACAGTACAAGCGTCATGACACTTCCTATGAAGCAGAGCCACTCGCACCTAACTTTGCCGCATCCGCTTTGAAGGTGGCAACTCCATTCGTGCGCTCAACTCCTTGAGTACTCGGCGTGCCGCACTCGTCAGCACTGGCCGCTGCCTCGAAGTGTCGTCACTCCTGGCGAGCGCAAGCAAGTCCTCCTCGAGCGCTGCGGCCACACTGTCAAAGTGCCCGGCGTGCTTGAATAGCGCGATACCACCCTTGTCGGCCTCGGCCGCCGCATCCCTAGCGCTCGCCATCAGCGTGTAGGCGGCTTCTGTGAATACGGCTGCGCGTGTGCGCCAGCCGGTCGCCAAGTCAGCGACGTTCTTGCAGGAAGCCATGTTTTTGAACCTGTGAATGTGAATCCCCTTTCGCTCGGCTTCTATCTTTACATGCCTCTTACCCCCAACCCCCGCGAAGAGAACAAAGGGTTCGCTGCTTCGCTCGAATGAAATTCTCTCTTTTTGGTTGCGTGTGTGGAAACCCGGCTACCGTACCGGTAAGTGTCCCCGGAGTTCACTCCCGGGACCTGTTCTGTTGTGTTAACTGTGTGGAGGTCATTCCCTCTTAGTGAGGAAAGAGCTCCAGGACCTTGCCGAGCTTTTTTTAATTAAATAACGACTGATACGGCGCCTCGACAAGAAGTCTCTTATCATGTGCCTTGGCGACCCTGTGGCGACGCAGAGGCGTGGAACAGGCAGCAGTTAGACCATGGGGGATGCCTCGTGGTCGCCATTCCCACGCGTGACCTACCCTCGGGCTGTGGACTGCAATGCCATCGGCGTGCGTACACCCGTCGTTGGCGCCTTCATGAACACCGTTTCAGGGCAGAACCCGTACCTGGTCTCCGTGGGATGGTGGGAGAAGAGCCGCCTGGATGAGGCGCTTGCTGCTGCCGCTCATGGACGCAAGGCAGTGATGCACTCGGGGCCAGATGTAAATGTAATCCAGCGGCTGAACCTTGAAACCGCCCCTGGCGCCGCCATGGTCGATGTCGGAGCCAATGTTGGCTTCATGACCTTTGTTGCACCCGCCAGCGGAAGGCCTGTCTTTGCCATCGAACCACATAGCTACAACGTCGCCAAGCTGTGCGAAGGCTGGTGGCTCAACCTCGTGAATCGCACAATCGTGCGCCAGAACCTAGTTCATATCTTCCATGCTGCCGCCGGAGCGACGTACCGACCGCATGTGACACTATTTTCTGGCCCTGATCATCACGACCAGGCTTCTCTGAGCGAAGACGCTGTCATCATGCGCACCTCCCCGAGCACCTCCCGCGGCCGTGCCGGCCACCTGAGGAGAAAGCGTATTCCAATGCTCACCGTAGACTCCATCGTGCCCGATGACGTCCCGATCGGTGTCGTTAAGATCGACGTGCAGGGTCACGAGACCGCAGTGATTCGAGGCATGTCAAGCATTCTGCAGCGCCGCACGGGCTACCCCGAGTTCATCTACTTTGAGCATGATCCCAACCTGATTCGCAAAGCAGGTGGCGACGTCGATGAACCACTGCGACTCCTCACAGCAGCAGGGTACCACTGCAAACGCTACGGCGAAAATCAGCTGTGCTCCAAGTCACAAAGTTCAATAAAGAGGTACACTTATCCATGAACGGAGTTGAATATTACCGTGATAGGCGAGTGGACCGGAGTCAGTACAAAGGCCTGTCGTTTCGTTTACGTGACGGGGTGCTCTTGACGGCCGTGCCCGCCTGCGCGGCCCCTCCCCGGGCGGTGTCGGGCGGCCGCCGGGCCGCGCCCACGCGGGCCTCTACATCCGGCAGTCGAGTGTAGACCGGACGGGTACTCAGCTGCGTACGCCCCGTGCGATCGCCGCCACGCGCCAGCAATGTGCAACGACGGCATGGCGCATGCGCAAATCGGGCATACGAACGAAACAGACGCTCGCTGTCGAGTGTCAACGCCCGGGCTCCAAACGCAACCGTGAACTGATGTACGCAGATCAATAAAGTACCTCCACCGGAGGCGTCAACGTCGCACCGATGGCATGCATCAGCGATGCTCAATGCCGTTGCCGTTCCCGACACTATTCCGACACGACGCTTTGTATGTCTCGGCACATGCCTCGTGACAAGAGCAGGCTCTGCCCACTGCCGAGCTCCGGACGGTCACAACTCCCTTGCTCCTGCCGCAGTTCTGCGGGTCCTGCGTGGAACAGCTGGAAGTCTCTCAGGATAACGGTCAGGTTGCCCAGGTTTCCCGCCTCCACAGCGAAGCTTGAGCCGGCGGTCCCAATGAGGACGGTCGAGGCCGAGAGCACCGCCATCTCGAGCAGAGGGGGCAGGTGATGACCGGGCGCGCTGTGGAACCCAAAATCCTCGTTCGGGGCGTATCTCGCATCGGGCCCCAACTTGTGGATGGCATGCCTCAGAGCTTGCCACGAGCTGCTCGACACAAAGATCGGCGCATTGCACATGATCGACCGCTGTCGGCACGAGGCATTGCGTGCCTCAAGGGCACAGCGGACGGCGTCGTCGATGCTGCGCTCTTCTCTACTCGTCAGATTCTTCTTTTGGGGCCACGCGTGCCTATCCCACCGCTTGCAGTTTCGTCCGCCAACCACCAGACAGCCCCGCATCAGCTGCCTGAACTCATTGCCACCGCCGACATCGACTCGGAGCTGCAGCCCAATCCATGGCCGACGAAACGAGAGATTGACTGTTTTGAGGTGGGTACAGGCCGCTTGGACGAGCGCAGGCGTCGGCGCGAGAAACTGACGATACTGCGCGTACGCGATCGGGACGGCGTCTCTCTGCTTCCAGAGCGGGTGCACTGCGTCTTGGAAGAGCCCATGGGTCACGACGACTGGATGCGAGCTCGTCGCTGACAGGTTGATGAACGTCTGAACCGCGGTGAAGTGCTCCTTGACCCGTGGAAACAGGTGCTGGATCATGGGAGCGCACATCTGTCCACGGTACCCGTCGCTGGCCGCCCTCGCCTCGGCCGCGTCCAGGGGTAGGTTGGTAATGGTGAGTCTGTAAGGGAATCGCCAACCAATCTTGCCATCGGCATCGGAGTACGGCCCTTGCATCCACAAGTCGCCTATAAGCCGTCCGCTGTTGACGAGTCCAAGCACCTTTGCCGACGTCCCATTCGGTGTGGAGCCGTCCGCAGGTTGCAGATACGGCCCCTCGAGCCACTCACCCCAGCGAATCGCCAAACTGCGACCCGACGCCCGGGCGAGCTCAAAGCTGGCCCGGAGCCCCGCGAGTCGGTTGCCCAGCCCGTTGCTGGCGACCGGGTACGTGACGAGCCAGCGTTCAGCGGCCGAGCTCGAAGGGCGATAGGTGGCATGCTGGCTGCAAATCATCTGGAGCACCGGCTTGCCTTGCCACACCATCTTCGTAAGATTTGCATGCCGAGTGGCTTTCGTGTAGGTGCAGCTGTGAATTCGCGTACTCTCCCATTTCGTGTCTTTGCAGGCCGAGATGCGCTTCTCCAGCATAGCCGACTTGAAGCCCGTAGGTGCGTTTTTCAGCGCGTCCATGTCGCACTCATGGAACCACGAGCAGTCATTCCACTGAATCGAAACTGATATGTAGCGGCAGCGCTGGCAGTTGGTGCAGCGCTTCGCGCAGTAGTCAAAAGCTGCTTCCCACGAGCTCCGGTGCCTAGGGCCATTCAACGCCCACGAGCCTTTGTGGCCTCGCTTGCAGTTGCTAGCAGTTGCTGCCTTTGTGGCTTCACAGTACCCGGTACGGCTGAGTGAGCCATTAGCCAAGATCTCGACCACTTGAATTACCCATGCGAATGAGGTGAGCATACAGAGGACCTCACAGTCAGTATCTGACGGAGCGGGTGTGGAGGCGGCGTTGTGTCGAGAGGGTCGACCTTGTGGTCGTCCACGGCGGGTGTTTTGTTGGTGCTTTTTGTTCGAAGTCATGAAAAGACTTCGTAATAAGAAGAAGAGATGTACCGGTACTGTGTGCTCCCCCCGGTGTCTTTTTACCGGTACTGTGTGTCCCGGCTCCCCCCGGTGTCTTTTTACCGGTACTGTAGAGAAAGGCAACTTTAAATCAACTAGCACGAGAAGAACGCCTCACGGAGACTGAAAAGAATGCGTGGTTGAGTGAAACGGGCGTGGACACGAAACGTTCATTCTCATTCACACCATTGATG
>Ga0209550_10004766_pt1 | contig 12818 bp, 12 predicted proteins | sample LauGreSuBDMM15SN_2_FD_187567 | JGI IMG/M metagenome (GOLD analysis project Ga0209550, IMG submission 187567) | Freshwater lake microbial communities from Lake Michigan, USA - Su13.BD.MM15.SN (SPAdes) (version 5) | ecosystem: Environmental > Aquatic > Freshwater > Lake | place: Lake Michigan... | reverse complement strand
TGGGGTTACTTCGCTCTAAGAATGCTTCTTCATATCTTCAGAGATATCTGAAATCATTGTTGAAAGATCTCGCTGAGGCTTCCATCCCACTAATTGATTAATTAAATCAATGTTAGGGACGCGACGTTCCATATCCTCAAAACCATCGCCGTAGGCTTCAGCATAGGGAACGTAGACAATTTCACTCTTTGACCCAGTCTCACCAATGATCTTTTTTGCAAGATCGTTTATCGAAATTTCAAAGTTATTTCCTATGTTAATAACTTTACCGACAGTGTTTTCTGCAAAAGCAATTGCAAGGACCGCATCAATTACATCAAATACGTGGGCAAAGCATCGTGTTTGATTGCCATCACCGTAGATCGTGATTGGCTCGTTAGATAAAGCTGATTTAACAAATCTTGGAACAACCATTCCGTATGCGCCGAGTTGGCGCGGACCAACTGTATTAAAAAATCTCACAATTCGTATTTCTAATTGTTTCTCAACAAAGTAAGCATAAGCAAGCGACTCATCTATTGCCTTTGCCTCGCTATATGACCAGCGTAACGTGACCGGACTACCAAGAACGCGATCATCGCTTTCCTTAAGTGAGTCAGAAATATTCTTACCGTAGACTTCACTGCTGCTAGTTAAGAAAACTGGCGTTTTTGTCTGATAGGCCGCTTCAAGGACATTCTCGGTACCCCGGATATTGGTAAGTAGGCTTTCTAGAGGATTGTTGACAATATTGAATACACCTACTGCAGCTGCTAGGTGAAAAACATAATCTGAATCCTGAATTAAAGGATTCAAAGTGGCTGAATCTAAAATGGAGCCTTCGACTACTGTAAAACTTTCAGAAGCGCTAAGATTTTTTAAATTAGTAGCATTCCCAGTCGAGAAATTATCAATCGTTGTTACCTCATGCCCATCGGATACTAAACGCTCACATAAGTGGGATCCAATGAAACCAGCCCCGCCAGTCACTAAAATTCGCATGTGTTCATTCTAGTATAACTTCTATTTTTTGATGAATCACAAGCCTCTATTTAGATAGACCCATAGACTGTTATTCAAGTCTTTTTATTGCGGTTTTCGATCGAAATCTAATCTAGAGCCCGCGGCTGGAATGCATGTATTCCGACACAACCAGATAGAAATTGAGCCTCAGTTCATAGGTAGTTCAACTCACTTCTGATTAACTCGTTAGCTCAAAATATGATGCGCTCGTTAGTACAGATTCTAAATTTTAAAAACTATTGACTGTCCAGTGGGTAATTGAATGAGATTGACATTCTTCAAGTGAAAGAAGGCATCTACAACCCGCTTAGTCTCTACGTGGTCATGGCTGCCATAGTCATCGAACAGGAAGATCCCCCCTGGGAGCATTTTTTCATAAAAGAACTCAAGTGATGCGCGCGACGGAGCAGCAGCATTCAAATCTATGTGCAACCAAATTAGTTCATTCGGATTTACCGAGTCGCCAAAGGAATCTGGAATGTAGCCTTTATTGAATACCGTCGAGTCAGAGAAATCTTTCAAACTACTTATCGTGGTATCTAAATCCAAATAGCTGTACATGCCACTTTTGGACTTCTCGGTCTCAAATAAATCATCACCTTTCATGGCTTCCCAGGCGTCATACATATAAAATTTATACTCAACGCCTAAATTATTCATGGCGGTCATAGCAAAATAAGCAGTTAAACCATCGCAGGTACCCATTTCGACCAAATTCTTAAAATTTCCTTTTGTTGATTTTGCTGCACTCAAGGCACTCCAATAAACAAAATAGTGGCGCCATTTTAATGGATTCAAAGCTTCCGATTGATCACTTAAATGAGAAAATTGCGACAAATTAAACTTCTTGTTTTTGACTAGCAATTCAAGAGCTTCATTCGTTTGTTGAAATCCAATTGCGCTATCTATTTCGATGCCCTTAAGGATGCTATTCCAAGGGGGGGTAGTGAAACTATCTGTGTACATACCCCAGCCTGAAAAAGAGAACCTGCCCCGGGAAATTCTTATGATTCTCCACAGCGAAAGTAAACGCGGGAACTTATGCCCAACAGTTGACTTGAAATTCATGGCAAACTCCTAGATTTTGGATAAATTAGAGACTTACTTTCTTGATAAGAATACTATCCCAACTCCTATTTGAAACACACGGAATTGGAAGTTCTGGCGTGATTCCACTAGATACGTTATTCAAGTACTATTTTGCAATCATGAAAGAAGAGAACCCAGTCATATTGAAACTCGAAGGTGGCTTGGGGAATCAGCTATTTCAACTTGCTGCTGGATATTACCTTGCAGCGAAAACCAAGTCGAATTTGCTAATTGATCAGTATTCAATTCCATTGACCACAGCTCATGGTGAAAGCAGATTTGGCTTTAGTGAGTTTTATATCGACCAGTTATCTAGTGGTACCAAGATTGTAGTATTGAAGAGCCTGCCTAGTAAGTTGTTAGTCAAATGGGCGAAGAGCAATCCAAATGTAAAGAAATTTTTACTTAAAATTCGAATGCACACTAGCAACCCTCAGAAATTGTCACACTTCTTTGAATTGAATGAAGTTAGCTCAAAAAGTGATTTTTTCAATATCAATAGTTCCGTCAAGTTGCACGGTAATTTCCAGTCTTGGGAAATCGTAGAGAAAGCAGCGCAATTTGGATTTCCACGGGTACTGCAATTGCGAGATACACCTCAGTGGATAAGCGAATTCGTAAAAGTGATTGATTTCAAGAACTCTATTGTATTGCATTTTAGAGTAGGTGACGATGCTGGCTCTAATGCTAGCTTTAAACAGCCGGAGATTAATTACTATCTGGAAGCCCTCAAACTAATAAATTCAAAAAGAAACTTCACAAAAACATTTATTCTAAGCGACGATATTTCCAGAGTGAGAGACATGTTTGGAAGTAAATTGGATAGAGATTTTCAATATTTAGAGATGCCAGCCGAATCCTCTCCGGCAGAACGCCTCTATGTTTTGAGTTTATTCGGGGGGATTGTTTGCGCAAACAGTACTTTTTGCGGTTGGGCAGCTTGGTCAATATCTAATTCAGGGGGGGAGGTCGTCGTCCCTATTCCTTATTCAGATGGTCAAGTATTGGGATCGCGCGATTTTCCACCTAACTGGGTTAAGTTGGATAAATACTCAGGTGCAGAATCTGCCTAAATTAGAAGTTATGCTAGGTCAAGAGACAGTTAGAGGGAGTTTATGAAAGTTTTATTAACTGGTGCGGGCGGGTTTGTTGGCCACCACACTTTGGCGCATCTACTCAAAACAACTGATTGGGATATTGTCGCAACAGACTCGTTCAGGCACTTTGGTATCTCCGCGAGAATCCGTGCCGTCTTTGAAGAACTGCCTAATGAGGTTTCCCGCGTAAAAGTTGTAACTCATGATTTAGCGACTCCAATAGATTTGATAACTGCTAAAGAGTTTGGCGACCCAGATGTAATCATTAACATGGCCAGCGATTCACATGTGGACCGATCGATAACCGATCCAAGACCTTTCGTTGAAAATAATGTTGCTCTAGTTTTAACTCTCTTGGACTACGCTAGGACACTTCCTAATCTAAAGACTTTTATTCAAATCGGTACAGATGAAGTTTATGGACCTGCTCCTGAAGGAATTAATCATCCCGAGTGGAGTCCGCAAGTGCCATCGAATCCTTACTCTGCAAGTAAGAGCGCACAAGAGGCAATAGCAATTTCATACTGGCGCACATTCAATGTTCCAGTGATTCTTACAAACACCATGAATATAATTGGTGAAAGACAAGACGTTGAAAAATTTGTTCCCCTGATAATAAACACTCTTCAACAGGGAAAACCCGTGCCAGTCCACGCTTTGGACAAGGCCGGCAAATGGAAGTCTGGCAGCCGCTTCTATCTTCATGCCCGTAACCAAGCTGACGCTTTGAGATTCTTAATCACCCATTTTGTTAACACACCCCATAGATATACAGATGGACTCGAACGCCCAGAGAGGTTCAATGTCAGAGGGGAGACAGAAATCAGCAACGAAGAAATGGTCTCCTTGGTAGCGAAATTTTTAGGGGTATCTAAACCAATTAACGACCTCGTCACATTCATTAATGTTGAAGGGACTCGTCCTGGTCATGATTTGCGTTATGCGCTCAATGGCGACAAATTAATTGGACTCGGTTGGAAACCGCCAGTTGCATTTGAGAAATCTTTAGAGCGTACAGTGAATTGGACCGTTAAGAATCCCATTTGGATTTCACTTTAATTCCGATGAATCGCTTGGATAAGGGCCCATTTAGCAGGGCGATCAAAGTGCTCACGCCCTCGGATCGTCGTAAAATCGCTGGAATCACAATTTTACAAATCTTGATGGGTGGATTGGATTTATTGGGCGTGATTGCTGTGGGCCTACTTGGTGCATTGTCAGTTAGTGGCCTCCAATCAAATAATCCAGGTGATCGTGTTAGCGCAGCACTAAAAATATTGCACATTCATGAAGCCACATTTCAGACCCAGGTATTGATTTTAGGGGGAAGCGCTGTCGTCTTGTTAGTTGGACGAACAATTTTGTCAATCTTTTTCACCCGTCGAATTCTATTCTTCTTGAGCCGTAGAGGAGCAAGAATTTCTGCAGATCTAATTTCAAGACTGCTTTCGCAACCGCTACTCCTAGTTCAATCCAGGACAACTCAAGAAACTGTTTATGCTGTTACTACTGGCGTCGAAAGAATAGTATTGCAAGTTTTGGCAACCGCTGTCGTATGGATTGCCGACCTCTCTCTCTTGCTGATCATGATTGTTGGGTTGCTCGTTGTTGATCCAACAACCGCCCTTTCAACATTTTTAGTTTTTTCATTATTAGCTTTTTTTCTATATAGATTCATGCACATACGTGCAGGGAGTCTTGGAATCGAAAGCTCTGATCTAAACATTAGAAGTAATGAAAAAATAGTTGAGGTTTTCGCATCGTATAGAGAATCGGTAGTTCGCAACCGTCGAGACTATTATGCGAGAGAAATCGGGGAATTGCGGTATTCGCTGGCTAATAGTTCTGCTGAGATCGGTTTTCTTCCATATGTCAGCAAGTATGTTATTGAAACAACCGTGGTAGTCGCGGCGGTTCTAATCGGAGCGGTTCAATTCGCTCTTCAAGACGCATCACACGCGATTGCTACACTTGCAATATTTCTAGCCGCAGGTACTCGAATTGCACCGGCAGTATTACGATTGCAACAGGGTTCCATTTATATCAAAAATGGGTTGGGATTGTCAGTCCCAACCCTAGATTTGATAGATGCATTAGGAAATGCTCCTATGGTGGAGAATGTTGATGACACTGTGGATGCTATTCATGATGGTTTCATCGCAGAAATAGTTGTTGAGAATGTCACGCTTACTTATCCAGGTAAAGAGGAGCCAGCCATTGAAGATGTGTCACTTACAATCCCAGCGGGTTCATCGATAGCGTTCGTTGGTCCTTCTGGAGCTGGGAAAACTACAATTATTGATGTATTGCTTGGAGTGCTTAACCCTGATAGCGGTAAGGTATTGATATCTGGGCTACCGCCACTGCTGGCGGTAGCAAAATGGCCAGGGGCTGCTTCATACGTCCCTCAGGATGTAGTGATTTCAGCAGGTACCATTCGTGAAAATATTGCGCTTGGATATCCGATCGCAGAGGCCACCGACGAATTAGTTTTGGGCGCACTCCAAGTCGCGTATCTCGATGGATTTGTTTCAGGCTTACCTGATGGTATCGATACGCAAGTGGGCGAACGCGGTGCGCGAATTAGCGGAGGGCAACGTCAAAGATTAGGAATCGCCCGCGCTATGTTTACACGCCCTCATTTGTTAGTACTTGACGAGGCCACAAGTTCACTAGATGGTGAAACAGAGGCAAATATTTCTGATGCAATTCATGCATTACGTGGATCAACTACGGTTGTAATTATTGCACATCGCCTCTCGACAATTCGAAATGCAGATAAAGTAGTGTATCTTTCTAAGGGTAAAGTTCTTGCGACTGGAACTTTTGATGAAGTTAGAAAAGCTGTACCTGACTTTGATCTTCAGGCAAAAATAATGGGACTTTAGCTTTTTGAATTTAGCATTTGTGAATACAGATTCAAATACTTGCTAGCACCTTTTTCCATACTGAAATACTTCTCTGCTAAAGCTCTGCATCGCAGTGGAGTTTCAGGATCTAAGAGAAGACCAACTAATTTGGTTGCACTCTCACGTAAGTTATCTGCAGACCCATCCAGAATGACCCCCGCATCAAACTCTTCGATAAACTGATCCATGTCACCCAAGCCTTTGTTGACAACCATTGGCCTTCCGCAGGCCAAGAACTCACCTATTTTTGTCGGCATTGCTGCAGCTAATGAGGGGCCGGCATCTAATTTGCATACAGAAACACCAAAGTTATAGTTCGGAATCAATTCCGCCATTCCTATTTGAGTAGAAGGAAACACCTTCGATTCACCCACCTCTATTTGAGATCTGTGTGATTCTGTAGGTCTTGCCCAGTGCGTTTCAACAGAAATTTGCTTTCTAATTTCCTGCATAAATAACCTGCTTAGATCCAAGTCGTAATAATCATTGAAAGTCCCAGAAAAGAGGGCTTGTAACTTTGCTGGCATCGTCACATTCAATTTAAAGCGCTCTAAATTGACGGCTGTAGGCACAACAGCACGTAACTGAGGGAGTTTTTTGTGTCTCTGCTCCAAGATAGGGATCACCGCGCGTGTCAGTGTTGACATGCCAAAACTATTTCTAGCGGCGATACTTTCCAATCCTCGATAAAGTGGATAAGCAGCAGAATTGAAAGTATTCTTTTGAATTACTCTTTTTTGATCCGCCCACAAACTTCGCACATCCCATAGGACGGGTGCCTGATGTGAAGTTATGCCGGAAACAGCGGGGATGTCACTTCGAGCATGAATTAAGCGTGTCCTCGGGATGACACCTCTTAAGTTATTAAGCCTCTCGAGTCCACCGATTATTCCGTGCGAACCAAATGGCCGTGGATCCCAGTCAACACCGATAGATTTGAAATAATCTACCAATTGCAGACTTGGACTCAGTTTCTCATAACTAATCAATTTGATTTTTAAATCAGCCTGACTCAGGAGGGAAATTAAAGGTGTTATTTGACTGCTCCCAACACCCTCGGAGAGAGAATCAATCGTTACATAAACCAAGTCAAAATCTTCATACTTATTCATTACTCATCCCATGACTGATTCAAATGCCATGTCCCACTTATTAAGCAAGAGATTTCGATTGTGATTTTCCCGCAAATAATTTTGGCCAGCTAAAGTTTCACTGTAAGCAAAATCTGGGTCTTGTAGAATCCGGTTGAATTTCTCGGTCCATTCGTTAAGACTGTTACAAGTACTGTTTACCCCGGCTTGGTGTGCGACACGAGCATATGCAGGGCTCGGTGATGTTAAACAGGGAAGCCCCAGTCGCCACATAATTAAGAGCCTATTCTCGGGTTTCAATCTTTGCATTGGAATTGTTAAATCAATCGGGATCATTGCAGCAGTACTCTTTTGGGCAGACTCAACTAGACTTGATGACGACCATGGGATTATGTTTACTCGGTCAGCAATCATGTGTAAATCCCTTTTCAATATGCCCAAGGTGCTTCTTTGTACATACTTATTCAAAATCTTAAAAGAAATCTCATCAGTTACAAAATCAAATTCTATATTATTAGTTTTTGTGAGCGTTGTAAGCACTGAAGATATATCCTTCACACCTCTAATCGTTGCAGGCTGTCCTTCCCAAAGCACTATTTGTCTGTCTCTGGTCTGTATTTTTGATTGCGGCCTATCGATGAACGCAATTTCATCATGCGAATCTAAAATAACATGAGTATTTAAATTGTGGCGCGCAATTAGCTCTTCTTGTTCGGGAGATGAACAAACAACTGCACTGGAAAGTTCACAGAAATGCCTGACATGGTGACTGAACGGTTTAACACCTCCACTAATCTGACCTGAAAGGCGCTTGGCTAAACCGCGTGCGAAATCATCGTACGGATTTAGTGGTGAAAGATAAGCATCAACTAAATCAAAAATAATCGGAGTTGATTTTTGAGTAAAGTAGGGAGAATTGAAATCCGAGTTCTCACTAGCAACAATCACATCCACTTTTTGGTGGATATCTTGGACAATCTCATGTCCGCGGGTATTGGCCCAAAAGATTAATCGGCGCCTATCCCCTGCTGCGAGTAAAGTCTGGGACAAAGGCCAGTAACCAATTCTGAGCTTTCTCACTCCTCTAAAACCCATTCCAGGCCTGAGCGTAAAGTGTCACTTGGTAGCCAGCCTGACACCAAAAGCGGAGAGTCTTTCCCCGTGACAAAAAATTCACCCAACCCCATCTCATGCCCCTGCTGTGTGGTCACTCGATGCTTAGTATGTAGCAACTCCTCCAAAGTCATTAACAATTCAAGATTTGTAACGCCGAAAGTTGTTCCGATATCAACTTCTATTGGAAGTTTGTGCTCAATAATCCATGAAATTGCTGAAGCGACATCCCGAGTCGTGATCCAGTCATAGACTGATGAGGTATCTGCTAGGCGAATTGGAATTTTGTTCTTGATTGAGTTCACTATGTGAGGAACCAAGCGTTTTTCATGTTGGTAGGGACCATATGGATAAAATAGACGTGCCCAAGTCAAGCGGGTTTTTGAATCTTGAAGTGTCTTTTTCACCGCACGAAAAGCCGCAACTTTCTGTTGAGAGTAAAAAACGCTCGGAGAAAGTTTTGTAAGTCCGGCAGTACTTGCTCCAATTTGCCGCCCGTATTCTGCACAAGTTCCCAAAATTATTAAGTGTTTCACATCAGAATACTTAATGTATTCCGCCAAATCGATGGTGAACTTTGCGTACTCCGAATTAGAAGGATCGTTTCTGTATATTCCAGGCGTAGTTATCCAAGCTGTATGGATAATTATTTCAGGTTCCCAGCTTAAGACCTTTACGAAATCTTTGAAATTAAAGATGTCACCTTCAATTTGACGACAATCTATTCTTTGACCTGGTGTGCGCGAGAAGACTAAAAGATCATGCCCCTCTGATTCGAGTTTCTGAACTATTGAACTCGCGACAAATCCACTCCCAAGGACAAGGATTCTCATGGTTATCTATGCTCAAGAGATTCGGCATACTTTTGTGCAGCTGCAAAAAAAGTCAGACCATTTTTGTCTTTGTCGGAAACGTGAATAGTTTCCAAGGGCCAAGAGATGTCAAGATCTCCGTATGGGTTGATTACATAAGAATGTTCAGGGGCGTAACTAGCACTCAGGCAATAGTGAACTATTGAGTTGGGTTCAAGAGTTTGAAATCCATGAGCGATACCTTTTGGTAGATATATCTGTAACAAATTCGTACCGCTTAACTCAAATGAAGTCCACTTACCAAAAGTCCTAGAACTTGAACGAAGATCAACTATGACATCATAAACAGCACCTTGAATGCACGTGATCAACTTTTCTTCAGCAAATGGATTCACTTGAAAATGCAAACCTCTTAAGGTCCCAGTATTTGGATTGGAAGAAAACGCGATGGAGTCTGGTGGATTGTTGATTTCACTGAGTGGGTGAAACTTGAAGAATGCTCCACGATTATCAGATACTGATTGAATCTGGCTGATTCGAACCCCATCAATTTCGGTCACTCGTGTTGAAGTCATTGCTCTTCAATTTGATGCATCTCAGGAATTACACACCACATTCGAACTTGATCCCCGAGGTTTGCTCGCAAAGAATTTGCTATCTCTGATTTGATATTCCAAGGGAAGATTACAATATCTGTTGGCTTTTCAATTAAAAGCTCTTGTGGTGAAATGATACTTATCCCGTGTGGTGGCATAAAACGTCCCTGCTTTTCTAGACTGAGATCCGCAATCGCTTTGACTAAATTCGGAGTCGCATCTATTGAATTCAAAATGGTGCTTGCCTTCGCAGCAGCACCGTACCCATATATTCTCAGATTATTCTCTTCACCAAGTCGAAGCCACTGAAGAAAATTTGTCAAAATTCCAGATACCTTTCCGGAGAAACTAGTCCACTCGTTAGGGTTGAAGAGGCCACATTCGTTTTCTAATTTCACTAAGTTATCAACCGATGGTTCAATGATGCTGTCCGAGGCTAATGTCTTCAACCAATAGCGATTTGAACCACCATGAATTTTAAGTTGCTCTACATTAAATAGACTTAATCCGGACATGTTGCTCAATGTAGCAACAGATGAAGCGGATAGGTATGAATAATGTTCGTGATAAATTGTATCAAACTGCATTCCTACAAGTATGTTTGAAAGTGATGGATTTTCAATACTGATCTTTGTGTCTGCTCCGCATAAAATAGCTAGGCCCCTAATGAAATCCATTAAATCGGGAACGTGAGCCATTACATTATTTGCAATGATTAGCCTTGGAAATCCATTTTCCTTAAGTAGGAGCGATGCAAGTTCACTGGAAAAGAACTCTGAAATAGTTTCGATCCCTAATCTACGCGACAACTGCGCAACATTTTCTGCAGGCTCAACGCCAATCGTCCTAATCCCGTAGGGTAGAAAATTTTTAAGTAGGTACCCATCGTTACTGGCAATTTCAAGAACCCAGTCAGTTGGTAAAAAAGTGGTTGCTTCCACTTGCTCAGTGACGAAATCTGAAGCGTGTTTTAAGAATGTCGTACTGATCGAAGACAAGTACCGGTAGTCTCGAAATATTCTCTCTGGTGTGACCACATCTGCAACTTGCCCCAATCCACAAGCAGTGCAGATTCTCAGATGCAATGGAAACTTATCAATCTCATTTTCTGCAGTGAGTAGAAGCTCATTTGCAATTGGTAATTCACCAAGATCTAAACCGGTAAAAAGGGTATCCCCTAGGCACCCTCGGCAATAAACTCCGCCGCGGCCCTCGATAAAGGGTTGGGAAGGAATTATTTGATTATCCACGGGGCGTTACCTTCTTCCCAAACCGCTTCCAAGGTTCGTTTATCTCGCAGAGTGTCCATGGGTTGCCACCATCCATGATGCTCATATGCAGATAATTCTTGGATTTTTACAAGGTGGCTCAGTGGTTCACTTTCAAAAGAAGTGGTGGAGTCTGCGATGAATTGACACACCTTCTTGTTCAAACAAAAGAACCCTCCATTTATCCAACCTGCATCTTGGGGGTCTTTTTCTGCAAATTTTGTAACTACACCGTTCGAAATCTCTATTGTTCCAAATCTGGCGGGGGGTCTTACAGCCGTAACTGTTGCAATCTTGCCAAATCGCCGATGATGACTTAGAAGATCATCAATATTGACATTCGAAAGCCCATCGCCATATGTGAGCATGAATTCATCATTTAATTCATGCTCCAACTTCTTAATTCGACCACCGGTAGAGGTGTCTAAGCCAGTATCAACTAATTTGATGTTTAATTCTGGATTCTTGGTTGTTTCAAAGTACTCAATAATCACTTCTGCTTTATAACCAAGAGCCACCACAAAATCTTTGTGCCCAAACCCTGAATAGAAGTTCATAATGTGTTGAAGAATTGGAATGTTGCCAATCCTGACCATAGGCTTTGGGATGAGGTCAGTTTCTTCAGAAAGGCGTGTTCCATACCCCCCGGCAAGAATGACTACTTGCATCGAATAACCCTCCAAAGGCGCAGTAGTTAGTACAATTGCATGAACCGAAGTGAAGGGTACTATGCATTTTCTCATAACTGGGCATACCGGGTTTAAAGGGGCTTGGCTTTCTCTGATTTTGCGTCAACAGGGACACCTTGTGAGTGGCATTTCATTGAAGCCAGAGGCCGGATCATTATTTGAACAGGCCGAAATTGGGAAATTCTTGGAGAACGATATTCTCTGTGACATCCGCGAATCGGCAAAGCTCTCAGGACATTTCAAAGAGGTAAATCCAGATGTCGTAATTCACCTAGCAGCCCAGGCCTTGGTCCGGGAGTCATATAAAAACCCCACGGATACATTTGAAACTAATGTAATCGGGACAATAAATGTCCTTAAGGCATCACAGCAGATCAGCGCTCTGAAAGCACAATTGATAATTACAACCGACAAAGTTTACAAGAACATAAGCAAGACAGCAGGATATCTTGAAACAGATGCCCTCGGCGGGCAAGATCCATATAGCGCATCGAAGGCTATGGCCGATATTGCAGCACAATCATGGATTTCCAGTTTTAAGAATCCTCCAACTGCAGTTGCTCGCGCTGGGAACGTGATCGGTGGCGGAGACGTGTGTGCTGATCGGTTGATACCAGATTTGATAAGTTCTTACTCTTCTGGAGTAGTTCCAAAATTAAGAGCACCAAACTCTGTTCGCCCCTGGCAACATGTGCTTGATTGTTTGAATGGGTATCTAATGCTGGTAGATGCAGTAATTCAGAAAAACGCTGATGGTGCATGGAACTTTGGGCCGGATGAGAAGCAATCAAAGACCGTGGCTGATGTCGCCAATATTGCAGGGGCCATGTGGGGCGTAGAAAAAAGTTGGGAAAATGATTTAGGAAATCACCCACATGAAGCCGCTATGTTGATGCTCAACTCCAATAAAGCTAGAGCTGATTTAGGGTGGTCGGATAAACTGAGCTTTGAAGAAAGCGTTAAGTGGACCATTAATTGGTACAAGAATGTAAGTGCCGGAAGTAACCCGTTGGAAGAAACTCTGAAGAACATCAGAGAATTCGAATCCAAATAACCTGTGGCTTGGGCCGGGATCGAACCGGCGACCTAACGATTTTCAGTCGTTCGCTCGTACCAACTGAGCTACCAAGCCAACAAAGATCTTGCTAGCAG
>Ga0209550_10004765_pt1 | contig 12819 bp, 6 predicted proteins | sample LauGreSuBDMM15SN_2_FD_187567 | JGI IMG/M metagenome (GOLD analysis project Ga0209550, IMG submission 187567) | Freshwater lake microbial communities from Lake Michigan, USA - Su13.BD.MM15.SN (SPAdes) (version 5) | ecosystem: Environmental > Aquatic > Freshwater > Lake | place: Lake Michigan, USA... | reverse complement strand
CCTTCTGCTTCTGCAGCATGGAGACTTTCAGAGGAGTCATTCTTCCCAAAATCTAAGATTTTATCAGAGGTTAAGTTAAAGGCAAGTTGGGGTAGAAGAGGTAATCAGGACATTGCCAACTTTGCATCACGTGCTTTAATTGCTCCAGGTGCAAATTATTTGCAAAGAGCGGGTTTAGCGCCTACGCAATTGGGAAATCCTAATCTTACCTGGGAAGAACGCGAAGATTTTGACTTAGGATTAGAAATTGCTCTATTTGAGAGCAAACTGGAATTAACCGTTGATGCTTATCAGGGAACAACCAACCAGTTGTTGCTTAACAGACCATTAGTTGGTGCTTCAGGTTTCACTGGTATTCAGGAAAATATTGGTTCTATTCGCAATAAAGGTATTGATATAGGTTTAACCACAACTAATATCGAAACTAAAAATATACTTTGGACAACGAACTTTAATGTTTCATTTTTCGATAATGAAATTCTTAAGTTAGCGGGAACGCCATTCGCAGCTGGTTTTGCCAGTTGGGTAGCTGAAGGTGAAGCCTTAGGTTCATTCAGAGGTTACAGAACGGTTGGTCTTTTCCAAACACAGGCAGAGATTGATGCATTAGATAAAAAAGCCAAAGAATTGACAGGACGTTCTACCGCTGTTTATCAATCAACCCTTACCAAACCTGGTGATATTCAGTTCAAAGACATAAATAATGACGGAGTTATTACCAGTGACGATCAAGAAATACTAGGTGATGCGAATCCTAACTATTATGGTGGTGTTACGAATACTATTCAAGCTTACGGTTTCGATTTAAGTTTCTTCTTCCAGTACAGTATGGGTAATTTTGTGTTCAACAATACTCGTGCTTTTTCTGAAGGTATGAACGGCGTATTTGGTCAGGCAAATACAGTGAAAAATCGTTGGACACCACAAAATACAAGTGCGACCATGCCAAGAGCCGTATTTGGTGACCCAAATAACAACAGAAGAGTTTCAGATCGTTTCGTAGAGGATGCTTCTTATGTGCGTTTAAAGAACGTTACTTTTGGCTATACTTTCCCAACAAAATTATTGGAGAAAATTAAAATGCGCAGTGCAAGAATTTATGTTACTGGTCAAAACTTGTTAACCTTTACCAATTACTCTGGTTTCGATCCTGAGGTAAGTACATTTGGAGAGACAAATACAGCGCCTGGCACTGATTTCTTAACTTTCCCACAATCAAGATCGTTATTAGTTGGATTGAATATTGGATTCTAATAAGGGTTAATCCTGTGATTAAATTCTATTTTTTTAGATTGAAAACATGTTGAAATGAAAAACATATTTAAAATATCCATAATCATCGCAGCATTTGGTTTTTTCCAAGCTTGTGATAATAATCTGGAATTGGAACCTTACACTGCCTTAGATGCATCAGTAGGTTTCAAAACAAAACAAGATGTTGATGCGGCGCTATTGGGCGCGTACAACGCTATCCAAAATAGTAATTATTTTGGGCTTCAGTTACAGGTATTACCTGATTTATATGCTGATAACATCAATCATACGGGAACTTTCCCAACCTATGCTCAAATTTTCAACCGTCAGGTATTGGCAGATAATTCCAATATTGGTGGCCTTTGGAATCAGGTGTATATAGGTGTTAATCGTGCAAATAATGTAATTGCTTCAGTTCCTGCGGTGAAGGATGCAAGTTTCAATGCCAATAATGCTATCGGTGAAGCAAGATTATTGCGTGCCTTTCATTATTACAATTTAGTAACCTTATTTGGTGGTTCTCCTGCAGGATTTAATAAGTCAGGTGGATTTGGTGTTCCTATTTACACTGTACCTACCCTTTCTGCGGAAGACGCAGCACCTAAGGCTAAAGCTTCTGAGGAAGAGGTTTGGAAGTTAATCTTAGAAGATATTGATTTCGCCGTTGCAAACCTTGTTGCAACGAATGGTAATGGTAGAGCAAATAAAAATGTGGCTTTGGCATTAAAAGCTCGTGTACATGCTGTGCGTAATGAATGGGCTTTAGCTGAAGCTGCTGCTTCTGAAGTAATCAACTCAAAGAGACATACCCTTCTTACCGGTGCAAATTATCAGAATATCTGGTTAAGCCAAAACTCAACAGAAGCTATCTGGGAATTACAATTTGATATCAACAATACTAATTCTATTACATTTTGGTATTACCCGACAGCAAATGGTGGAAGGAACGAGTTTACTTCTTCTAATTCTTTAAGAGATGCTCACGAAGCAGGGGATGTCAGAAGGGTAGTAAATGTTAGTGTCGCACCAGCAAATAAAACAATTAAATATACGCGTGTCAATGGTATCGACAACGTTTTATTAATCCGTTTAGCAGAAATGCATCTGATTCGGGCTGAAGCTTACGCTAACCTAAACAGAACAGCTGAGTCGCTTACTGAGTTGAATGCAATTCGCAAGCGTGCAGGGTTAAGCGATGCAGTAGAAACAACAACTGCCGGATTAGTTAATGCGATTTTGAAAGAACGTAGAGTTGAATTTGCTCACGAAGGCTTAAGATGGGTTGATTTAAGAAGAACGGGTCGTTGGAATGCAACAGGACTTACAGAAGATTTTAGATCTCGTTGGCCTATTCCTCAAAGAGAAGTTCAAACCTCAGCTGGTCTGATTACGCAAAATACAGGTTATTAATCTTTTATTTTTAAAGTAATTAGATTTTAAAAAGCCTCTTCTGAATATTTTTATATTCGGAAGAGGCTTTTTTATTAATTAAATATACATTTTCCAGAGGGGTAAATCATACTATTTTTTCATGGGTAGAAATGCGCATTGCTCTCAAAGCAGCAGGAATGGATGCGAGCAAACCAATAAATAAAACGGTTATTGCTACCGTAATGAAATCTTCCCAACGAAGACTAATTGGATATGAATCGACCACGAAGGATCCTGGAATGGCTACCAGATGAAATGTTTTTTGTAAAAAAAAGATGAACAAAGCAAGAAAAACACCGGAAATTAAGCCTATACCAGTTAAAAACAGGCCTTCGTATAAAAATAAATTTCGAATATCTATATCTGTGGAACCAATAGATTTAAGTATGGATACATCTCTTTTCTTGTCTAAAACAATCATCCACAAGGCGCCAATCAGATTAAAAGCGACCAGAAGGAGCATAAATCCTACAATGGCGAAACTTAGCCATTTTTCAAGCCGCATCAATTTAATAAATCCTTCCTCCTGTGCATAATAATCTTTAACATAAAATCGGTCCTTTACAATAGATTGTATCTCAGAAACGACCTTTTTTACCTGGTAATTCTGGGCTACTTTTATTTCCCATGCAGAAAGGAGGTTTGCGTTTCCCATAAGTTCTCTCGCAACATTGAGTGTAGTAATAATGTATTGATTATCATACTCTTGTTGAATCATGAACGTGCCAACAGGTTGAAGATTTCTACTTCGGAAGGGATTTTCAAAAGGAGTATTTTCCTTGTTTTTAGGCATATATACGGTTAGAGACGCAAAAGGATCTTCCAGATTAATACCTAGTTTATTTCTAATGCCAAGGCCAATGAGGGCATTAAATGACAAGGAACGATTGGGTAAATAAACGCCTTCTTTAATGCAGGAGTCAATATTAGATACAGCGCTAAACAGGGTATCAACCCCTTTTACCATACCAAAATCCTGCTTATCCTGGTAGGTGAAAAAGGCAATTTCTTCTAGGGTACCTGAAATAGCTTCTACGCCTGGTATTTTTGAAATTTTGTAAACCAGCGAGGAGTCAGCATTAAAAAATTTTCCAGAAACGGGCGTAATTTTAATATCAGGATTAAATTTCACATACATACCCATTATAAGGTCCTCAAAACCATTGAAAACGGAAAGAACCAATACTAAAGCAGCCGTTCCCACCGTCAGACCCAAAATGGAAATTCCTGTAATAAGTTGTATTACCTGGGTCGATTTTTTTGCCAGTAAATATCGAAGGGCTATTTTAAATGGTAGATTCATGGGCAGTAAAATTATAAAACAAAGATAACAGGATTATTAAACTCCTCGGTTTTTCAATAAACAGGGACATCATATATTAATTTCATTAGTAAATAATAAAAAATAGTTAAATTTAAATGGGTACAAATTTTTAAGTAAAAGACATATACCTTTAGACTTTCAAATGAATCATTGCAACCGCTCTCGTATGAAAACAAATATGTTACGTTTTTCCCTAAGTTTATGCTTTTTTCTGACCATTGCAAGCATTGTAATTGCTCAAAATACAAGAGGAAGGTTTGAAAAAGCAAAAATTTTATTTGATGGCAGAGATACGCCTTCTGAATTAACGGTTAATATAAGAGATGGAAAGGTATTTGTAGGTGAGGATATTGTGCTATTTTCAGAGGAAGAGTACATTCTGCGACGATTGGAAAAGGGTGGAATTATTCCTTTTTCTTCCTGGGCTTGGACTGGGGGTATTATTTACTACACGATTCCACCGGGCTTAGCGAGTGCAGGAATCATTACCAGTGCCATAGCTCATGTAAATGCGAGTACCAATATTTGTCTTGTTCAAAGAACAACTCAGACTGATTACCTTGTTTTTCAGGATTCAGATTATGCTTGTTGGTCTTATGTAGGTAAAATAGGTGGTGGTCAGCCTATTAATGTTCATAGTGCCTGCGGTTTCGGCGCAGCAGTTCACGAAATATGCCACGCTGCGGGTATGTGGCATGAACAATCCAGAAATGATAGAGACAGTTATGTAACCGTAAACACCGCAAATATAACGAGTGGATATGGCAGTAATTTTGATAAATATGGGTCTATTGGTACAGAATCTGGCGCATACGATTATGGTTCCATTATGCATTATGGCGCTTTTGCCTTTTCATCAAACGGCTTGCCTACTATTAGTGTGAAAACGCCACCTGCTGCAGCAGGAACAACTATTGGTCAAAGAGGAGGGCTAAGTGGAGGTGATGTAGCGGCTTTGAATACCATTTACCCTACGGTTGCCTGCGATAAAGGTGGCGGTGGATCAACCGGAGGTGGCGGATCGACCGGCGGAGGTTCCACCGGAGGTGGAGGTGGAGGTGGGGTCGTGGTTGTTGTCACTGCTCCAGTCTTAACTATGGCATCTGAAATAAGAATTGATCCAATTCCTATCATTAGTGATGACGCTTTTTCGGTAAGCACCAATTTTACCAATACGGGTAATGCAGACTTTAGTGGTTGCATTATTATGAAACTTTATAAAACTGGAGGGCAATTAATGACAAAAGTTTCATTTGATCCTACAGAAACCCTGAAAATTAATGAGACGTTTTCAAGTATTCAAAATATTTCAAGTGCGGGAATTAGTATAGCAACAGGAGATTATTATGTGGAATTATGGTATGAGGCAAGTTGTGGTTCGTCAGAACAGGAAGTGAGATCAACAAGCACCTATTCAAATAAAAAGGATGTCAAAGGACTAAAAATCATTCCAATGTTAGAGGTAAAACCGCTCGATTTTACCATTGAAAAGGAAGGGGGCTCAAAAACAGTTGTGGTAACGTCTAATACCGTTTGGAATGTAACCAATTATCCTTCCTGGTTGAAATTTCCTACAAACAGAGTTTTCGGCAATTCAAATCTAACTTTTGCCTGTGATTCAAACATAACTTATTATCCGCGGTCAACCGTTTTTAATATTTCTGCTACAGGAACTAAATCCTTTGATCTTTCAGTAAAACAAAATGCGCTCTCTCTTTCTGAATGTGTTGCTCCATCTGGATTAAAAATTACAAGTAAGGATTATAGCTGGGCAAAAGTGGCCTGGAGCCCAATCAGAGGTACAAATTATTATCAATTGAGGTATAAAAATCAACGGGATAGCACCTGGATAATGGTTGATTCCATACAAGGAACATCTTTTGATATTTCCAATCTGGCTCCTTGTAGTTCATTTTTAATTCAGGTAAGCGCCTATTGTGCCAATATTAAAAGCCCTTTATCAACACAAATCACTTTTAAAACAGAAGGGTGTGATGATCCTTATTGTTATTCCTATGGTGCAGGAAAATCAGACTGGATTGAATCAGTTACTATTAGCGATAAATTGTTCACCTCTGGCCAGAATCTTGGATATGCCAATAAAATGGATGACATTGGTAATGTGGAAGAAGGAAGAATTCATTATTTCAGGTTTGCAAGTAAGCATAATTCCTTGTCTAGAGCAGAATTATATCGTTGGCAACTTTATATTGATTTTAATGGGGATAAAGATTTTAATGACACTTTAGAGCAGATTTATAATGCAGTGATTCCAAAATTCACCTCAGTAACAGGGGTATTTAAAAATATTACCATTCCTGAAGATATGCCCATTGGTTTAACTCGCATGCGTATTATGCTCACTACTAATAAGTCTGATAATAATGGCTGCGAAATATCTCCGGAAGTATTAGAAGTTGAGGACTATGGAATTAATATAAAAAAGAATAGAGATAGTATTTTTATAACGCCAGATACCGCATTTTTAAAAAACACCTACACTACTTTAAGAGTAAATGTCAGAGCATCCACAGGGTGGGATGTTACTAAAAAACCTTCTTGGGTAACTACTACATATCCGAGCTGGGCTGCCACACCGACTGGATTAAACGTTTCATTATTTGTTAGCAACAATACAGGAGTTAGAAGACAATTTAACTATACATATACTTTAAGAGGTTCTGTTAAAACGAAGGCTATTTTTCTTTCCCAGGATCCGGCAAAGCCCTCTTTAGCTATTGATACATTAGAATATATTGTATCGGAAAATGCTCAAAATAAACTTATCGCAGTAAAGTCAAATATTTACTGGCGCGCAAAAACGAATGCTTTTTGGATTCAGGTAAATAATCCATTAGGATTGGAAAACGATAAGTTAAGTATTTCTATGTTAGAAAACACCCAGAAAGAAGCCAGGATTGACACCATTCGGGTTTACGCTGCCAGTGGAGATACTTTGAGTAAGTTAATTTTGATCAAACAAGCTCCCAAAAAAGGTGCATTTTTAGTTAGTTCAGATTCGCTGACTTTCCCAGCTATGAATGCAAGCAAATTAGTTTATACTCAAGGTAATGTTGATTGGAAAGTGGTCGCTAAACCTACCTGGATTAATGTTGATAAAAGCTCAGGCATTGGAAATGATAGCTTGAGGGTTTTTTCTGAAATAAATGCCAATGGTATAAGTCGAAAGGGTAATCTGGTTATTCGATCAGTAGATGAAACGATGGAGGTAACCATTATGATTTTTCAAGAGGCTGGCGCTCCAATGCTAAAATTGACCACTCGAATGATTTCTATTCCAGATACAGCCAGTCAATTATTATTAAAGTTAAATAGCAATATTCCATGGCAATTGAAGTCTAAGCCAGATTGGGTGTCTGCACCACAACCGCTAAGTGATTCAAGCTATTTGCAAAGAGAAAATACCTTGAAAATCTCTTTTGATTCCAATAGTAGTTATTTACATCGGAAAGGGGTGATTGTTTGGAAGGGCAATAATCAAACAGATTCATTAGAGGTACTTCAAGATTCTAAACAGGTTAATTTTCCAGAAAAATGGAAAGTAAGACCAACAAATGCCATTCATCAAGTGCTTATCTATAAAAATTCATCTTTTAATTTTGGATCCAATGTCAAAATAGTTCCAGGGGATTTAATTGGTTTGTTTGTTGAAACGGGTAATCAGCTAAGTTGTGCTGGTTATGCTATTTGGCGCGATGAAAATATAGTAATTAGCATATACGGGGACAACCCCAGTACTCCTGAAACGGAAGGTTATGTAATTGGTTCACCCCTTAAATTTAAGATTAGGCCAATCAATAGTGCACAGGATATTGATGTCCTTTGTCAATTTTCACCTGTTGGTTCTTTTGGTGTGGTGACAGCAACAAACTCATTTTTGCCAGGTGGTGTGAGTGCGGTGGAGTCCATGTTTACCCTTACACCCGCCAAAATTAATATTTATTTAAATCCGGGATGGAACACTATTTCAAGTTATGTTATACCTGAATGGAAGGCCTTTGATTTTTTAGTAGATTGGTCTAAATTCCTCTTCATCAAATCCATTGAGAATGAGGAGGGTAATACTTATATTGTAGAAAAAAAGAATGCAAATTATCCCGCTTTTGATATCAAAAAAGGATATAAGGTATTTGCGGAATCTGCGGGTAATCTAACTTTACAAGGTTCGGTTGTTAAACCATCATTTTACCCTATAATGATTAAAAAGGGATTTCAAATAATTCCTTTTTACAGTTTTTTATCCAGGCCGGCCACAGAAGTTTTGAAGCCAATAATCAATGAGATAAAGTTGATAAAGGATAATGAGGGCAGGGTTTTTATTCCTGATTTGGCCGTTAATCATTTGCGCCAATTGAATCCCGGACAAGGATATTATATTCAAGCAAAAAAGGAAGTTCTATTTACTTATCCAGATGATTATGTTTCAGGTATGATGCCTCCCGGTATGCAACACAATCCACTTCTTGATACCTTAGAGTATTACAAACTAAGGAATAATATCAATACGGGAAATAATAGCACCATAGCCATCAGATACTCTTCCCAATATTTAAAAAAGGGAGATGAAATAGGGCTTTTTGCAAATGACACGCTGCTTTTCGGTGCCTCAAAGGTGGATACGGGAAATCTGGCAATTATTGCCTGGGGAAATAACCAGAATAGCTCGGGAAGGAATGGTTTTTTTGAAAATGAAAATATTCGTTTAAAACTTTGGAGAAAATCTGAAAACAAGGTTTACCCGCTCATCATCAATTGGGAGGACGATGCTGTTGGCAAATATCGCAAAGATGATTTGCAAATTGGTCAAATTAAAAGTATTGCCAGTACCTCTGTATTTTCATTTGATAAAGAAATGGGACTCGAAAGTTTTGATATTTTCCCTAATCCCGTTAATGATTTTTGTAGGGTTATAGCCAATGAAGAGGTAAATGGGGAGGTCATCCTAAGTCTTTGGAACGCCGATGGGAAATCACTTCAGCAGTGGATTTTTTCTAAAGGGCTGAAAAAGAATGAAACGGTAAATATTCCAGTAAGTAATTTTCCAACAGGTAGTTATTTATTGAAATTTGAAGGAAAAAATATCCGTGGATTTAAAAAATTGCAAATAATTCGATAACTAAACGGTAAGAAAACTTTATACTACGTACCTTTGCATTAATTTTAATTGTTTAACCGCTGCAATTCAGCAAAATGAATAAAGTGAATTTACCTGAAATTGAATATAATTCTCAGAGAATAGATATAAACATTGCTGAATATGGAAGAAATATTCAAAAAATGTTAGCCCACGTGGCTGAAATAGAGGATTTAGAAAAACAGAGGAAGTATGTTGATAAAATAATTGACCTTATGATTGTCATTAATCCGCAGTGCAGAAATGTGGAGGATTTTAGAAGCAAACTATGGAAACATGCTTATCGTATTTCTGGTTTTAAGCTCAAGATAACGCCTCCTGATGGGGTTGAATTTTCAAAGGAAGATAAAAGGGAATATCCGGAAGAAGTGGCCTATCCTGTGATTGAAAATAACTACAGGCACTACGGGCATCACATTCAGTTGCTCATAAAGAAGGCCAAAGAAATGCCTGAAGGTCCTAAAAAAGTAGGGATGATAAACACGATTGCCTCTTATATGAAATTGGCATACAAAACGTGGAACAGAGAGAATTATGTGAGTGACGAATCCATAAAAAATGATTTAGCGACTATTTCAAAAGGGACACTTTATGTTGAGGACGGTACTTCTATTGATACCTTTGGTCAACCTTCAAATAATTCAAATGCCAGAAGACGACCTATGGGGAAATCTTATGGAAGTAATGATTATGGTCGTAACAGGTCAAATTATCCACAAAATGCCAATAAAAATAAATCAAGACCTCGCTTCGGAAATCCAGTAGCACCGGGAAAGCGAAAACCTAATATCTAATAAATGTACTTGTATAATATTACCTATAGAGTCGAAAACACTGTTTTCGACGCTTGGAAAAGTTGGGTTTTAGAGAAAAATATTCCTTCTATCATGGCATTAGGTTTGTTTTCCAGTTTTAGATTTTGCGCTCTTTTAGGAGAAGAAAATGTAGATGCACAAACCTATGCGTTGCAATTTAAATGTGATAGTTGGGAAACATTTCTACAATATAGAGATGGTAATATGTCTGCATTTTTTGAACAGCAGATGTCATTGTTCGGTGAAGACGTCCTCACATTTAGTTCCCTTCTTGAAATACATTTAGAAGGATAGGGTTTTTAGAGGACAAAAGCCTTTGATTTCACCCTGGTTAAACTTCATGTATCCTATATAAATAATTGAATATCAATTATTTATATAAATATTTTTTGCGTTTAATTTTGAACTGTACCTTTCTCTTTTATTATTAAGAGAGGCTGTAATGGCTTACCTTTCATTTTTTACTTAGAAATATGGGTGAAATATGTTGGTAAAAACATTTGCCAGTGCCGTTCAGGGTGTTGGTGCAAAAACAATCACTGTGGAGGTAAATAGTGGGGGACAGCCAGTTGCTGGAACGAACTATTACAATATGGTTGGGTTACCTGACAACGCAGTAAGGGAGGGTTTTCAGCGAATTGAAGCAGCTATTATCAATGCAGGTTTAAAAATGCCTCGTGTTAAAACCATAGTAAACCTCGCGCCTGCAGATTTAAGAAAAGAGGGTTCATCTTATGACCTTCCCATAGCCCTTGGCATTTTAGCTTCTTCGGGTCAGATACCATTGGAAAAACTTGATCGATTTTTAATAATGGGTGAATTATCATTAGATGGCACTTTACAACCTTTGAGAGGTGCTCTTCCCATAGCCATACAGGCAAGAAAGGAAAATTTTTACGGATTAATTTTGCCTTTAGCCAATGCCAGAGAAGCGGGAATTGTTAACAATCTGGAGGTGATTGGGGTGAAAAATCTAACAGAAATCGTGGCTTATTTAAGAGATGAATTAGATATCAAAGCTACCCAAGTGGACACTCGGGATGATTTTTTTAGAAATCAGACAACGCATAATATTGATTTTTCTGATGTAAAAGGTCAAAGCCATATAAAGCGTGCCCTTGAAATTGCTGCAGCTGGTGGACATAATGCCATTCTCATTGGCCCTCCTGGTGCAGGAAAAACAATGTTGGCGAGGCGGCTGCCAACTATTTTACCACCTCTAACGCTTGCGGAAGCATTGGAGACGACAAAAATTCACTCCGTTGCCGGTATTTTATCCCCTGAAACAGCCCTGGTACATACCAGGCCATTTCGATCGCCCCATCATACCATCAGCGATACAGCAATGACTGGGGGTACTTCAAATCCTAGGCCCGGGGAAATTTCCTTGTCGCATAATGGGGTTCTTTTCTTGGATGAATTACCAGAATTCCGTAGAAGTGTGCTGGAAGTTCTTAGACAACCCATGGAAGAAAATATGGTTACCATTTCACGTGCTAAAATAACGGTCGAATATCCCGCCGGGTTTATGCTCATTGCTTCTATGAATCCTTGCCCCTGTGGATTTTATAATCACCCCGAAAAGGAATGTGTTTGTGGTGCCGGAGCAGTAAAAAAATATTTAAATAAGATATCAGGACCATTAATGGATAGGATAGATTTACATGTTGAAGTTACTCCCGTATCTTATGATGAACTGGCTATTACCAAATCTCAGGCTGAAACAAGTGAAATGATTCGCGAAAGGGTCATTAGAGCCAGGGAAATTCAGCAGCTTAGATATGTCTCAATGCCTGAAATACATAATAATTCGCAAATGCCAGCTAACCAGGTGAGGAATATTTGTGTTTTAGATAGTGCGGGAAATTTACTGGTCAAAAAGGCAATGGAAAAACTCCAGTTATCGGCAAGGGCTTATGATCGAATATTGAAGGTAGCCAGAACTTTAGCAGATTTGTCAGGCGATGAAAAAATAGGTTTGGAGCATCTGTCAGAGGCCATTCATTTTAGAAGTTTAGATAGAGCAAATTGGGCTAGCCAATAGCCATTTTATTATGAATGCTTTGGCGTAATTGATGTATATTACTATGTTAAACAGATAAAATGATTTCAAAGTATGTTAATCCGTTTACGGATTTTGGTTTTAAGAAAATATTTGGGGAAGAAGGAAGTAAGTTCTTACTGATGGATTTTTTGAATACTTTATTGCCTGAGGAAAATAAGATTTCGAGCTTAACGCTTAAAAATTCAGAAAATTTACCCCGAACGGAATTAGAGCGACGGGCTATTTTTGATATTTATTGTATGAACCAAAAAGGGGAACGATTTATTGTAGAATTACAAAAGGCAAAGCAAAATCTTTTCAAGGAGAGAACTATTTATTATTCTACTTTTCCCATTATGGAACAAGCAGAAAAGGGATTTTGGGATTTTGATTTAAAAGCCGTTTTTTGTATTGGTATATTGGATTTTTGCTTCGACTCATTTTTTGATAAGGATGAAAAATGTGAGGTTGTCCACGAAATTAAGTTAAAAAATCAAAATGGAAAGGTGTTTTATGATAAGTTAACCTATATATATCTGGAATTACCTCATTTCACAAAAAAAGAAGAGGAACTATCTACTCAGTTAGATAAGTGGTTATATTTTATCAAACATTTAGAGGATTTTGAAGAAATACCAACGATTTTTAAAACGGAGGTATTTGAAAATGCCTTTGAAAAAGCAGAACTCGCCAAGTTTAAGCCAGGTGAGATGGATGCGTACGAAGGAAGTTTAAAGGATTTTCGTGTTACACATGCTGTAATAGCAACAGCTTATGGCGATGGTGAAATAAAAGG
>Ga0209550_10004764_pt1 | contig 12820 bp, 15 predicted proteins | sample LauGreSuBDMM15SN_2_FD_187567 | JGI IMG/M metagenome (GOLD analysis project Ga0209550, IMG submission 187567) | Freshwater lake microbial communities from Lake Michigan, USA - Su13.BD.MM15.SN (SPAdes) (version 5) | ecosystem: Environmental > Aquatic > Freshwater > Lake | place: Lake Michigan... | reverse complement strand
ACCCAGAAACTCCACGGCATGAATGCGCGGGAGCATCGAGTCGCTGTCGTACCGCGCAACGGGTTGCAGCCGGTTCATGTATTTGAGCGGATACTTTTCAAAGAGCGGCGTGTCCGAATAGCCGGGCACATGCTCGTGCATGCCGGCGTTGATGTGCATTCGGCTGAGCGTTTGCAGATAAGGCTCCGCGTGCAGGGTGTTGCTGGAGCCCAGTTTCGAGGCCACCCAACCGCCGCTGATATCGAACACCTCGCGTTTGATGCGTTGGTGGGTCCAGACGCTGACCGGCTTTCCGCCGGCGTCGGACAACCGTACTTCCAGCGCCGCGTAGGTAAGCGGCAACGGCCCCGTGTCAACGCGCGCTCCGCCGCGCTGGTTCGCTGGGATGAGACCGCCCGTCGGGAAGCGATCCAGTCGGTTGCTGAGCCATGGTTGGGGAATGAGAGAGCGCCACGTGTCGTTTTTCTCCGGCAGCCAGAGGCGGCAAGCTTCGAGTCGCAGCGGACCAGAAGTGCGATTGGCCACATGGAAGAGCAAGGAGTCGGGCTGAGCGTTGGTTCCCGTGCCGAGAAATGTCACCGCCGACAGCCATACGTCGGGGCTATCGATCCGCACCTGCATCCGACCGGCCTCGCCCATTCCGGGAAGACCCACTGCCAACTCTGTCTGTGTGTTCGTACCCCACTCCGCGCGCTTGCCGTTCCAACTCCAAACAGTCATGGCACCCGGTGGCAGCCGGAGCGGTTCGCCGCCCCATGCAGACGGCAGGTCATGCCACGCCCACTCGTCGGTCTGCAGCAATTCTTCGGGAGTGCGACCGCGCAACCGAATGTCGGCTGAAGCCGGGATGACCACCACTTCTGTGGACGTATTGCGCAGGTAAACCTCTACCCGCGCACCGAGGCTGAAATCGGGCTTCTTGCGATACTGCATCTCGGGGGATTGGAGGTGCGGCACCACATGAACACCGTCCAACGACAGCGAGGCTGCCCAGACACCCATGGGCAGAAAGGCCAGAAAGCTCAGGCATCCCAGCACGAGCCTCAGAGCAACTGTCGCCTTGGTGAAAATCGGGGGATTGGATCTTGGTGTCATAAGAAATTTAATTTTGGAGCCACTGGGTGGACTCCATTCGCCCCGTACACACCTTTACAGCCCGGGGCGAAGCAGGTTGACAGACAGAACCACCGGCTGTCCGCTGGAAACACATTCTCCAAACCTCGAAAGCCAAGCCCAGGGCCTCCACATCATCACGTATCAACGGCCACAATCTGATGAATCCCCTCTTAATCAACGTCATCAAGGCTATTGCCGCACTCGCAGAAACGCCCTGGAAAAACAGAAAAAGCCAGGCTCTCAGGCGCGTGATAGACCAACTTGTGGAGATATCCGATTGCCTGGCCCCCCTTCCCCACGCCCCCGAAGACCTCGAAGACTTTCAGCAGAACCTTCAGGCCCTTGCTTCTACCGTTGAGGAGTTGGACAACACATTCGACGAGCTCCAAACAGCCGACTCACCTCAAGAAACCACCTCAGCGGTCGAAATGCTCGATGAACAGCTTTCTACCGCCTTGGAACTCCTTTCTAAGCTCAGCAATATTGGGCAAATCATTGAGGCGACCGAGGAAGAGCTGACCGATACTTGGCTGCCCAGAATCAGGCAAATCACCACGATGCCCATGGACCAAAGGGCAGTTGCACTCGAAGCCCTCCTCCTTCAACCCACAACCGGCCGAGAAGCCGTAGTCATACGGAGGCTCATTCGGGAAGTGTTCGAAGAGAAAATGCAGAGCCCAAGAGCCGGATGATGAAGGCGCTTCAGCGCTAAAGGAACGCCAGTATTTCTGCCCGTGCAGCGATGGCTCTTGATAAAGCTACGTTGGTATTACTAGGCCCCCAACGACTCTTACCGGCCGACTAGAAACCGCCACCCTTCCCCCCGTTCACACCTTCCTAGCCACAAACGCAGACGGCTTTAAAGGCACAGAATTACGATTTTGTACTTTTCTGTGTTTAGTGCACTTAAACAGCGCCTTCAAAAGCCCCGCAATCTCTAGGGGTTAGGCGCTCCCTCTTCCCCCTCTTTGCTTAGCGTTTCAAAAGCCCGGTAGACTTTCCCTCGGTGGTCTTCTCCGGACTCTCTCAGTTTCCAGAGGTTTTCCCTGAAATTAAGCCCCTATTCTAGGTGGCCTTTTTTTTAGGAAACCCCCAACCCGAACCAGCCGTCATGTGCCGGGTTTGGGGGAAAAAATGCACACCCAGTTTTACTGGGAAGGCGGCAAAGAAAGAGAGACTCAGTTGAATATCACCAATTTCAAGGCCCACGCCTTGAGCCCTGCAACACTGATGCAATCCGCCCCGAGTATTTATGCTCAGGGCCCTGCACCAGGGTTGAGTCGACGGTACACCTTCGTCCCCACCTCGGAAATCGTGGAGGGGTTAGAAGGTGCCAATTGGATGCCGGTGCAGGTGGAAGAACAGCGCGCCCGACAAATCGAGCGCGTCGGATTCCAAAAGCACGTCATCCGGTTCCGGAGGTTGGAGCAGATGGCCACCCTCGATGAGTGGAATGTGGAGCTAGTGCTCCTCAACTCTCACGATGCTGGATGTGCCTACCAAATCCACGCCGGAATCTATCGTCGAATCTGTAGCAACGGGCTGGTGGTGTCTGAGGGAGGATTTGAAACCCTCCGCTTCAGACACTCCGGCCTCAAAACAGAGGAGGTTGTGCGAGCAAGCCTTAGCGTAATCGAGTCGGTGCCCCTTATCAGCCAGCGCATCAACGATTTTCGGATGCGAGTGATGACGTGGGGAGAACAGCTCAATTTTGCCAAGGCCGCGCTTCAAGTTCGATACGAGGATTCAGCGCCGGTTAACCCCGACGCCATCCTTCGGCCCAGACGAGTGGAGGACAACTCCGCAGACCTCTGGACCATCCTCAACCGCGTTCAGGAAAACCTGATTCGCGGAGGAGTTTGCGACGGACATCGAGGACGCAATGGGCGACTTCGGTCCGTTAGAGCCCTTCGGGGTATTGATTCGAAAGTGACCATGAACAAGGCCCTCTGGGACCTCGCTCAACAGGTCATTCAAGGTTATGAGCCAACGCCTCAAGTTTCTCTAACTGCCTAACCGCACAGAGAAATTCGGTGTCAGCTCAAAAGGTTTACACGGCTTTCGAAGGATTTGGCCTTAAACAAAATCCTTCACCTAAATTTCAGAAGCTTATGAGCAACTACGCGCACCCACCACTGATTCATTCCGACACAAGGGCCCCACCATCCAGTCATCATTCCATTGCGGGGGGCTCCATTCACGCCGTTTGGGAAAGACCCCTCGCGCCCAATCCCCCACTTCACAATCCCTCAATCTCACACGCCACCGTTCACCGCGGCTCTTCATCAGCCTGCTTCACTGGCGTTCCGTCGCGTTTCCTTCTCCGCCTTTCCCCCTCCTCCCGCTCGTTCTCCGCGCAGTCCTCGCGCCAGGCATAGCCTGTCACTCCGGCTGCCGGTGCTACGAACTCCCGTCCGTCGGGTCGGCGGACCGTGTCTCTTGGAGGAGCAGTCGTGCTCTCCCCGTGGAGGCGAAGAGAGCACTCCCGCTCCTTCAAACCAAGAGACACATGAACGAAACGACTCCCTCCACGCCCATCATGCAAGCCATCGACGAAGCCGCTGCCACCGGTTCGCGCAGGTTCCGACGCAAAACTCAGCCTCAAGAGTGGGGGCTCATTTCTTTGCGAGAATGCCCTCTCCCCACCGCCATGCACGAATGCACAAGCCCAGCGCAAGCGGCCACCTACTGGAATATGCACGTCCGCTCCAATCCCTACTTCAACCCAGAGGTCGAATGCTTCGTAGTCCTACTCCTCAACACCCGCAAAAAGATTAAGGGTCACGTTCTTGTCTCCACCGGTCTCATGGACCAAGTCCTCATCCACCCACGCGAAACCTTCCGCGCAGCCGTCATCGCTTCAGCTCACAGCGTCATCCTCATGCACAACCATCCTTCCGGAGATGCTGGTCCTTCAGAGGCTGACATCCGGGTCACCCGCGAACTCATCCGCGCAGGACAGGTGCTAAGAATCGAAGTACTCGACCACGTCATTGTGGGTGGCAATGAACACCGCTCCCTCCGGGAACTCGGTTATCTCAGTTAGGGCTTCGGCCCCGCAGACGGGGCCTTTTCTACAGACCCTCACGCACCAATAATCACGGCAACCTTGACCTTTAAAATCCAACCGCTGACAAAAGCAATGCCCAGCGGACCGTTTTATGATTCTGCTAAACGAGGACAGTATTTTCGGAAAACCCTCATCCCCAGGGCTCTTTGTCACGGTGACCTTAAAACACACCGACAACCGGGTTTGGCGGAACTTGTTGGTACCCAGCAACGCTCACCTCGGATGGTTTCACGCCGTCCTGCAAATTGCCATGGGATGGACCAACAGCCACCTCCATCAATTCACCTTCAAAGACAAGACGTTCTCCGACCCACGCTTCGAGCTCTACGACCCCTTGACCATCGACGAACGAAAATGCTCGCTCGATAAACTCCTGACCAATTCCCTAGACCCGCTCCACTATCAGTACGACTTCGCGGACTCGTGGGAACACGCTATTTTACTGACCAAGACCGGCACCACCCATTACCCAATGGCGGCTACCTGCCTCGAGGGTGGCGGAGCCTGCCCGCCTGAGGACTGTGGTGGAATTCCCGGATACCTCTCCCTGCTCAAGGCACTCAAGAAACCCAACAGCAAGACAGCCAAGGAATCCTTCGACCAGCTTGGCTACCGCTACGACCCAGACGCTTTCAGTTTAGAGAACGTCAACACGGCCCTGCAAGAGCTCCCATGGCCAACGGTCTCAGAATCGGCTTTAAGAAAAATCATCCGCAGCCAGAGGAAGCGGAAGAATTGAAGCCCTCCCCCAGCCAACTTCTTCAAGGCCGAGGCTCTGAGGTTTTCACGGCCGGGCCGGTGTAGGGTTCAGAATGTTGGCGGTGTTCCCTCCAGTTGGCCGTGTACTTGGAGGCCAATTCCTTGCCCCTCAGGACCAGAAGGTTCTCAGCATTCCTTTCCTCGGCCGCTTTCGTGAAATTGAAAGACCCGGTCAGAACAGTTTGCCCGTCGATGACCATGACCTTGTTGTGAGCAATCGCATGCCGCGCATCAATGAAGGTCGAGATGCCGGCATGAATCAGGAACGTCGCCGAAGAATACCGCTCCGTCCTTTGGCTCTTATCGAGCAAAACCTCGACTCTTACCCCTCGCTGATGCGCTTCGACCAGCGCCTTCGCAATCGGGGCACTCGTGAACGAGTAGGCCTGCACAAGAACGGTCTCACGCGCCTTACCCAACTCCTCCACCACAGCCTCTGTGCAGCCCCCCTTTGGTGAAAAAAACACTACCACCCGTGAGTTGGTCTCCCCTGCCAACGGGGACAATGCCTGTGTAAAAATAACCGCGACAAAGACCAGAGACCGTAAACGATTCATTCCACCGCAAATCTACAGCCAGACCCCTTTTTCTACGACCTGTCTCTCATTTTGTCCGCCGCTGCATTGGGTTTTAGCGAAGTTCGAAAACTCCCATCCATCCTCTACCACCAACTTGTCCGTCAGAATTTTGTCGGCTTCAGTAGCTCAGACGGATTCACCTCTAGAGCTTCAGCGAACCGGACCAACTCCCGGTCGGTGACGCACCGGACCTGGGATTCCACCTTGGCCAGAGTCTCGCGGCTGATGTCCCAGCCAGCGAGTTGAAGCCGACCAGCGAACTCCGCCTGCGTCAGGCCCTCAGCCTCCCGGAGGGACCGCAGCGTTGGGCCTATCATGTTTTGCTCGGTCGCCATTTGTTCCGAAATCAGAACTTGACCATGCCTGCTGCTCGGGATGTTGTGGTTCCGATTTCAGAACAACTTTACCATGCAACTTCTTGACCGGCTTCTTGCGGCTCTCATCTCGAAATGTCGCCAACTGAACTGGTCCCAGACCCTCAGACTCGTTGCAGCCAGCTGCTTGGTTTTGCCAACAGCGGCACAGAGCATCAGCGGCACGTTTCAGTGCCAATCCATCGTCATCAACTACGCCACAGGGCCAAATAACTTGGCGGTGGGGTTTACCACGCCTTCTTCGAGTGGGGGAAACCCACAACTGCCGCTGAATGGGGAATTCGAGTACTACCCGGGCAACATCAACCTCTACCAGTCCTTCTGGGCGATGTATCAAGGCAATCAGTTGGCCGACCTCGGAATGGTCGGAATCGGAGGCTCCAGCCTCTTGCCAGATTCCGATGCGAACGGCATCCCGAACTTCGCCGAGAGAAGCCTCGCAGCGAATGTCTCTGCAAGCTTAGTCACCGTCTCATCGGTAAACGGCGGTTCTGCGGGTGGGACCATCACTTTGACCCGCAGCGCTGGCCAAATCAGCGGCAACTCGGTGACCCGGTTCACCACCGGTGCCATCTTCACCGGATCTTGGGTCCTACCACTCATGGATGTGGCGGGATCCTACAATTCAAGTCAGCGCACCATCCAACTCCGGGCGAGCTCATCGGTTTTCACACCGGGAAACTTCACCGGCACCTATCAGGTGAACTCAGATGACAGCGTGACGATGTCCAACATTCTCCTGCAGCTGGATTCGGGGAACCGACTGACCGCGACACCGGTCACCTTTACGAGGATCGGAAAGACCTACCGAAGCATCATCGAGTTCGTCGATGGCAACCTGAGCACGGGCTACCCCGACTTCCGGCGGTGGACCCTCCAGTTGACGGACCCTGCCGACAACGACGGCGATGGCATCCCGAACCTGTCGGATTCAACCCCCTCTGGCTCGCCACCTGTGATACTGACCCGTCCCGATGGAGCGACTCGAACCGTTGGCCAGTCGGTGGCCTTCTCAATTACTGCATCAGGCCCCGGACCCTTGAGCTACCAGTGGTACTTCAATGGCATTCCTATCGCCGGGGCCAATGCCTCCGCCTACACGCTTCCGGCCGTAGCGCTGACCGATGCGGGTGCCTACACGGCCGGAGTACGGAACAACGCCGGCGAAGTTATAAGTTTCCCAGCCGTCCTCACGGTCAATCCGGCAACCGTCCCAAAACTCAATCTGAAGCTCGAAACCAACGGACGCCTGACCTTCACCTGGACAGGTACAGCCCGCTTAACGTGGTCACCGACAGTGACCGGACCCTTCAATGTGGTTCCCGCCGCTGTAAGTGGCTACCAGGCGCTGCCAGGAGTGGGGAATGGGTTCTACCGGTTGGTGCTTTAAAGGGTAATGACCGCGGAGGAGAATTGCGGGCAAATTGGGGCAACCTCATGTCTGAGCATTTGCCCGCCGACCTCCGCTTCTGCCCATCGGTAGACCTACCCAAGAAAAGCCCTGAGGAGCGCGCTGCAGAGTTGCTGCTTGGGCTCGAACTAGCTCCGGGCGGTCTCTGGTCCCGTCCGGTTGAGGCAGCCGCCTACTGGACGTGGCTCCGGGACCACCAGTTGGGGCCGACACCCAATCTTGATGAACTCCTAGCCTGGCTAAAAACCTTCCTCGGGCTCACTGACCGGCCTACGGAAGCCACCCGCTACTTCGCCCTGGGATTTGCTCAAGGAGCGGAGATGGCTCTGCAAGGTCAGCTTCTCCCGGACACACTACTCGACCCAGTCTCGGACACCCTAATAGCCCGGGGAGCTGAGGTGGCCGCGAATTTGGATACGGTTCCAGGTCCCGCCCCATTGAGTCGTCTCCGAAACTGGGCCACTCAGTGGCTGACGCATGAGTTCATGGAGGTGCCTCCGTCGCTCTGGCGCCTTGGGTTATCGATGGGGCACAGCGCAGCCCACACTCACCCCTTGTTGTGCGGGATGCTCGCTGCAGAACTCGATAGTGCCCGGTTTGACCAACGCTTCGCCCGCCGGGCTCTTGTAGCCTCGAAGTTGCGCGGTGACATGGGTCTCTGGCAGGCATTCATCCGGAGCACCTACGAACACCCCGTCGAGGGCGAGGTGCTATCAGCGCACATCGGTACCAGTCTGGCCCGTATGCGGAGCACGCAGGGAACACTGCGAGCGTTTCTTCTTGATGCTGTGATACAGGGCCGAAGCCTCGGCCAATCCACCTCGAGCGCGGTGGACGCACTACTGAGCGAAATAGGCCCCGCTCAGATGGGTCGTCTCCGCTCGTTCTACGCGGCGAACTCCGGCCCGTTGTCGGACCGAGCATCCCAAGGCTTGCTCCTAGGGGTCCTCCGCCAATGGATCTTTCGAACGCACGCCAGCCTCTTAAACGCGAACGACCCTGGCGCAGAACACTTGGCTCTCCGCCATGCCTACGATTTCCTCTGGTGGCGTGGATTTCTAGAGGTGAGTACCGACTAGACCACTAGAACCTCCAGGCAAACTCAGTCCCAATAGGAGACAATTGAGGGGACAATTGGAATCGACCTAAATTTTGGGATTCACAAAGGCCTGGGGCCTTCCGTGTCCACCCTGCCGCTCCCTCAAAATGAGCGGACCGACTCAAAGGATTTCCAAACCCTTTTCCCCTCAGACCAAGAGCAGGAATGTCGCGACGATAAAGCGCACCGACTCGACTGAGACGGTTGCCTGGGTCCGGTCCCGAAACCCGCTGGCCTGAATGTCGTAGGTCAAAACCAGAATTGAACGGACCATTTTCCTGCTCGGTTCGTCGAGGTTGGTGCCAATTCGGGAACCGAAAAACGTGTCCAAAATGTGAATCGCTACCGCCGGACTCCTTGTGTCTATCCCCTTCAAATCGTCCGGATACAACCGAACCACCGCGTCGGCTGTCGCTGCCAAGGTCTCCTGACACATCGTTGCAACTATCGCCAAATCAGCCGCCGATTTGGCCCGCATAAACGCTGACTCCAACCCTCGGACTGACTCAAACACCGCCCGAATCCCCGTCGTTGAAGCGATTTCCGATTTCAGAATCTCCGGAGTTGCACCATGCACCTCCACTTCCACCCCCTGGTCTTCCTCGCTTTCAAGCTCCCCAGTGTCATGGCCACAACACCCATCACGGTGACAACCAATTGCCTGACCAAATCCGGGAACCAAACACACGGCCCCCAAGGCCGCTCCGCCAAGCATCATCGTAATCCAGTGCTCTTTGCGCTGCTCGTGAAGACTTTCACCCACCACCCTCTTCAATAACTCACTCGACCCACACCCGACACAACAGCCCCCACAGTTAAAGGACCAATCGAATCCGGTTTCCCCCAAAAGAATCACCTGCGTCAACGCTGACCCCTTCTCTTCCAATCCTGCTTCAACCGCTCTTTCCATACTTCCTCCACCTCTTTATACAACTTCCTGCCCTGGACCGAACGGTCTCACGGGCTTCCTTCCCCAAGGGACTAGCCCCTGAGGTACCGTCTCCAAACCCCCTTGTCTTCTCCTCCGATTCACCGCCCTCCACAGCATGAAAAGTTGGTTTCTAACCGGGGCGTACCTTGCAAAGGGCAGTGCTGCCAACTCACGCCCAATCCTTTCAACCGACCACCTCATTGCCTCCTCCTCAAAGAAGGCTTTCAGGACTAAATACTGCCGCCTCTCGATTCTCACTGACGCGTGCCGGCGCGCCCCTCCCCTGCTCCGCCGAGAACTCACCGAGTACCCGTGGTAAACAAGGGGCTGTTTACGAAAATCGCGAACGCCACTCCCCTCAGCCGTGAAAAAGTGTCCCTCCCCGTGCGTGGCAACGATGACCCAGAATCGTCCATGCCGGAGGTAGTGAACACTGGCTTGGCCAGCCTTCTTCTTCCGCGCCCGAGTCCACTTCGACACCCTCACCCCATACTGGGTCATGAGCTTGTCGTCCGTCCGCAAGGGTTCCTTTCCCTCAGGAATCATACCACTCACGTAGAACCAATATCCCCTGGCCACGTACGATACAGCCAACTGCTGGATGAACCCCTCGACTGTCCCGCACTCATACCGGTAATCCAACGCAACAACAGACTCCACTCACCCGTTATGGGCTCGAGTCGACACGTTGTGACATTTCATGACCCAGGCCGCTTAACCCCTCCAGTTTACTCCACCAAAAGTAACCTCGTCCGGCTTCTCGGGCCGTAAAAGGTGGAGGTTGCTTGTTTCATGGGCGCAATCCTCCTAAAGCCACCAAAACCTTCGCTGCTCGCACGCCCCGTAGGTGGTGCTCACTTAAAAACCACGGGTTTCTACGTTCCTTACGGCTCGCATAAACCCGTTTTCGCTACCGCTCCACACCATCCAGGATTTTGCACCATGTGGGGAGGGCGTCTGCTCTTGCTCGACGCCGCCCCTCCCCTGCTGCATTCCCCTAGTTGCTGCTTCGCAGTAATAGTCGTAGCGCCTTCCAAGGCGCTTCATCTTCTTAGTCCTCACCACTTGGCTGGACCCTTGTTCACTGGCATGAAAAACCACTCCTCCCGGAGCATTTTTTCGTACCCGCTTTCCTAGACTCCCGTCCCTCTGGGGGCGTGGAAGGACTTTATTGGTCCCTCCACACCCCCCGGCAGGCATCAGTTGAGTGCTCTCGTCACCCCTTTCGGTCAGTCTATTGGACCCGGCACCACCCGTAAGTCCGACTACAGAAACACCACTGCCTTGCAGTGTCCCTGTGGCTCTCCCTCGTGGCATGAGGGCAAGCACTCCTACTCAAGGCACTCTCCCAGTGTGCAGCCTTTGAATTGCACCTGTCCCTACTCGGACAGGCTCCGGGCATCACCCCGGCAGCTACACACCTTCCCCGTTTAGCTATGACCTGCTGACGAACTGAATCACGTCGGCTGCTCCATGTCTGGAGCGAGGAACGGACGACACATTCACGCTTCCCAGCGCGGTGTGGTTTCCAACCCACTGAGGTTTTCCTTTTTTACCAGAAAACCCTTCGTCGGCTGATTTCAGGGGGCAGAACGCAGAAGCGCCCCCTTACCCACCATCCAAGTTCCCTTCCCTTTCGGCACCGTCTTTCAGTTCCGTTACCGCTTCGCCCTTTATGGGCTTTGCACCGTTGAGCTATTCACGTTCCGCTTTTTCGGCGGATACCCGGGTCTGTAAACCCGGCTGTGGATGTCGCCATCCTACAGGCTCCCGGCAGCGGCAGTCGTTGAACGAACCCATAACGAGGACTCTCACCCCGATAGCAACTTGTGCTTTGGTCCGAACCCCGGCCGGAGGATTTGCGCGAGACCCCTGCCCCACGCGCACCTCTTGAGTCATTGCGGCCTCTGCCCTTCGCTGAACCTAAGTCAGCAAACGGAAGAGGTCTTTCACGGTCGCCCGCGAACAATTCATTTCATGAGATAGAATTTGACGATTACTCCGAAAAAATCGGGATTACTGTCAAAAGCCTCTCTCGAACTGGACGAGCACCTCTCGATGCATCCAGCTCTACGAGACACGAACGTAGCGGGTGATAAAATCCGCTCCCTTAGGTTGGTGGTTGCCAACTTTACCGGGTGTTCGCGCTCAACTGACACCGCCATGAAAAGCGTTTGCTACTCAGACGACGGCAGGGACCACCCTGCGCCACGCACACTACCAGAACGGTGTTTGATAACCAATGGGGCGGGCGGGCGGCGGTGCTAGTGACAATCAACAAGAATATAATAATCAACCACACAAAATAGGGTGGCCACCGTCATCACCTTCTCCCGATTACCTTTAACTTGGGGGCCTTCCGAGGTGTTTCCACCACGTTGTTTTTTTAATGCCGTCTTCTGTCACAAAACCTTTGCACCACGAGCCTTCAACTCAAGCAAAAGCTGAGTCAGAATTAGGGCATCAGATACATAACTTACCGGAAAGCACTCCTTAGTTAGAGGCCTTAATCCCGAAACCGCCTCTTCCATTGCGTTGAGCGTTCCCGTTGTCATTCGCAACAACTCAGCTGTTCGCAGAGCTTCATTCCAAATATCTTCGTTTGATCTATTCATTTTTTTGAAATCTATCGTTCCACATCTCGCGACGAGGGTTAGTGAGGTCGCATGAATGGCCTGTTAGGCAAAGTTTCTGCTCTTTTGGTCTGCCACATGACAGTCGTGATGAACCAGCCTTGTATTCTCTGATGTATATCCAGAAAATGCCTCTTTACGATCTAATTCTCCACCGCGCTGTGGAAGCTGTTCCCCGCAGATTGCACAAAGGCCATTTTGGTCTAAATATTTTTGGTCTTGTAAATTTCTTCTATCAGCGGGTTTTCCTTTCTCTAAATAACCCAGTTCCTTTGCTATTTTCCTCCGGAGTGCCCACAAGACCTTGAGATCACCGCCAGATACCTTCTCCATCTCTTTCCGGATCATCTCGAAAAGGGGCAGGAACAAAGTTGTGCGCTGCTCTGGAGTAAGACGGGGATTCGACATATCCTTTAAATCTAGCGACCTCGATCAAAGGCTCGCGGCCCACGGGACAGAAATCACCCAAGACGATGCCCGCGAGTCCTTTGCATCGGGTGGTTAGGCAGTCTAGTCGTCATCAGCCCAACTCTCAGGCGGAACTCCGAACATCTCAAGCGCGTCGTCTTGCGCAAGAGCGATTGTGGCCTGCAAGTAATCGTGCGTGCAGCGGTCTCCATCATAAACGTAGAGGTAGAAGCCAATACCTTCGCCTCCGCACTCGATGCGAAACCGCTTCCCGCCGTGGGTCGCCCGCAGCCGTCGCTGGTGTGTCGGCTCTGTCATTGTGTGCGTCGTGGAGCCGCCTAACGCTTGAACTAAGTGGCCACATCAATCGCGAAGCGATTGATTGGTCCGCTTGAGTGAACTGTTAGGCCACATGTCAGAGCGCATCACACAAGCTCTCCA
>Ga0209550_10004761_pt1 | contig 12825 bp, 6 predicted proteins | sample LauGreSuBDMM15SN_2_FD_187567 | JGI IMG/M metagenome (GOLD analysis project Ga0209550, IMG submission 187567) | Freshwater lake microbial communities from Lake Michigan, USA - Su13.BD.MM15.SN (SPAdes) (version 5) | ecosystem: Environmental > Aquatic > Freshwater > Lake | place: Lake Michigan, USA... | reverse complement strand
AGCCACGCAAGCCGACGGCCTCCGCCCGCCTCTGCTTCTGCGTTCCGTTCCGTTCAAGGGCCCTCACGGCCAACTCCCGCGTGCCCGGCGAGGAGAGCGTGTGGGTGTGGCGAAACACAAGCCTCCACCCTTCGCTTTTGCGGAATCCGGGAAAATCTCAAGTCGCCGGACCGGCTCCCCCCGGTGTCTGCGTACAACCGGTAAAAAGGACACCGGCGGGAGCCGGGACAAACACGGGACACACGCGTACATACCGGTACGTGTGCGGTGTCGAGTTTTATGAACCTTGGCTGTGATTTCCAGGTCACGGATAGTCAAGTCAAAACATAAAAAACTCGCCCCATTGGCATGGGGGAGGGGCGCGATCGGCATCAGGGCGGCATCGGCAACACCATCTCTTTGTGTCCCGTCCCCTGGCTAGTGATCGGCGTCCTCGAGTGCCCTCAAAAATGCCTCTCGCTTCTCGAGGGCGTGCTTCATCGCAAGATCCTCCACCAGCTCCTCGAGCAGCTCTCCTGCAAGCATGCGAGGGATTCCGAACTTGCTCTCGCCCAGTCGATGGTCGGTGACGCGGTCGTCCGCAAAGTTGTACGTGCGGATGCGCTCCGAGCGCGCGCCTGTGCTCGCCACGTCGGCGCGTAACGCGTCACGCGCCTCGCGCGCCAATTGCTTCTCGTGCGCCTCAACGCGAGCACGGAGGACCTTCATCGCGGTCGCCTTGTTCATGTGCTGTGAACGCTCATTCTGGCAGCTCACCTTGATGCCAGTCGGTTTGTGGGTGAGGCGCACGGCGCTCTCTGTCGTGTTCACATGCTGGCCGCCGGCGCCTCCCGAGCGGAAGACATCAACTTGGATGTCTTCGGGACGCAGATCAACACCGCCCTGCTCCTCGTCCGCAGCGGGCAGCACAACGACGACCGCCGTCGACGTGTGCACGCGGCCGAGTCCCTCTGTAGCCGGCACGCGCTGCACGCGATGAACACCATTCTCAGCACGTAGCGTAGCGTACACGCCCTCACCGATGACACTCGCGGTGGCCTCGCGCGTGCCGCCAGCCTCATTTTCACTTTGGTCGTGAAGCTCAAAGCGCCACCGTCGACGCTTTGCAAGCCTCTCATACATGGTGAGGAGCTCGCTGGCAAATAATCCAGCCTCGAGCCCGCCGGTGCCGGCGCGTACCTCGAGGACCACATTACGATCGTCACCATCTTCGGGTGGCACGAGCAGCGCGATCAGCTCCTTTTCAAGCCGTTCAAGGCGCGCTGCATTTTCATCAATTTCCGCTTTTGCAATTTGCCGCAGCTCCAAGTCAGCGGACGCATCCGCCGCAAGTTCATGTAGCTCGGCCATCTCGAGCGTGGCAGAGTCCATGTCGGCACGCAAAGCGACTATCGGCGAGAGCCGGGACATTTCACGCATTCGTTCGGCTGAGAAGGCAGCCGTCCCACCCTCCAGCTCGTTCTCAAGCTGTTCGTGCCTCGAAACGAGAAGGTCGAGATGCTTTTTCAGAGATGGTCGCAGCGACGAGCTCAGCGTCCGCCTGTGTACGAGTGTGCGACTTGCGCATCTAGGCAAGCCCATGAGTCTCGAGAACATTTTTTTAGCGCTTGTGTGTGCTGAGGGCAAGGGGGAATGCGCCGTAATACCGGGGGGAGCCGGGACGCACACGGGACACAGTACCGGTAGGAATCCTACCTCGTTCGGGTCTCCGTAGAAATCATTTGGGTGGGGGGCGTGTTGAGGCACCTGCAGTCACGGGGCGATCAAGTAGTTGTCGTCGCCTTGCGTCGTGCTCGGACGTGTGCGTTTGGCGTAAGATCCAGACTTGTTCGTCGGCGGGGTTCGACCTCGGGTCTCACGAGCAGGCGCCGCGGCGGCGGCCGGCGCCGCGGCGGCCCGCGACTCGGACTGAGTGTAATGACCGCTTGTTCCTTGATAATTCCTTGACGGCTCTTGACCGCGTCGGGGCCTAGTCGGGGCCGCCACACCGGACACCCGCAACTCAACCCGCACGTCGTCGAACGTGACTCCATGAATGTTAGGTCGGCGCACCGGCGGCCACACAGCCACCGCCCCCGGATCAGACACGGCGTTCCCTGGATGTGTCGGTAGTGGCTGCGTGGATGATGTGAAAGCGATGCGGGCATGCGGCGCCCGCATGATTGTGGATTGTCATTCCTGTGCGGATGCGTGACTACTCATGCGCGAAGGTGTAAACCGTGTAACACGCAAAACGTAGCTACTGTTGGTGTACATGGCTACAGCCTCGACGGGACACCGCCATGGCGGGATGGTGCCTAACGTGAAGCGTCTGAAGTCACAACGGCCTCCGATCTCACAAACGTTCGGAACGCCCAGGTGACTACGTGGCGAACACGCAACACAGTACGAGAGATTTGCCCAACCCACGGCATGCCATAAGGGTACCCGATACGTTCAGCCGGACGCTGCACGCATCCCATTTGTGCCTCTTGCGCCGAGTTGTGCTCCCATCACTGGCAGCAGCAGCTTCGCGGCGAATTACCGCAGCCTCCTGGCCTCGCGCTCCCACTCGAGCAACATGAGGATATCGCCCTCGCGGATCGGCCCCTTGACGTTACGTACGATCGATCGGGTCGGGTCGTCGAGGAACTCAACACGGACCTGCGAAACCTGGCCAGTTTGGCCGGTGCGGCCGAGCACCTTGGTCACCTTCGCGAGCTTAACGGGCTGATCCTGCGGGCGCGGGAGGCATACAGCACATGGCGATCAGCATACGTCCCCCGCATCGCTCGTACTGCCCTCTCCAGCTGCGCGTGCGGCGGCGTGCGGCGTGCGGCTTCCCCCACCATGACAAAAAGAGTCGAGGAACGTGGCTGACCCCAATGTGGGGAATTTCGGCTCCAGACAAAAAATGTTTTTCAAACAGCACCTCTTAAAAGAACCGAATGATCCGCTGAGCCCGTGAAAAAAACGTACGTTGTCCCAGGTTGTCCCCTTGCAGGTGTGAGCGTGATCAATCCGAAGACGTTGTTTCTCGCCATGGCGGAAGTGGAGGAGCTGGTGCCGCAGGAACCGGCGCCACAGGAACCGGCGCCACAGGAACCGGTGCCACAGGACTTTTCTTACGACGCGAAGGCATTCGCTCGTCTCTGCCCTGACAACGAGTTGCCCTCCTCGTTCGCTCCGCTGCACCACTCGTTTGCCTTTGAGAGTCATAAGCGTTCCAACCTCCACTACTTGGACGAGGTACGTGGTTTTCTGACCAGCAGCACCCTTCGGCAAAATGTCAGCTGATTCCCCCGCGCGCCCTTGCGATCCGCAGGATGCAACGCTCATCTTCTGTGCGGGCGGTATCGTGCACTTCTACGACCTTCACACGAAGAGCACCTCCTACTTGCCCTCCATTGGAGGCAACGAAATTGGCTGCATTGAGGTGCACCAGGCGCGCAAGCTGATCTGCGTGGCGGAAAAGGGCGAGATGCCTAACGCCTTCATCTACGAGTACCCGTCGCTCACCATGATCCGTGTGCTCAAGGGCGGTACGGAGCGCTCGTATTCAGCGGCCAACTTCAACGGGGATGGCACGATGCTTGCGACCGTGGGCTCGTTCCCGGATTACATGCTCACTGTATGGGACTGGCACAAGGAGGCGATCGTCCTGCGTGCCAAGGCCTTTTCGCAAGATGTGTACCGCGTCAGCTTCTCGCCGCGATTCGCAGGCCAGCTCGTCACGAGTGGGACAGGCCACATTCGCTTTTGGAAAATGGCCGAGACCTTCACAGGCCTCAAGCTGCAGGGCGACATCGGCAAGTTCGGCCAGGTGGAGCTAACCGACATTGAGGGTTACTGCGAGATGCCCGATGGCAAGGTGCTCTCGGGTGCAGACTCGGGCAACTTGCTGCTCTGGGAGGGCAATCTCATCAAGTGCGAGATCCGACGCGCAGGAGGTAAAGGGTGCCACAACGGTGCCATCCGCGTCGTGCTCCTGCACGGGAATCAGATTATCACTGGCGGCAACGACGGATACGTGCGCACATGGCCGCTCAAAGCCATCGAGTCCGCCGAACCCACGGACGACATGCCTATCTTCGAGATCTCGCCGCAGAAGGAGGTGTGTTTCCTCGGGCACGAGAAAGGGCGTACCATGTCGCACATCCAGACGATGCTCAAGGGCGAGGGCCATTGGCTCGTGCAGGATGCGTGCGGCGCGGTCTACAAACTGGTGATCGAGACGGCTTCGGTAGAGCACCTCTTCAGCTTCCATTCGGGCAGCATCACTGGCCTGGACCTCTGCCCGTTCAACCACGCCGCGGCAACGTGCGGCTCCGACGGCACCGTCCGGCTGTGGGACTACGCGGCCAAGGCGCCCATCTCCGTCTTCCGTTCGCCGGCGCCGGCGACAGTAGTCGTGTGGGCACCGAGATCCGTCGATCCGGAGGGGCGCACGATTTGTGCAGGCTACAAGGACGGCGTCGTGCGCGTGCTCACACGATGCAAGGACGGGCTGCACCTCAAGCAGGCCTTCAAGCCGCACACTGTCCCGATCGTGTCGGTCGCCTACTCCCCCGACGGCCGCCACCTGGCGTCCGGTGCGCAGGATGGCGCCGTCTTTTTCATCGCGATCACGCGCACAGGCTACGCCCCTGTCGGCTTCATGAACCCGCCCAACGGTGCGAACACCGCCGTGACGTCTCTGGCGTGGGCGAGCGAGGACGCGCTCTTCGTGGGCTACGCTGACGGCCGCGTGGCTGAGCTCACCTTGCCCGTCGAGCCCGACACCTCTGAGACGTACGCTCTTCCCTTCGAAGGAAAGATACTTGACACGATGCCCATCGTCGAGTATCGGCGCGCAGCGGCCAAGGCGAAGAAGGCGAAAGAGGCCCCTGCGCCCGCCCCTGCGGCCGACGGCGAGGAGGCTGAGGACGTGCCCGTCGTAGAGGAGGTCATTCCTGACTTCGACGCCGGTGGCATCGCCGCTATCCTGCCGCTCAAGACCGTCGGTGGCCGGTCCCTCTACGTCGCCTTTGCGAATGAGGCGGGCACGTACTGGCGTGTCACCTGGGGCGATGCGAAGGTCACGCCTCAGGGCCGGCATGCGACCCCGCTCGTCTTCCTCAACACCTCGCGTTCGTCGCAATACTTGCTCTCGTGCGCCACCGACGGATCCGTCTGCGCGGGGGAGGCGGCTTCCAACGCGTATTGGCAGGGCCGCGTGCATGGTGCCTCACGTAAAACGATGCTCGGACTCTCATTCGACGACGCCTTCCTCGTCTCCGCGGGCGCCGACGGTAACCTCTTCGTGCACAAGATGAGCGCCTCCGATCAGAAGGACGCAATCCTCTCCGCTGCCAGCCTGCCCGCCGTAGCAGACGCGGGTTTGAGTGGGCTCGACATCACCGAGGCCTCGACGTACTCGATCGAGGAGGCCAAGCAGAAAGCAGAAGCAGACGCGCGCGCGGCGGCCGCTGAGGAAGCAAAGCTGAGCGTGCGCGAGAAGGTGGCGCTGCTGCGCAAGAAGTTTACTGCGCTCCTCTCTGACAACGAGGCGCTGCCAGTCACCGAGCAGCTTCCTCGCGATGCATTCTACGTCGACCCTGGCCTGCAAGATGGTACAGAGAAGGAGACGCTCGAGCGGCTCAAGGCAGCGGAGTTCGAGTTTGCCTGGACTTCGGAGAAGGCAGCACTCGTTCGGACGAAACTGGAGAACCATTTCCTCAAGGGCCTCGCCGTCGAGAGCATCACTCTTTACGGATTCGCAAACGGGCTCTGCGTGCGCTCGTTCCGCTCGCTCGAGCTCGAGCAGTGGCAAAAGGAGGCGATTGAACACGTTCACGCGCTCATCGATAAGGAGGCGAAGAAAGGGCAGGCGACCAGAAAGAAGTCGACTTCAGGTGAGGGCTTCAAGGAAGGCGAGGAGGACGCCGCCGATGCCAAGGAAGGCGAAGGCGCCGCGAAAACCTCCTCAGAGCCGGAAAAGAAGATTTCCAAGGTTCAAGAACGGCTGCTGCGCCGCCAGGCGCGTGCTAAAGAGTGGGCCGAGTTCAACGCGACCAAGCCTGACGACAAGTACGAGGACCCCGTCGACGTGGCAGCCATCCAGTACGCGGAGACGCACATGGGCGACTTTTCGCTCAAAACGGACGAGGACTACGTCGTGCCCGAATCGCAGCGCGTCAATGCACAAAAAAAGCGCAGGCAGATCGTGCTGCTCGACGAGTCCATCCACGCCATCAAGATGGGCTACAACGAGCGGTTCCTCGCGCTGCGCGACCTCAAATCGCGGCTCATCGCCTCAATGGTCACCGAGGACGCGCGGCTCGCCGAGATCAACCGCGAGCTTGAGACTATGGGCGATCTGCTCCCCCCGGATCTGGTCTCGCCGGGTGCGCTCGTTGCCGATGAGCAGCCTGAGCTGCGCGCGACAGTCACGCCCGAGACGCTCACCTCGTTCAGAATGGAGAAGGCCGCCGCTGCCGCCGCCGCCAAGGGCGGCATGGGAGGTGGCGGCGCCGCGCCTGCAAAGCCGAGCGCGTCGGCCGCCTCCACGGCCACGGGGGCGGCAAGCAGTAAGGCGAGCTCGCTCGCTGCGGCGTCGACGGCGCTCGAGGTGGCTGAGGCGCGCCTCACACGCGAGCGGCTGGTCGTTGAGAAGGCGCGGCTGGTCGAGCGGCGGCGGAGGACGATCGCCTCATTTGATGATGCGATCGCTGAGCTTCGCACGGAGAAGCTCAAGCTCGAGGCCGACCTGAAGACTACCGATCTTCGCAAGCTCGTCCTCTTCCAGGAGCTCGTGCTCCTCAAAGAATTTGAAAAGAAGGACACGTCGCTCGCCAAGCGTTTGGAGTCGAAGCACAACGAGAAGTCTGAGATCGTCGCCAAAGTGGCAGAGTGCCAGGAGAAGCTCACACAGAAGAAGATGGAGATCGAGAGGCTCCTCGACCGCGACCGGCAAATCATGGCGGAGTTCCACTCGGCGCTCGGCGAGAACAACAAGTTCTCGGAGGTGCTGCTCAAGATCTTCAAGAAGAAAATCAAGCGCAAGCGGCAGTCGGCGAACGACGACGAGGACGACGAGGACGAGGACGAGGACGAGGATGAGGACGACGACGACGGAGAAGGTGAGGACGAGGAGGAAGGTGAGGAGACGTGCCCGCCGGGCTGCGACCCCTCGCTGTATGATAAGGTGTGCGACCTGCGCGAGAAGCGGCTCGAGCAGGAGGAGATCTACGCGGACTTCCAAAAGGGTGTCGACATGCTCAAGAAGGAGAACGACATGCTGATCAAGAAGGAGAAAGCCATCGACAAGGCGCTCAAAGACACCGAGACGGACATTCAGGCCTTCCAGACGGAAAAGCAGGGCAAGCTCAATGAGCTGCACGTCGTTGTCACGCTGCACATGTCGCAGGTGCGCCACATCGAGGACGGCCAGCTACCTGCAGACCTCACGAAAGACCTTGTGTTCCCCTCGTCGGAGCTGGAGCAGCTGCGCAACCGAATCAAGCAGCTCGGCCAGGAGAAAGCAGATTTGCGGAAGCGGCAGAAATCCCTGCGCGTCGAGCACGTATCGCTCGTCAAGGCGCAGGGCGTCAAGGCCCAGCGGCTGCGCGAGCTCGATGCACGCGCCGTCGATGTGCAGATGCTGAAGTTCGGCCAGATCATCGATCTCGAGCGCATCGAAAGCGTGGGCGTGAACAAGATTGCGGAAGAGCTCAACGAGAAGATCAAAAAGGTTGAGGCGGCGCAGGAGCTTGCGCTCACCCAGATACATGATAAGCTCAAGCAGGCGAAAAATGATCTCAAGGTCGCGACCGAAGAGTCGACGCAGTCGCTGAACACAGTGGCAGCGCTCTTCGAGCGCCAGCACGCGCTTGAGACGTCGCTCAACTCGAAGCAGGCGCAGGTTGCTCCTAAGGACGCGGGCAAGGAGCGTAAGGAGCGTACGTCGCTCGTGCAGCTCGTGAAGATCCAGGCGAAGGAGATTGAGGCGCTCAAGCTTGAGATCAACATGCTGCGGCGCAAGGGCGGACACGTCTACACAGGTGGTAAATAGTGGCGCGCTTGCTGACACAGACAGCACGCCCAAGAATTTGGGACGGCAGTGCATGATGATAAAAGCCAGAGCGAAGGCCACACGGCCGACACGGTGTGGTGTGATGGAGGCTTGTTTTTTTGCGCGCTACTTGATCGGGACTCTCGTGCTGCGCGGATGTGGGCGTTGAGTAATCGTTTGCCCATGTTCGTTTGCGATGCCGGGATTGCGGTACAAAGTGGCATTCTGGCATACCGGAATTACCGATACACCCGCCACTATAAATGGCGTTACGATAATTCGATATTTATGCTGGCCGCCGCTCCGTTACCGTTCTTCGATACACGATACTTGATTTTCCAGATTGCACGGTCGTCTTATGCGCGACCGCTGTATTCACTGTTATCTATCGGCCTCGGGCGCGTCGCCGGGAGCGGCGCGTATTCATTCTTTCCGGCGGCCGTTGGGGGCTCGGCCGCCCCACCCACAGATGCCACAGCGACCACTCTGCGCGCGGGTCGCGGCTTCCTCTTGCGGTGCATCGCCTGGGCAACCACGCTGAGTCTCCGCCATCGAAATCAACATTACCGCACCACAACATGCCCGCACACCGGATGCCACGTCTCGACGATCTATTTCCCCCATCCACCGATTGCGCCATTGAATCTAATTCCCCAGAAGCCACAGCGGATCAGCCCCTTGATCGCACGCCGATGACGCATCGCTACGCTGCAACAGTGCCAGGGCCGCGCCGAATTCCAGCAGCATACACTTCAGAGGGAGCGTTTTTGGCCTTTGATGACGTCACCCACAAAGTTGAAGGCGTCGTTTCCCTTGGAGTTCATAAAGTCGAAGGCAGCGCCACCTTGGCCGCCGCCGGGCTGAGCCATGCCCGGGTTTGGCTGAGGCATGCCACCCATAGCACCGCCGCCCATGCCACCGCCCATTCCGCCGCCCATGCCACCGCCCATTCCGCCGCCCATGCCACCGCCCATGCCGCCGCCCATACCGCCACTGGGCATGGCGCCACCCATCATCTGCTGCTGCCGCATGAGCTGCTGCTGCATCATGGCCATCTGCTGCCGCATCATGGCCATCTGCTGCATAGCTTGCGCGTCGTGCATGCCGCCTCCGCCCAGTCCTCCACCCATGCCAACGGCGCCCATGCCGCCGCTCATGCCGCCGCCCATGCCGCCGCCCATTCCGCTACCCATGCCACCGGCCATGACGCCGCCCATGCCACCGCCCATGCCGCCGCCCATGCCGCCGCCCATGCCGCCACCCATGCCGCCGCCCATGGGTGGAGCCATGCCAGGAGCCATGCCAGTCATGCCGCCCATGCCAGCCATCGGCGCCACTCCACCCATCGGCATCGACGGTGCGCCCATCATAGACGAAAGGTCGAGGCCGCCCATCATGGCGCTCGGGGTGGCCCCTTGTCCGCCCGCACCCCGAGCACCTTGGGCTGCGGCGCCTCCAATATTCATGCCTCCAAACATCTCAGTGGGCACACTCGGCGGCGGCACGGCGGCGATGGGCGGAGCCTGCATCATCCCATCGAACATGCCTCCGCCCGCTGTTGCAGACGGCGCAGGCGCAGGAGGAGGGGCTTGGGGGCTTTGGAGGTCTGCGAACATGTTGACGGGTGGCGCCGCCGCCGCCGCCTCGCCCAGCAGATCCTGCGATGCATAGGTGGCGGTGGCAAGTGACGAGGTCTTGGTCTCCGGCGGCAAGTGACCAGCCAGGCCGAGCAGCTCGAGCACCTTGCGCGCCTTCTCCTTGAGGGAAGCCTGCGCCGAGTCATGCTGCGCCTCGATGGTCGGCCCCGCGTTCGTGAAGTACGCGCGCACAACCTTTGCCGCAACGCCCTCATCCTCCTCCTTGATGAGCGCCTCGATGAGTGAGAGCGCCTTCAGCCGCCGCTGCCACTCCGGCGCGCCGAGCTTGGCCTCGAGCAGCCTCGCGAGCGCCGCTTTGTCGAGTGACTTTGCCGCCTCGCAAAACCTTTTCAGCTCCTCGCGCGGCACGGTTGCACGGACACCGCCCGGAGCTGTCACCTCGTCGACGAGCTTCGCCTCGTACTCGCCGGTCGAGCGAACCGGCGCTGGCGCAGGCGGCGCGCCCGGAGCAGGCGCTGGGGCACCCCAGCCGCCACCCGGCGCGCCCGCCAGCGCTGGGGCAGGCGCTGCACCCCAGCCGCCACCCGGCGTGCCCGCCACCGCTGGGGCAGGCGCGGGGGCGGGGGAAGGGGCACCCCAGCCGCCACCAACCTGGCCAGCAACGCGCGGACCAGAAGGCACCGCTGGCTCCGGAGCGGAGAAGGTAGCCGTGGGGTTGTAACCACCGCCGTTGCCGGAACCGTCGTATCCGCCGGTAGAACCAGGCATGGACATGCCCACGCCGGCGGGAGGGCCGCCCGGCTTAGAAGCCATCTTACTGAGCCCCGCCGCGACGGAGCCTAGCGCCTGCGACACTTTGGAGGGCTCCGAAGGCTTATAATTCGTGTTGCCGAAGCCCTGCATCTTGCCCGTCGAGTACGCGCCCGTCTCGACTTTCGGCATCATGGACGGATCCACAGGTGGGGGGGTGAAGCCGCCGGCGGCGCCGCTAGGCGGGGCAAATGCCGGCTGAAAGGAGCCCGCTGCGCTGCTTGCGCTGGCGCCGCACGTTGCGGGAGCGCCGTTGCAGCCCAAGCCCTGAATGCGGCCCGCAGTCGTCATATTCTCGACCGGCTGAGAGGTGTCGTAAATGGCCGTCATGCACTCCTGGCCCAAGTCGCGCACCTGCTTGTTGAGCGCATCGCCGTGCAGCGGATCGGCGTCGCCGCGGAAGTCTGCCGCGACGGAGATGTGAACACACAAGAAAGCGTGAGGTGAGCATCGACGGTATGCCACAGCAACATGCGGGTGCTGCTGGGCAGTATGGCGCTACAGGGAGGCGTGCATCTCGGCGGCAGCGAGCGCGTTGGTGGCTGCGCACGCACTAAGGCACTCCTTGACTTCTGCCGTGAAGCTCTTCATGTCTTTTTTGAAGGTAGCATGACCATGGAGGCAGCAGTGCTTGATCAAACGGAGAGTTTTGATCTTGACATGCACATTGTCCTTCTTGAGCCGCTTGACGAGAAAGTCGATGAGCTGCTTGCAAGCATCGGCGGACGCCTTCGTAATCCCTGAGATCTCGTTGTACAAGTAGCCCGGTGTTGGCACCTCATCGGGTGAAGTTGCCTTAGTGCACAGCGATTTATCCATCAGGTGTCTTCAGAAGGTAACTGAGACGCTGCGAGCGCACGCACAGACTGTCAGCGCGGCGCACAGACACGATGACTCAGGCGCGCGCGAGCACGCAAAGCAGGGCTTGCATAGAAATACATGTTTTGACGAGAGTTCATGCGAATACGTTTCGGAGACGCCGTATGTGAGGCTTAGAGCTGCGTGTTGAAAAAACAGGAAAGGAGTGCGCCCAGGACTTTGCCTTTCACAAGGGGCCCTTCACAAGGGGCAACCTTCAGTTCTTCCTTCCCATCGCCCGTGCTGGCCGCTGCTCCGCAGACATGAGCGACACGCAAGTGCAAGGGGAGCTCGAGCTCATCTCGGCCATGTACACCTCAGATGAGCTGAGTATCGTACAAAGCGCCGAGGGAACATTGGTCTCCGTCAAACTGAGGCCGCACAGTGGCGGCGCGGATTTGCAACGGTTCGCGGAGTGCGTCATGGAGATCCAGCTGTCACCAGGGTATCCGGAGGCGGCGGCACAAGTTAGGGTTCATGGCACACGCGGGCTCGTCGAGGAGGAGGAAGTCAGACTGCTACGCGAGGTCCGGGCTTGCGTGTTGGATAATGTTGGGGAGCCCTGCCTCTTCGCTGCGCTTGAGGCTGGTGTTGCGCTGCTCACTGAGATGAACGTGGGCGGCACGTGCTCGATATGCCGGGATGAACTGTTCGAGCCCTCCGAGGACGAGCCCGATAGCGGGCCTCGCCAGGTCTACCTAGCACCAAACTGCTTTCACTCATTCCACGTTGGTTGTCTCTCGAACTGGCGCTTCGCCTACACTCCACCGGCATCCAAGGGCGAGGCGGCTGAAGGTGCACCATCACGAGCGTCTGCTGCACGTGCAAGCGCACGTGCGGCTGATGCCTCCTTGGCCGATTTGCAAGCGAAAGCCCTCGCTTGCAATTCAAGCGTCGAGGCGTTGACAGAGCGGTTGTTGGTGCTCCGCTCGGCAGACCCACCTGCCCCAGCCGTGGCTTTGCGCAAGCTCGAGGAGGAGATCGCGGGTTCAAGCGCAGAATGCGCCCGCCTCGAATCGCGTGCAACGAAGGCCAAAGAGAGGTGCGCAGAGTTGGCGGCCGTCGCTGAGACGGCCGCGGCAGATGAGCAGCTGGCGCTACAGCAAGCGCGGGATGAGGAACCTCTGCCCTGCCCAGTGTGCCGCACGCTCATCCCTGCTCAAAGTCTGACCGCGGGAGGGATCTCCCGCATCGAGCCCAAGTGCGAGCTTCCTCGACGACCCGACCAACCGTCGAAGAGGACCGATCATGCACTCGGAGCGCTCGCCTCCAGTACTCCTACCAGTGCTCCGCCAACGTCACAGCCTGCGCTGCAGAGAACTCCGCAACCGTTGCCACCGCCGCCTCCGCCTCCCGAGACACGCAAGGCCCTCGATGGGCAGAGCTACACGAAAGCTGAGTTCTACACCTACTTTGGTGGCTACGCCGAGTGGGATGCCGCCGCAGTTGCCAGTGCTGTCAGAGACACGCTGCCTGTGCCTCCATCTCCATCCTGGGCTGGCGAGCGTGCTTCCAAAGACAGGGATG
>Ga0209550_10004757_pt1 | contig 12828 bp, 6 predicted proteins | sample LauGreSuBDMM15SN_2_FD_187567 | JGI IMG/M metagenome (GOLD analysis project Ga0209550, IMG submission 187567) | Freshwater lake microbial communities from Lake Michigan, USA - Su13.BD.MM15.SN (SPAdes) (version 5) | ecosystem: Environmental > Aquatic > Freshwater > Lake | place: Lake Michigan, USA... | reverse complement strand
TGCGATTCATTCAAGACTTTCATTTCCTTTCCGGATCCCTCACCATTGATAAAAAGGGGCAGGTCATTGAAAACCGTATACCCTCCATTGAACTTGAGCTGTAGGCCTTTTGCACCCAGCCATTCAACCCCGGCATAATAATCAGTCTGTTGGAATATGGTGAGCGAATCAGGTGCTAGAAGGAATGGATTAATGGCATATAACTTGTGTAATGAGTTAATATTTAGTTTGTTTAAAACCCCTACCTGTAGTTTCACTCCAGTTTCTTCCAAGAGATAGTCGAGCTGCAGATTGGGCACAAGATTGATTTTGCTTGATTTCAATACAGGTATGATGGACCCCTTGAGATTAAAAGATGATGGACTGTATTCAAAGGACAATGGAACCTGAACCAAGGCAGCTGATTGGCTAGGCAAAGCACCTTTTTTAAGGCTGGCCATCGCTGCGTCTACGGCAATGCCCGCTTTGAATGATTCGTTGATTTTGTATGAAATGGGGAAGGCGAAGCTCAACGCAATTGCTGATTGTTCTCTGCTGGCCTTCAGATAATCTGCCCTTAATTCAGGCATCAAGCTCATTGAACCATTTTCGCCAGAGAGGAGATCATACTTTGCCCCGAGATGAAAATTATTGAAATTTTGACGCAGATCGGCTGCTGGAAGGCTGGGGTTTCGGGAATGATCAAAGCCATACAACCGGTAACCCTGCCTGTCATACCCAGCATAAATACGGGCAATCCGGTTTTCTGCAAGGGTGTTTTTGTAGCCCAAATTAAGGGATGAGTGCGCATATTGTTGGTCTTCCAGTTTTCCTATGGATGAAATATGGTCTGCGTTGGCGGTGAATTGCTCCTTTGCTTTGCCGCTGGTAAAGCCCAGTGATGCAAAGGGTGTGGAGAGGTTTCCAAACCCCAGTTTTGCGTAAACATCTTCATGGTCTTGCTGCTTTTCGGTGGTATGAAAAGAAAGCGGCTTGATGACAAAAGAACTCATGGGTGTGTTGAACTGTATCGGCAGTGTTGGGTAGCTTAACTTGTAGGCGGTTGTGTCTTTGGGTGGGGCTTCGGCCTGAAATTCCAACTTGCCTGTTTTAACAATACTGGGCTTGAAGCTGGACGTAATGCTGATTTCTTCTTTTTTGCCACGCTTGTCTTGTGCAACCACATTTTCACCACTGACAATGAGCAAAAAGCAGAGAACAGGTACAAAAACCTGAAACAAATTATTTGATCTCATATTATTTATTTAGACCGGTTTTTTCAGCGATTTCAACAGCTTTCAATTTCTCTGTTGCCTCCAGTTTCAGTTCAGGAATAGAACAGTTTTCAACTACACTTTTCAATGTGGCTTTGGCATTGAAAAAATCTTTTTGCTGCAGGAAAATATCGCCCAGCAGGATATAGGATCGGGTGATCCAAAACTCGTAGGATCCGGAATTTTCAATGGAAGCCAGGGCAGCTTTTTCGGCAGCATCCACATTGCCCGTTTTAAATGCATTGATGGCCAATTGATGCCTGGCTTCAGCAGCCAAAGAGGATTGGTTGTTGACCACTACCTTGTTGAAGGAAGCAGTTGAAACATCCAACTTGTTTTCAGTTTGTGCGGCATATCCCAAAACAATTTCTGCAAAGGATTGATCGTCTTGGTTGGCAGCGGCATTGCTGATGAGGGCATTGGAGGCATCGCGTCCCTGCATCCATTGTTTTAAATGATAATAGGAGCGTACTTCTCCCCTAAGCGATTCAATCAATGCATCTGATTTGGTGGTGAGCCTGGACAGTTGGTTGAACTGTTTGAGTGCTGATGCATAATCTTTGAGTTCAAAGAAATACAACTTACCTGCCATGCGCAATGCTTTCTCCTGGTACTTGCTGGTTCCTTTTGATGCCAGCTGATCATACAATTGGGCAGCGGCTTTCCAATCTTTTTCTTTCAAAAGCAACTCGCCTTTGTAATTGAATACCTCAGCAATGAAAAGTCCATTGGGGAACTTTCGCATGTACTCATCCAATGCATTCAGGGATGCCTGAACTTTACCATCTGCATAAGTGGTTTGCACATACCGGAACAGCAATGAATCTTTCTGGATCTGGTCCATCGACTTTCCCCCAGCTTCTAAAAATTGTTGGTATTCATCGATCCTGCCATTGTCCACGTAAAGACTCTGTGCACTTTCAATGGCTTCCGCTGCTTGTTCCGATGATGGATATTCCTTTACCAGTCTCTTGTATTGGGCGATGGCTTCTTCAATTTTATCCAGGTTATAATAGGCGATGCCGAGCTTGAGCAGAGAGGCGGGGATCATTTCATCATCTTTTTCTACCAACGAAGGAATGCGCTTGAAGTAAGGAATGGCCTTTTCAAATTCTTCCTCAGACAGGTGCGTATCACCAAGCTCCATGGTGATGAGTGGCAGATAGACGGATGTTGCATATTGCTGTTCGGCAGCTTTGAGCAGTGCAATTTTATTGGCCGGAGACTTGATGCCTTCAATGAGTGCCAGTTGAAAGGATGCATAATCTGCACCTTCGCCTTTGCTGTTTTGAACATTGGTATAAATGGATTTGGCCTTGCTGGTATTTTTTTCCATGAATGCACAGTCTGCTGCCCTTAACATGGCTTCCCCTTTGATTTCAGGAGCAATGTTGCGGTTGCCTGAGTAGAGCTTTTCGAAAAATGGAGCTGCCTTTGCATAGGCTTCCATTTCAAAAAATGCATACCCAATGTTATAAAGCGCATTTGCTTCATTGGCCTCCCCCATTGGCTTGATGGGAAGTTTGAGATAATCTTGCAGGTATTTGATGGCCTTTTCGAACTCCTCGTTGCGCAAGGCGAGTTCACCTCTCCAGAAAAGCGAAGGGGCATAGAAGGGAGTATTTTTGAATCCGGCAATCGATTCCATCATCTTGTCTGCTGCAGGATACTGAAGATCATTGATCAGTTCAATCCCTCGTCCAAAAAATATCCTTGGTGCAAGGGTTTTATAGGAAGCGCTGAAGCTGCCAATGCGTTCCAGCAAAACCAGGGCCTGCCTGAAATTATTGGTACGGGCATAATAAGAAAGCAACAAATCATTGGCTTCTTTGGCATAGGTTGAAGAAGGATATTCATTGACAAAATTACTAAGGCCTTGCAGCGCCTGGTCTTCAAAACCCATTTCGAGAGAGAGTTTGGCAATCAGGAACCGGGCAATTTCTTTTTTATCTGCGCCAATATTTCCGGAGATGCAGTACTGAAAAGCACTCCTGGCATTGGCTCTTTCGTTGAGCTGCAGATAGGAATGGCCCAAAATATACATGGACTGTAAGGCAACGGTGTCCTTGCCTGCTGAAAGCGGCTTTAGCTGTTCCACCGCCTTGGTGAATTTGCCGGTGAAATGATAGCCGGAACCCAGCTCGAAGCGTTGAACCGGATTGAGCACAATGCCTGAAGCAATGGCCTTTTCATAGAGCAATACAGCGCGCTGCTGATCGCCTTTGTTGAAATAAATTGATGCGAGCAATTGCAGCATCTCGCTGTTGTGCAAACCATCACCTGCTTTCAGGTAATTTTCTCCATAACTGATGGCTTTGGCATCTTGCCCGTTTTCATGGTAAATATAGGCCAGGTAAAAAGGCACAGCCAATGCGTATCGGGGGTCTTTTTCAATGGCCTGAAACCATTCGAGGGCCTCTTTGTACTGTCTTTCTGAAAACGCCACAAAGCCCAGGTAATACTGAACATCTGCGGTGTATGCGGAAGATGCTGCGTCAAGCAATTGTTTAAAATAAGGCTTGGCGTTGTCAAATTTTTTCTGCGAGAAATAGGATACCCCTTTTTCAAAAGCCACCCGCTGGCCCTCCTCTTTTGACAGATAGAGTTTGTCTGTCATTTCAAGGAAACGGATGGATTCAGGATACATGGCCATACTGAAATGATGGTGGCCAAGGTGGTAAGCCAATTTAACGGCTGTTGAACGATTCTGCGCCTTTTTAACCATTTCCGTTGCAAGTTCAACTGCTGTTGCATCATGTTGTATAATGCCACCAGCAATCCTGATGTACGCAAATTCTTCTGCCTCATTTTTTGTAACAAGCACCTTGGCTTCCTGCGAGGAAAGATAATCCTCTACAAAAATGGTTGCAGTCTGGTACTGGCCTTCATCAAAAAGCTGCCTTGCCTTGTTCAAGGCAAGCATTGGGGAAGCGGTTGATCGGGTGGCTTGTCCTTGAAGGTGTATTGAAACCATCACCAGAGAAAAAAAAGGGAGCAGCTGTAGCAATTTTGTATATCGAAACATAAAAGGATAAACTTTTTGTTCTCTTCAAAAATAACCTTTAAATCATGAGATCCGATCATTATTGTACCTTTGCTATGAAAGATTTAACTAAGATTTAAAGGGCTTAATCAATAAGATAAAATGAAGAAATTACTCAGCACGCATTACAATGCATTTTCCTTTAACGCGGCCATGTTGGTGTTGCGTTTGGCCATGGGCATGCTCATGATGTCTCATGGTTATGATAAGCTTGTTCATTTCAGTGAAAAAAAAGCTCTTTTTTACGATTTTTTAAGCCTTGGATCCACCACATCATTGATGTTGTGCATTTTTGCAGAGTTCTTCTGTGCCTTGTTTGTGGTGATTGGCTTGTTCACCAGGCTGGTGACCGTTCCGCTGGTGATCGTGATGTCGATAGCCATTTTCAGTGTTCATAAAATGGACTTTTTTGATACTGGAGAAAGAGCCAGTTTATACCTTACAGGATTTTTAGTTTTGCTATTGTGTGGACCCGGCAGAGCCAGTGTAGATGGCATTGCCAGTAAATAAATTTTTGATGATGAAAGGAGCGCATTCCATTGCCGCGGTTATCCTGACGATTGGGGACGAGCTGTTGATTGGACAAACCATTGATACGAACAGTGCCTGGATGGCGACTGTATTGAACCAAGCAGGGATTCCCGTAAAACGGCGCGTAGCGGTGGGCGATGACTGGAATGCAATCTGGGAAGCACTCACAGCAGAAGGAAAGGCTGCAGATATTGTATTGATCACCGGCGGGCTGGGACCAACTTCTGATGACATCACCAAGCCTTTGTTGTGTGATTTTTTCGGAGGCAAGATGGTTACCGATCAGGCTGCATTAGACAATGTGATTGACATTTTTACAAAGAAAATCAACAGGCCTTTGCTGGATAGAAACCTCAAGCAGGCCGAAGTACCCGATAATTGTAAGGTGATCCAAAACAAAAGGGGTACGGCACCTGGTATGTGGTTTGAAAAAGATGGCACCATCTTTGTGAGCATGCCGGGCGTTCCCCATGAAATGAAAGGAATGATGGCGGAGGATGTGATTCCAACCCTGGTCAATCGCTTCCAATTATCTCCTGTTCAACACAGAACCCTCTTGACTGCGGGCATTGGGGAATCTTTTCTGGCGGAATTGTTGCTGGAATTTGAAGCTGCCCTGCCCAAAGATTACAAACTGGCTTATCTGCCCAACTATGGCATGGTGCGTTTGCGCTTGACAGGGCTGGATGGCACAAAAGATCCTTCAGCGATTGATGCCCTCTTCGAAGAACTAAAGGCATTGGTCAAAGATCATCTTGTGGTAGACGAAGACCTTACTTTACAAGAAACGATTGCAAAGGTTTTGCTGGAAAAGAAAAAGACGCTCGCCATAGCAGAGAGCTGCACCGGAGGCTATATTTCCCACCTGATTACCATGCTGCCTGGTAGCAGCGCCTATTACCTGGGGGGCGTCGTGAGCTATTCCAATGAAATGAAAATTGATGTGCTGGGGGTTGATCCTGATACGATTGCCCAATTCGGTTCGGTAAGTGTTGAAACAGCTACCCAAATGGCGGAAGGAATCAGGAAACAAACTGGTGCAGATTATTGCCTTGCCACTTCTGGCATCATGGGGCCTACCGGGGGCACTCCAGAGAAGCATGTTGGCTTTGTTTGTGTAGCTTTTTGCTCCAGTGAGCGCACATCCACCACCACATTTCAGTTCCGTTTTGACAGAAAAAGAAACATAGAATTGACTGCAGCCCATGCCCTTGACTTTCTGAGGAAAAATATGGGATAAGTTGGTGAATTTCAACCCGAAAAGAACCATTAAAATCAGTTAACTTTACACTTCAATTAACCCATTTTAGCAGATTCAATGGCTATAGTCAACATCATAATGCCCAAGCTTGGAGAGAGCATCATGGAAGCCACTGTGCTCAAATGGCACAAAAAGGTTGGTGATGTTGTGTTGCTTGACGAAACCCTGCTTGACATTGCTACAGACAAGGTTGACAGCGAAGTTCCATCCACAGCATCCGGCGTTCTTGAGGAAATTCTTTGCAAAGAGAATGACGTAATTACCATTGGATCGGTGATTGGTAAAATAAAGACCGATGCACCTGAGCCATCCTTTGTTTCGGCACCTGCTTTTGCCCCTTCACCCCATAATGGTATTCTTTCAAATGGTGCCTCTCAAAAACAAGAAGAGATCAGGGTGCCTTTTCAGCCCAGCGAGATGGCTGTTCCACACAAACAAGAGAGTGGAAGATTCTTCTCCCCATTGGTCATGAACATTGCTTCAAGGGAAGGGATTCCTTTTTCAGAGCTGGAACACATCAAGGGTTCCGGCAATGATGGAAGGGTAACCAAATCAGATATATTGTTCTACTTAGAGCAAAGAGGAAACAACCAACAGCATCTTGCCCGCCAGTCTTTTGCGTCAGCACCTGTTCAAGCAACTCCTGTTCCTTATGTTCATTACCAGGCCCCTCTACCACCGGTTTATCCAGATACAACTGACAGTGGTAATGTTGAGGTGATTGAAATGGACAGGACGCGCAAATACATTTCCAATCACATGACCATGAGCCTCGCTACGAGTGCCCATGTGACCAGTTTTGCAGAAGCCGATGTTACAAACCTTGTGGCTTGGAGGGATAAATCAAAGCATGAATTTGAAAAAAGAGAGGGTGTAAAAATCACGTTCACACCGCTTTTTATTGAAGCGATTGTAAAGTGCATCAAGAAATATCCCATGCTCAACTCCAGTGTGGTTGGAGACAATATCATCATCAAAAAAGACATCAATGTGGGGATGGCCACTGCACTTCCCAATGGAAACCTGATTGTTCCGGTGATCAAATATGCTGACCAGTTCAACATCATTGGATTGGCAAAACAAGTGATCACGCTTGCCAACAATGCCCGCACGGGAAAACTTCAACCCGGTGATACCCAGGATGGCACTTTTACATTTACCAACGTGGGTACTTTTGGAAGCCTCATGGGAACACCCATCATTAACCAGCCTCAGGTGGCCATCATAGCAACCGGTGCCATCAAGAAAAAACCCGTGGTCATTGAATCTGATAAAGGAGACAGTATCGCCATTCGGCACATGATGTTCGTTTCCATGTCTTATGACCATCGGATCATTGACGGAGCAATGGGTTCTCTTTTCCTGGCAGCTTTTGTGGAGGCACTGGAATCTTTTGATGTCAACCGTACCTTCTAGTGAGCAGTTCTATTTTTTTGGTCACTCCCCCATTTACGCAACTCAATACACCCTACCCGGCTACAGCCTATATCAAGGGGTTTCTGAACACCAAACAGATCAGCAGCAAACAGGCAGATCTTGGCATTGAAACCATACTGGCCATCTTCAGCAAAAAAGGGTTGAATGAACTGTTCCAATACATCAAAGAATCGGGTAAAACCCTGTCTGCCAATGCCATGAGGATGGTGGCCCTTGAAAATGATTATACCGACACAATAGAACATGTTATAGGATTTTTGCAAGGCAAAAATCCGACCCTGGCTTACCACATCAGCAAGCGTAAATTCCTTCCAGAGGCTTCACGGTTTGAGCAAACCGATCAACTGGAGTGGGCATTTGGCACCATGGGCAACAACGACTTGTCCAAGTTCCTTTGTACGATGTACATGGAAGATCTCTCTGACCTCATCAAGGAAGTGGTGGATGAGCATTTTGGATTCAGCAGGTATGCCGAACGCCTGGGCAGGAGTGCAAACAGTTTTGATGAGCTCTATGCCTCTTTACAAGGCGACCATACCTATATTGATAAGATCTACCTCCAGTTGTTATCGCACCATATCGATGCCATCAACCCCGGCATCGTCGCTTTTTCGGTACCCTTTCCTGGTAATTTATACACGGCCTTCAGGTCTGCACAATGGATCAGGAAAAACATGCCCGGCATCAAGGTAGCCATGGGTGGAGGTTTCCCCAACACAGAACTTCGTTCCCTGTCTGATGCGCGGGTGTTTGAATTTTTTGATTTCATCACACTGGATGATGGAGAAGCACCAATCGAAAACATGATTGGTTTTGTTGAGGGAAGAAAAAATATCGACGACCTCAAGAGAACATTCATCTTGGAGGATGGCAAAGTAAACTACCGCAACAATGCTTCCTGCAAAGATTATAAGCAGGCCGAATTGGGCACGCCTGACTATTCAGGTCTCTTGCTTGACCAATACATTTCAGCAGTTGAAATTGCCAACCCCATGCACCGGCTTTGGAGCGATGGCCGGTGGAACAAGCTGACCATGGCCCATGGTTGTTATTGGGGCAAGTGCACTTTTTGCGACATCAGCCTTGATTATATCAAGCTGTATGAGCCTGTGGCTGCAGCTTTGCTCTGCGACAGGATGGAGGAATTGATTGAAAAAACTGGAGAAAACGGGTTTCATTTTGTTGATGAGGCTGCCCCTCCTGCTTTGATGCGGGCGCTGGCCTTGGAAATACTGAAGAGAAGATTGGTGGTGAGCTGGTGGACCAATGTGCGTTTTGAAAAAAGTTTTACCAGGGATCTTTGCATCTTGTTGCGCGCATCGGGTTGCATCGCAGTAAGTGGTGGGCTTGAAGTGGCTTCAGACCGGTTGCTGCAACTGATCGACAAGGGCATCACCGTTGCACAGGTTGCTGTAGTGAACAAGAACTTTACGGAGGCGGGCATCATGGTGCATGCCTACCTGATGTATGGATTCCCCACAGAAACCATGCAGGAAACCATTGACTCGCTGGAAATGGTTCGCCAATTGTTTAAATCCGGTGTGCTTCAATCTGGGTTCTGGCATCAATTTGCCATGACAGCGCACAGCCCTGTGGGCCTTGATCCATCCAAATTCAAGGTGAAAAAACTGAGTGAAGCAGTGGGCAGTTTTGCCAACAATGACATCGCCCATGTAGACCCAACAGGTGCAGACCATGAAATCTTCAGTTATGGATTGAAGAAATCCCTGTTCAATTTCATGCAACATATTGGCCTTGATGATCCCTTGCAAAAATGGTTTGATTTCAAAATACCCAAGACGGATGTTGAACCCAACCATATTGAGAAAATTCTTTTGGAGGATGCCTTGCCCCTTTTCAGGCCTTCCACAAAATTGGTATGGCTGGGCAAAACAATTGGAGTCGAATATTATACAAAATCAAAAAAAGGGATGCAAAGGGAAATGGCAACAATCACCTTCATCAACAAATCCACTTCATTGGTCATTGATATTCCAAAGCAGGATGCGGATTGGCTGCTGCCCATGCTTGAAAAAATGACGATTGGCGACAGGTTGCTAACCTTGCAGCAAATGAAGGAAAGCCACGAAGCTGCCGGGTTTGAAGACTTTGAGTTGTTCATCGACAACAAGCCAATGAACACCATGCATAAAGTCGGATTGCTCCGACTTTAAATGCATTAAGCGCTTGTTTTAACCCTCTTATTTATTGGTCTAACTTGGTTTCAAGGCCCCAATTCCTGCCTTTTTCTGTGGCAGGCACACCATCCGTGAGCCAAACAGCGGGCTTTTCCCCTTTCAACAACCAGTCAAAGAATTGCTGTTCCCTGATTTGAATGTCTTTCCTGTTTTTCCTTTCCACCAAATTGTGTGCCTCTCCATTGTAATTGAGCATCCAGACCTTTTTGTTCAGCCTACGCATGGCAGTAAACATTTCAATGCCCTGGTACCAAGGCACTGCACCATCATTGTCATTGGACATGATCACCACAGGCGTTTTTACTTTGGGTAAATGAAATAGCGGAGAGTTTTCAATGTACAACTGTGGCTTCTCCCAAAGGGTTGCACCAATCCTGCTCTGCGTTTTCTCGTATTGGAACTGCCTGTTCATGCCACTTTCCCAGCGGATTCCGCCATATGCACTGGTCATGTTGACCACCGGAGCACCAGCCCATGCAGCAGCAAACAAATTGGTTCGGGTAATGATGTGTGAAACCTGATAACCTCCCCAGCTCTGTCCTTGAATGCCCATTTTGGTACTGTCTACCCAGCCTTTTTTCACCAGGGCCCTGGCACCGCTGACCACATAGTCAAAAGCAGCCTTACCTGGATATCCGTCTGTATAGTGAATGTCTGGAGCCAATACGATATACCCTCTGCTGACGAAAAATGGAATGTTCAGCCTGCTGGGTGTAGGTGATGGTGATAAGTAGCTGAACAGGCCATCAGAGAGGGTTTCATAGAAGTAGGCAATCATCGGATACTTCTTTGAAGGGTCAAAATTTTCAGGCTTGTATACAATGCCTGTGGTCATTTTTCCATCGTATGCCTTCCAGGAAAACAACTCCGCTTTCATCCAGTTGTACTGAGCTTGTTGCGGATTGATGCTGCTGAATGTTGTTTCCTTCACCAAATCATTGGAGAAATGAATATTGGGAGAAGAGGCAAAGCTTTCTTTGGTATAGAGATAGGCACTGGCATTTTTTGCTTTGGTTGGAAAGCCCATCGCAAAAGCCCCTTTTTGAAGAACAGTGATGGTTGCATTGGGCATCAATTCCATGGTGCCCACACCAGCATGTTTGGTTTTTTCATCGAAGATCCTCAGGTGAATGGTTTGACCTGCTTGTACTGCACGCTCTTCCGGATCCATGGAGACATAGCGATAGCTTTGATGGGTCTTTCTTCCATTGCCTGCAGTGATGTTGATGGGTGCAGCCAATCCTTTGGGATCCAGCTTCCAGATATCATACCTGTCGTACACGTAAAGGGCCTCATCATTTTTCTGCCAACGCATTGGGCCGTATGGAGATGGATCAGCAGGCATGTCATTTTCTTCATCATACAGCTTGACAGGAACCTGTTTGCTGATGTTGATGTTTTGTCCTTCATGATAAGAAAAATAATGCCTTTGCTTTGCATCATACCAAACCACGTGATTTCCTTCTGGAGAGAATTGGGGCATGCCAGACAAGTCCTTGGCAATGATTTTTTTAGACCCTGTAGTGGGATCTACCAGATAAATATCTTTTTTGGTTCCACCTTCCCATTGGCTGGCTACCCTTTTTCCTTTGTCGCTCATGCCGAGGAATTGTTTTCCATCACCTTCTGCAGCAATCATCACCTGAGGGAGGTCAAGATCAGCGAGCTGGGTCAGTTTTTTTGTAGACAGGTCTACCATGGCCAGGTAGGATTTCCTGTTTTCCATCTCTGCTGTCCGCAATTGATATGGCTGCAAATAATCATCGTTGTAATGCCAAACATCCACCTTTACAAGATCCATATCGATGAGTGTGGTATCCTTGATAGGCTTGATGGGCGCGGTTCCCAGGAAAAGACGCTTGCCTGATTTGCTAAAATTGGGGGCATAGTTTTCACTGATGGTCCAGTTGATCCTCATGCCTGGTGTAAACTTATCTGCCAACACAGTAGCTGCAGCGTCACCATTCTGCCAGTACCATAATTTATGAAACTTCTGTAAAGACTTGAAAGCACTGTCGCGTTCTGCAACAAATGCAATTTGGTATCCATCTTCATCGATGGCAAAATTCCTGAAATCATTTCCTCCTACCAACAGGGTATCAAAACGGTCTTCAACAGCGCGCCAAATGTAGACCATGGGCTTGATGTTTTTGTTGGATTTGCTGGAAGAAGATTCAACCAACAGGATCTTGCCGTTCTCACTCCAGAGATAATCGCTTGTCAGGGGAATTGTCTTGGATTTTTTTTGACCCAGCCTCAATACCACGAGTTCAGTGCCTTCTTGCACGGCGGCAGCAGCTCCCTCATCTCCTTCGGCGTCCTCCATCACATCATCATTCTCCCCTGTTGCAGTCAATTTTCTTTTTTGTTTTTTTTCGGGCACCTGCTCAATGATGAGCGGAATCTGTTTTTTGGATGTATCCTGTTTTTTAGCAGCAGTATCTTTTGCCATCGTCATCTTTACTGAATCTGAAGACTTTTTAATCAATTGGTAGGCCAGTAAACCACCAGCTTTTTCAGGCATTTTATAGGATGTGACACCTGCAATTTTCTCCAATGATCGTTGACCGAGATCGAAAATAGCAAGAGAATCTTTGGGAAATTCATCAGGCCTTTTTTTCTTGATTTTAGCATTCCTGGTGTCTGCAAAAAATGGTTTTATTTTACAAACAAGAAAACGGCTGTCTTCTGAAAAGGAGATAGCGTAACCCCTTGGGATGGTTGTAGAAAAGGTAGCATCTGTCTTTTGTAAGACCAATTGTCCGTCTCCTTCCTGAGGGTCTACCGTATAGGCAATCCATGTTCCGTTGTTGTTGATTTTTCGTTCACCTACAGACTGCCATCCATCATAAACGGTATGGTCCAACGGTTTTTTCTGGCTCCAACCGATCAGACTGAAGCAAAGGAATGTCAATACAAACAGCAATGATTTTTGACAGTGTAGCATGTGGTGGGGAATTTGAAATGAAATTAACGAATTGGCCGTAAAAAACAGTTCAATAGTTGTTCTTTTGAGCACCTGAATCACGCCAAACTTTCACCGTTTGCAATACCACCGTCAGAATAATGATGGAAATACCGGCATAAAAGGATGGGCCCAGCGTT
>Ga0209550_10004754_pt1 | contig 12835 bp, 6 predicted proteins | sample LauGreSuBDMM15SN_2_FD_187567 | JGI IMG/M metagenome (GOLD analysis project Ga0209550, IMG submission 187567) | Freshwater lake microbial communities from Lake Michigan, USA - Su13.BD.MM15.SN (SPAdes) (version 5) | ecosystem: Environmental > Aquatic > Freshwater > Lake | place: Lake Michigan, USA... | reverse complement strand
ACGGCAGCTGCGCCTACTTCCCAGTCCACGGTGATGGACTCAATGTCGCGCACGTTTTGGATCAGGCGCTGGTTGAGCAAATAACCCAGAACCAACCATTCAGGCTGAGCGCCCAAGGTCATCAGCGTCACCAATTCTCGCTTGTCCACATACACCGTCAAAGCCCGCTCCGAGGGAATCTCTAGAGATTGGCTGTCGCCAAACTCATTGACGACCGCAATCGTGTGCGTCAAAGGCGCACGCGATTGGGTTAAACGGGGCAAGGGATTTTTGCGTGTCACTGGGGTCCGTAACCAGGGACACTGGCAGGGGTTCCGCCTTTTTCAACTGCGACTGCGCAGTACTTGAACTCAGGAATTTTTCCAAATGGATCAAGGGCCGCATTGGTCATCAGGTTGGCCGCCGCTTCATAGTACGCAAACGGAATGAAAACTGCTCCGCGCGGCGTTCCATCGTCCCGGCGCACATGAATCGCCACCTTGCCTCGGCGGGACTGCACTGTGATGACATCGCCAGTATCGAGTCCCATTTTGGCCAAATCTTCGCCACACATCGACGCTGTAGCCATAGGCTCAATCGCATCAAGGACGCTGGCGCGGCGTGTCATGCTGCCGGTATGCCAGTGCTCGAGTTGCCGACCTGTAATCAACACAAATGGGAACGCATCGTCAGGTCTTTCATTGGCAGGAATAATGTCCGCCGGAACCAAGTGAACCAGACCATCATCGGTCGCAAACTTCTGCAAAAACACGGTGGGAGCGCCGGGATCATCTTCCGTCAAACAGGGGTAAGTGACACTGGATTCCCGCTGTAAGCGCTCCCAGGTAATTCCTGAAATCGCCGTGTGCATCGCCCGGCGCATCTCATCGTAGACCTGTGCCACACCATCAAACTCGCCTTGGTAATTCCAATTCAGGCCCATGCGTTTGGCGATGTCTTGAATGATCCATAAATCAGGGCGGGCTTGTCCAGGCGGATGGATAGCTTGCTTGCCCAGTTGCACCATCCGGTCGGTGTTGCTGACTGTGCCATTTTTTTCTGGCCATGCGGTGGCAGGCAGAACCACGTCAGCAAGCCATGCGGTTTCGGTCATGAAAATATCTTGCACCACCAAATGCTCCAGGCTCGCCAAGGCGTGGCGGGCATGGTTCAAGTCGGGGTCACTCATCGCAGGGTTTTCGCCCATGATGTACATGCCGCGAATCTTGTGGGGATCACTGTCAGGAGCCAATGCCTTGTGCATGATTTCCACCACGGTGTAGCCGGGTTGGTCATCAAGCTTGGTACCCCAAAAATCTTCAAACCACGCGTGGGCTGCTTTATTGGTCACGCGCTGGTAGTTGGGGAACATCATCGGTATCAAGCCCGCGTCGCTGGCACCTTGCACATTGTTTTGGCCGCGCAAAGGATGGAGGCCCGAACCCGGTTTGCCAATCTGACCGGTGACTGTTACCAAGGCAATCAAACAACGGGCGTTATCGGTTCCGTGAACGTGTTGACTCACACCCATTCCCCACAGAATCATCGCGCCTTTGGCTTTGGCAAACGCACGGGCCACTTCGCGCAAAGTTTGCGCTGGGATGCCACAAATGGGTTCCATCGCTTCGGGGCTGTAGCCCTTGACGTTTTCTTTGAGCGCCTCGTAGTTGCTTGCGCGTTTGGCAATAAAGTCTTGGTCAGCTAGCCCCTCTTCAATCACCACATGGATGAGCGCATTGAGCATAGCGACATCGGTGTCAGCCTTGAACTGCAAGGTTCTCCAGGCGTGTTTACCCAAATCGGTAATACGCGGATCCGCCAAAATAATTTTTGCGCCTTTCTTGGCGGCGTTCTTCATCCACGTGGCAGCCACGGGATGGTTAGACGTCGGGTTGGAGCCGATCACAAAGATTAGGTCGGAATGTTCAACGTCGTTGACCTGGTTACTCACGGCGCCAGAACCCACACCTTCAAGCAAGGCCGCTACGCTAGAGGCGTGGCACAAGCGGGTGCAATGGTCTACGTTGTTCGACCCGAAACCGGTTCGTACCAATTTTTGGAACAAATAGGCTTCTTCGTTGCTGCCTTTGGCTGAGCCAAAACCGGCCAAAGACTTAGGCCCAAACGTGTCGCGCAGTTGAGTGAGATTACCCGCTGCAAGCCCCATCGCCTCTTCCCACGTCGCTTCCCGAAATACTTCAGACCAGTCTGCGGTGTCGCGGTTTAAGCGGTTTAGCATTTCCGGGTCTTTGGAGACGCCGGTTTTGCGAATCAACGGAGTCGTAAGACGCTGTCCGCTGTGGGCGTAGTCAAATCCAAAGCGGCCTTTGACACACAAACGGTTGTGGTTGGCAGGGCCGTCACGGCCATCCACACTCACAATTTTGTTGTCTTTGACGTTGTAAGTCAGCAAACATCCGACGCCACAAAACGGACACACGGAATCCACTTTTTTATCAACGATTTGGCTGCCAATCTGGGTCTTAGGCATCAACGCGCCGGTGGGGCAGGCTTGGACACATTCGCCGCAGGCCACGCAAGTGCTCTCGCCCATCGGGTCATTCAAATCAAAAACGATTTCGCTGTGTGAGCCACGCAGCGCATAGCCAATCACATCATTAACCTGCTCTTCACGGCACGCGCGAACACAACGGTTGCATTGGATACAAGCATCCAAATTAACCGCCATCGCGGGGTGCGAAATATCAGCTTGGGGTTGTTCGCGGCGCAGCGCTTTTAGCTCTGGGCGGACCGTGACATCCATGCGATCAGCCCAGACGCTGAGTTCGCCGTGCTGCAGTTTTTCGTTCGTCTCGTCCCACTTGTAGCCGGTATCGGGCATATCGGAGAGCAGCATTTCCAAAACCATTTTTTGGCTCTTGACTGCACGCTCACTTTGCGACTGAACTTCCATGCCTTCGGTCGCGCTGCGACAGCAGCTGGGGGCCAGTGTGCGCTCGCCTTTAACCTCAACCACGCAGGCCCGGCAATTGCCATCGGCGCGCATTCCATCTTTGTAGCAAAGGTGGGGGATATCAATTCCGTGGCGCTTAGCAGCTTTGAGGATCGACTCGCCCTCAAAGGCGTGAACGGTTTGTTGGTCGAGTTTGAATTCGACAGTTTTGACAGTGATTTCTGAGAGTTTGGCAGGGGCGTTCATTTATATGACCTCCTGTGGAAAGTATTTTTGAACACAACGAACCGGGTTGGGCGCTGCTTGGCCTAGGCCGCAAATGGACGCATCGGTCATGACCACGTTAAGATCTTCCAAGGTTTCGTTATCCCAGGTTTTGGCCTGCATCAAGGTCGCCGCTTTGGCTGTGCCCACGCGGCACGGCGTACATTGACCACAGCTTTCATGGGCAAAGAAACGCATCATGTTGAGCGCTGCATCGCGAGCCGTGTCTTTCTGGCTGAGAACGATCACTGCGGCAGATCCGATAAAACAGCCGTGGGGCTGCAGCGTATCAAAGTCCAAGGGAATATTGGCCATACTCGCCGGCAAAATGCCACCCGAGGCACCTCCAGGCAAGTAGGCATACAGCGTGTGGCCCTCGGCCATACCGCCGCAGTATTCGTCTACCAGTTCTTGCAAGTTAATCCCAGCCGGCGCAAGCTTTACGCCAGGGTTTTTTACCCGCCCACTGACGCTAAAGCTGCGCAGTCCTTTGCGCCCATTGCGGCCAAAACTACTAAACCACTGCGGGCCTTTTTGCACAATATCACGCACCCAATACAGGGTTTCAAAATTATGTTCCAGCGTGGGGCGGCCAAAGAGGCCCACTTGGGCAATATAGGGAGGACGCATACGGGGCTCGCCCCGTTTGCCTTCAATGCTTTCGATCATTGCAGACTCTTCGCCGCAAATATAGGCGCCCGCTCCTCGGCGCAATTCAATCGTGGGCAGAAGACACGGCGGGTTGGCTTGGAGTTTGGCCAACTCGGTCTCCAAAATAGCGCGGCAACCGTGGTATTCGTCTCGCAGATAAATGTAGCAAGCGTTAATTCCAACCACCTTGGCAGCCACTAAGAGGCCTTCTAAAAATCGGTGGGGGTCGCGCTCTAAATACGTGCGGTCTTTGAAGGTTCCGGGTTCGCCTTCGTCAATATTGACGGCCATTAACTTGGGTGCGATTTGATCGCGCACAATGCGCCATTTCCGCCCCGCCGGGAAACCCGCTCCACCTAAGCCGCGAAGACCGGAGTCTTCCATTGCTTTGACCACGGCTTCGCTATCTTGCTTTCCATTAGAAAGCGCTACCGCTAATGCGTACCCGCCTTGCGCACGGTAGGCCTCTAACCCGACGTAATCTGGAGATACTTTGACGTCCTTGGCAACGGGAGAAATCGATTTTTCAGCCAAGGATGCGGCGTCAAATACTTTTGCTTGAGTCCCTGCGGGGTGAGACACCGCAGCAACTTTCACAGCAGAGGCTACGGCTTCAGGTGACGCAAATGGAATCGGGTTTTGATGGACCACGGCCACGGGCGCTTGCTCGCAACGCCCAAGGCACGGCGCCGGGATCACGCGAACATCATCGCGGCCTAAAATTTTTGGCAACCGGGCCAATAAATCTTTTGCTCCGGCTAACTCACAACTCAAACCGTCGCACACACGCACGGTGATTCCGGACGCTTGTTCATCACCCCGGAGTACTTCGAAATGGTGATAGAAGGTAGCCACCTCGTACACCTCGGCCATGGGAATATTCATCTCTTTGGCCAACGCCACCAAATGGCGGTCATGCAGGCAACGGTAAGCATCGTTGAGCACATGGAGCATCTCAATCAGAAGATCACGCCGGTGAGGTCCCTCGCCTATCAAGGCACGGACTTCAGCCACCGACATGTCGTCGGTCTGGCGACCCTTGAGCTTGCTTTTACTGCGGATGCGCTTGCGCATGTCGTCCACAGAGCCTAAAGAAACACTGTCAATCGAGTTTGGTTTTTGCATAGTCAATTAAACGCAAAGCCCCGCAAACCTTAAAGCTTGCAGAGCTTTTTCACACAAGTTAAAAATCAGGCGAAAAACTTGGCCACGCTTTGCAGCGTGCGGTAGACGCCCCAAGCCAAGGGAATACCAACCGCAGCCCACGCCAACGTCACTGTGAGCGAGCTCACCGAGTCAGCACCTGCTTCACTGCCGCGCACCATTTCAGATGCAGCCGCTTTTTCATGGGCCAAACGTTTCTCTTCTGCCAATTCTGCATCAGTCATGAACCATTTTTTATCCAAGGGGCGAACCAAGAGATTGCAAATGAGACCCACAACCAACATGCTAACCAAAATATACATGGTTTGGTTATAGACCTGCTCGCGCGGAATGCCCAGACCGAGTTGATATTCACGCATGTAGTTCACCACCACTGGGCCCAAAATCCCCGCCGTTGCCCACGCGGTGAGCAATCGCCCATGGATCGCGCCCACCATTTGCGTACCAAAAAGGTCTGCCAAATAGGCTGGGACGGTTGCAAAACCGCCGCCGTACATACTCAAAATGACACAGAAGGCCGAAACAAACAAGACGATGCTGCCAGCCCCTGCGCTGCCGGGAACGCTGAAGTACATCACGCCACCCAATACGAAGAACACCACATAGGTCACCTTGCGGCCAAGCAGGTCCGAGAGGCTGGCCCAGAAGAAGCGCCCGCCAATGTTAAAGAGGCTTAAAAGCGCCGTAAAGCCAGCAGCAACCGTAGCAATCGCAGCCAATTGCGTTTTGTCGAGCTCGCCAAACTTCGCTGGGATACCAATCAAGCTTCCACCAAACACTTCTTGCAGCATGGGAGAAGCCATGCCGATCACGCCAATACCGGCGCTCACGTTCATGCACAAGACCATCCAGATCAGCCAAAACTGAGGGATTCCCCAGACTTTGCTCACATGGACGTGGCGCTGGGTAATCATGTCGTTGTTAACTTGGGCGGGTGGAGGTGTCCATCCCGCAGGCTTCCATCCTGTCTCAGGAACGCGGTAACCAAAGGCACCGGCCATCATGAATACAAAGTAAATACAAGCCATGACCACAAAGGTCTGCATCACACCCACATCGGTGGGAGTCGCAAAATGTTTCATCAAGTCTGCGGCCAAGGGCGAGCCGATCATGGCTCCGCCACCAAAGCCCATGATCGCCATACCAGTCGCCATTCCGCGACGGTCAGGGAACCATTTGATCAAGGTTGACACCGGGGAGATGTATCCCAGCCCCAAGCCAATTCCGCCAATAATTCCGGAGCCAACAATCATCATCCAGAACTGGTGCAGGTAAACGCCCAAAGCCGAAAAAAGCATACCGCCGCACCAGCACAAAGCAGATACCACGCCGGCTTTTCTAGGCCCCGCACGCTCTAACCAACCACCCCAAGTAGCCGCACTGGAACCCAGGAGCACAAAGAACAAGGTGTACATCCAACCCAAGGTGGAAATCTGCCAATCACAGCGCGTCGTAAACAATTGACCCCAAAATCCGACTTCAGGGCTGCACTGGATCGCCTCTTTGATGCCCAAGGCCTTGGACAAGGGCAACCAAAACACAGAAAAGCCATAAGCCATTCCGATACAGAGATGGATCGCCAACGCCGCGGGAGGAACCAGCCAGCGGTTAAAACCTGGGCCAGCAATGATCCGCTCTTTATCGAGCAAACCGGAGGTTGGTGATGACATGGATACTTCCAATTGTTTATTGCGTGATTGCCACGCTGGTTACCGTGTTGATCCGCGTCGCCAACCAATGAATTAGGTTGCTTTGCTGATCGTGATACTAGGAAACTTGGAAGAAAAATCTTTGTTTTTTGCTGCAATCGCCACGGCAACTTTACGCGCCAAAACTTTGTACAAACCAGCCACTTCGCCTTCAGGCTCTGCGACCACCGTCGGACGACCGCTGTCGGCTTGCTCGCGGATCGACATCGCCAAAGGCAAGGCGCCTAAATAATCCATTCCGTACTCTGCAGCCATTTTTTTGCCGCCATCGGCACCAAAAATATGCTCGATATGACCGCAGTTGCTGCAGACGTGTACCGCCATGTTTTCAACGATACCTAAAATAGGAACGCCCACTTTTTCAAACATCTTGATGCCTTTTTTTGCATCCAAAAGCGCGATGTCTTGGGGCGTTGTGACAACGACCGCACCCGTCATCGGAACACGCTGACTCAGCGTGAGCTGGATATCACCGGTTCCCGGGGGCATGTCAACTATCAAATAATCGAGATCTTTCCAATGCGTTTGGCGCAGCAACTGCTCCAGCGCCTGGGTTGCCATCGGGCCGCGCCAAATCATGGCCTCATCTTGGGCGACTAAAAAACCAATCGACATCACCTGCACGCCGTAATTGACCATCGGCTCCATCGTCTTTCCGTCTTCAGAGGCTGGCTTGCCTTCAATACCCATCATCATGGGCATGCTCGGCCCGTAAATATCGGCGTCGAGCAAACCCACGCTCGCCCCTTCAGCGGCGAGTGCCAATGCCAAATTGGCTGCAGTCGTACTTTTTCCTACGCCTCCCTTGCCAGAAGCCACCGCCACAATGTTTTTGACACCGGGCAAGAGTTGAACCCCTCTTTGAACCGCGTGGGCACTGATATTCAAGCTTGGCTGAATTTCAACATGGACGACGCCCTCTATGGTTTGAGCCGCTGCGGCCAAAGCTTCGCAGAACCCTTGAAGCAGGCTTTGCGCGGGGTATCCCATCTCCAAATTAAAGTGCACCGTGTCACCATCGATCTTGAGGTTTTTGATGCACTTGCTGCTGACAAAATCTTTGCCGGTATGGGGGTCAATGACGTGTTTGAGTGCGTCAAGAATGCTTTGTTCAGTTGCTGCCACGAAAAGTTTCCTTCAAATTTTGACTAGCCGAGAGTCTAGCGGTACTTTGAAAGCACGCAAAAGGCATGGTTTCTCAGGATAATGAATCCATGCGCGACCTACCCCTTTTGCCTGAAACTCCCGCAACAGCCCTTGTTTTAAGTGGCGGTGGTGCCCGTGCGGCGTATCAAGTGGGCGTACTTCAGGCCATCGCAGCAATTCGCCGAGAACAAAACCAGGAACAAAGTGCTGAGTTACGGATCAATCCTTTTCCGATTCTGGTGGGAACCTCGGCAGGTGCGATCAATGCTGCGGCTTTGGCCTGTGGGGCAGACGATTTTGATGCAGCAGTCAACAAAATTTCAAATACGTGGTCCGCAATGCATGCCAACCACATTTACCAGGCCGATAGCCTGAGCATGGCGCGCTCTGGCGCCCAATGGCTCAGCATGATCTCGGTGGGTTGGATGGTTGCCAAATGGTGGCGAATTAAACCGCGGTCTTTGCTTAACAATGCCCCACTGGGCCAACTTCTTTTGGACTTGGTCCCCTTGCAGCGTCTACAGAATTTGATTGACCAAGGCCACCTGAAAGCGCTTGCCATCACGGCATCCAGTTACACCTCTGGCCAGCACGTTACTTTTTTTCAAGGCTTAAACGATCTTCCCTTATGGGAGCGCTCGCAACGCTACGCTCTTCGCGCTCCGATTACGTTGGCACATTTACTCGCCTCCTCGGCTATTCCCTTTATTTTTCCCGCGAAAGCGCTTGCAGTTGAGTCGCACCAAGAATATTTCGGTGATGGCTCTATGCGACAAAGCGCGCCACTGGCACCGGCGATTCATCTTGGGGCAGATCGGATTTTGGTGATTGGAGCTGGGCGAATGAACGAGCCCAAAGCGGATGACGAATCGCAAGCCGACGGGGCGTATCCCTCGCTTGCCCAAATTGCAGGCCACGCGATGTCGAGTATTTTTCTAGATGCTTTGGCTGTTGACATTGAAAGGGTTCGCAGAATTAACCAAACCATCGCCTTGGTTCCTGAGGCCTTGCGCAGTACCAGTCGTTTGCGGGCCATTTCGGTTTTGGTGATTGCGCCAAGTCAGCGCTTGGATGCCATTGCGTCCAAGCATATTGAGGCATTGCCCTTGGGAGTTCGCACCATGCTGGGAGCCGTTGGAATCTCCTCTTCCAAGGCGGACTTAAAGGGTGCAGCGATGGTAAGTTATTTGCTATTTGAAAGCGCTTACACCCAAGAACTCATGGCCCTGGGTTTTTCTGATGCCCAAGCCCAACGCGAGGACATTTGCACCTTCTTTGGTTGGTAACGGTAAAGCACAGGGCTGCCGTCTAAAATCACATTCTTTGGCGCACGGCAACCCTTCTTGACCCGTCGTCCCCACTAGCCCTTACTTCTCCCCCATTTGCCAGCCCCTTGACTATGTCTCGCCAACTCTTCGTTACCACCGCCCTGCCCTACGCCAATGGCAACTTCCACATTGGCCACATCATGGAGTACATCCAGGCCGACATCTGGGTGCGTTTCCAACGGATGCAGGGCCACAAGGTCGATTTCGTGTGCGCGGACGACACGCATGGCGCGCCCATCATGATCGCCGCCGATAAGGCGGGCATCACCCCGCAGCAGTTTGTGGGCAATATCGCCGCAGGCCGCAAGCCGTACCTGGATGGTTTTCACATCGCTTTTGACAATTGGCACAGCACCGACGCGCCTGAGAACCACGAACTCGCCCGCCAGATTTACCGCGACTTGCGCGACATTCCTGAATCAAAAGGCGGCTCGCTGATTGAACGACGCACGATTGAGCAGTTTTTTGATCCCGAAAAAAACATGTTCCTCCCGGATCGCTTTATCAAAGGCGAGTGCCCCAAGTGCCACGCCAAAGACCAGTATGGCGATAACTGTGAGGTGTGCGGCGCGGTGTACGCGCCCACCGACCTCATTGACCCCTACTCCGCTTTATCGGGCGCCAAACCTGCTCTTAAAAGCTCGGAGCATTTTTTCTTCAAATTGTCCGACCCCCGTTGCGTGGCGTTTTTAGAAAAATGGACCCAAGACGGCAAACTGCAACCTGAAGTAGCCAACAAGGTCAAAGAGTGGTTCACCGTTCGCACCAACCCCGACGGAACCACCAGCGAAGGTTTAGGCGACTGGGATATCTCCCGAGACGCGCCTTACTTTGGCATCGAAATTCCCGATGCGCCAGGAAAGTACTTTTATGTGTGGCTCGACGCACCCGTGGGTTACTTGGCCTCATTGAAAAACTTGCTCGACACGCGTGGGGAGAGCTACGACGCCTACATGGCCCACGACAAGCTGGAGCAATACCACTTCATCGGCAAAGACATCGTCACCTTCCACACCCTGTTCTGGCCCGCGATGCTGCACTTCAGCGGCCGCAAAACGCCCAATAACGTGTTTGTGCACGGCTTCCTCACCGTCAACAACGGCGAGAAGATGAGCAAAAGTCGTGGCACGGGCCTCGATCCGCTCAAGTACCTGAGCTTGGGCATGAACCCCGAGTGGCTGCGCTACTACTTGGCTGCCAAGCTCTCAGCCCGCAACGAAGACATTGACTTCAACGCCGAAGACTTCATGGCGCGGGTTAACAGCGACCTCATTGGTAAGTACGTCAACATTGCGAGCCGCACTTCAGGGTTCATCACCAAGAAGTTTGCGGGTCAATTGGCTTCTGGCTATGAGAACAGCCCACAAGAAATGTTCTTGCTCAGACATTTTGTAGAAGCTATGCCAGGCATTCGCAAAGCCATTGAAGCCCGCGACTACTCCAAAGCACTACGGGACGTGATGATGCTCACCGACCGCGCCAACGAATACGTGAGCGAACGCGCGCCTTGGGACTTGTCCAAACACGCCGACAAACAAGACGAGCTGCACACCGTGTGCTCCTTCAGCTTGGTCATGTTCAAGCTGCTCACACTCGCACTCAAACCCATCCTCCCCGACACAGCGCAGAAGGTGGAACAGTTCTTCAACATCCCGCCACTCACTTGGGCCGATGCAGAAAACCTGCTCATCACGCCCGAAGGCGAGCAAGCAGCCAACCGCATCAGCCCTGCTGCCATGATGGGCGGCCACACCATCAACGCTTACCAACACCTCATGCAACGCGTCACCCCCGAACAACTCGAAGCACTTTTTGAGCCCCCCGTAGTCATGGAAGAAAAAGTCACTCCAGGCGGCGAAGAAATCGCACCCACCATTAGCATCGACGACTTTGCCAAGGTCGATCTGCGGATTGCGCAGATCGTCAACTGCGAAGCCGTGGAGGGTTCTGTGAAATTACTGCGCCTTACGCTTGACGTGGGTGAAGGAAAAACCCGTAACGTGTTTAGCGGCATTGCCAGCATGTACAAGCCCGAAGACCTGATCGGTAAGCTCACCGTGATGGTCGCCAACTTGGCCCCACGCAAGATGAAGTTTGGTGTTAGTGAAGGCATGGTGCTAGCTGCCAGCCACGCCGACGACAAGACCGATGCCGGCATCTATATTCTGACCCCTTGGCCCGGCGCAACCCCTGGCATGCGAATCAGCTAAGGGTATGAAAGCAAAAGAAAAAGCGTCTTCGCTAAATTTCGATGTATTGATTGTTGGCAGTGGTTTAGCGGGCCTGAGCGCCGCACTTCTACTATCTGAAAAATACCGCGTCGCCATCATCACCAAACGCGCAGTGAGCGAAGGCTCCAGCGGCTGGGCCCAAGGTGGCATTGCCGCTGTGTGGGACAAATCAGATAGCTTTGCTGCACACGTGGATGACACGCTGGTTGCGGGCGCGGGTTTGTGCGATCTGGCTGCGACCCAATTTGTGGTCGAGCAAGCCCCGCAAGCCATTGCCTGGCTGCAAGCCATGGGCGTTCCCTTTAGCACCGAAGACGGCCAGTTGCACCTCACACGTGAAGGCGGCCACAGCGCCCGGCGCATTGTCCATGTCACCGACGCAACCGGCGCGGCGGTTCAACGCACGCTGATTGAGCGTGTCAAAGATTCACCCAACATCACCCTGTTTCAAAACCACACTCTGGTTGATCTGATTACGAGTGACAAGGTTAAAGGTTCTCCATCGCAAGCTAAAAGCTGCGTGGGTTTGTATGCACTCGATGAAGCAACCGACGAAGTCTTGACCTTTCAAGCCGCCCACACGGTTTTAGCCACAGGCGGCGCGGGCAAGGTTTACCTCTACACCACCAACCCCGACACCGCCACAGGCGATGGAATTGCCGCCGCTTGGCGAGCCGGTTGCCGGGTTCAAAACATGGAATTCATCCAGTTTCACCCGACTTGCTTGTACCACCCGCACGCAAAATCATTCTTGATCAGCGAGGCCGTGCGTGGTGAAGGCGGCCGTCTGTTGTTGCCCGACGGCACGCGGTTTATGCCCAAACACGATAGCCGCGCAGAGCTCGCCCCGCGTGATGTCGTAGCCAGGGCGATTGACTTTGAGATGAAAAAAGGCGGCTTGGACTGCGTCTATTTAGACATCTCCCACCAACCCCTGGCCTTTATTCAAGAGCACTTCCCCAACATCTATGCCCGCTGTTTAGAGCTGGGTATCGATATCAGCCGCCAGCCTATTCCCGTGGTGCCCGCAGCCCACTACACCTGTGGCGGCGTAGTCGCTGACCTGCATGGGCGCACTGACGTTACGGGTTTGTACGCCATCGGCGAGGCCGCTTGCAGCGGATTACATGGGGCCAACCGATTGGCAAGTAACTCCTTGGTGGAGTGCATGGTCTTTGCCCGCGCGACCAGCCATGACATTGGACTCAGTCAAGCAGCTACCGTGCTCGCACTTCCCTCGTGGGATGACAGCCGGGTTACCGATGCCGATGAGTCCGTCGTGATTTCCCATAACTGGGATGAGCTGCGCCGTTTTATGTGGGATTACGTTGGCATTGTTCGTACCAATAAACGCTTAGAACGCGCCGCCCACCGGATTGCGGTGTTGCAAGGAGAAATCCAAGAGTTCTATGCGCACTTTCATGTCAGTCGGGATTTGCTCGAGCTGCG
>Ga0209550_10004752_pt1 | contig 12837 bp, 10 predicted proteins | sample LauGreSuBDMM15SN_2_FD_187567 | JGI IMG/M metagenome (GOLD analysis project Ga0209550, IMG submission 187567) | Freshwater lake microbial communities from Lake Michigan, USA - Su13.BD.MM15.SN (SPAdes) (version 5) | ecosystem: Environmental > Aquatic > Freshwater > Lake | place: Lake Michigan... | reverse complement strand
ATCATGCTCCGCATCCTGTTGAAGCAAAAGAGTGTGAATGGCAAGAAGCAGCCTTCGGAATGCTCGGCTTGGAAAGTGCGCTATCGATTGTGAATCAAACCATGGTGCAGACTGGACTTTTGACCTGGGAAGGCGTTGCCGATCGCATGAGCCGCACCCCAGCGCGGATTGCTGGATATGAAAGCCACGGCGGCAAGATCGAAGTTGGCGCTCCTGCCCATTTGACTGTGATCAACCCGACCCAGAACTACCGCGTGGATCGCGACCTAGTTGCCTCTCGTAGTCGCAATACTCCCTTCCATGGCATGGAACTTTCTGGAGTAGTTCAGGCAACTATCTTCCGGGGTATTCCTACCTATTTGGCTGGGCAACTAACATCAATACATAACTATTCTTCAAATGCGCAGGGAGGTTCTTCGATATGAGTAAGGCCTACCTGGTTTTAGATGATGGCAGAATTTTTGAAGGAAAGCCTTGGGCAGCGCTAGGTAGAACTTTTGGTGAAGCGGTCTTTCAAACAGGTATGACCGGATATCAAGAGACGCTTACCGACCCTAGCTACCATCGCCAAGTAGTTGTTATGACATCACCACATATTGGCAATACCGGCGTGAACTCAACTGATAATGAATCTAGCAAGATCTGGGTGGCCGGCTTTGTTGTCAGAAATCCTTCTACTTTAACGAGCAATTGGCGTAGCGAGAAAGATCTAGAAGAAGAGCTAATTGATCAGAAAATTGTTGGAATTCAAGGGATCGACACTCGCGCACTAACGCGCCATCTCCGAGATCGCGGAGCGATGCGAGTCGGAATATTCTCAGGTGAAGAGTTAAGCAAAGAAGAGATGGTTGTAGAGGTCCGTAAAACTTCGCAAATGAGCGGTGCTTACCTGAGCGAAGATGTTTCAACTAAGCAGACCTACATCGTTCCTGCGGTAGGTGAAAAGAAATTTACAGTGGCCGCTCTCGACCTTGGAATTAAAGGAGCAACACCTCGCGCGTTAGCGGAGCGTGGGGTAGAGGTTCATGTCATGCCTTACAACTCGACCTTGGAAGAGATCATGGCGGTATCACCCGACGGAGTTTTCTTATCTAACGGACCCGGCGATCCGGCAACCATGAACGATGTTGTTGATCTAGTTAGAAATATCTTGCTCGAGCAAATTCCGATCTTCGGTATCTGCTTTGGTCACCAGATTCTCGGACGCGCGCTCGGGTTTGAGACATACAAGTTGCAGTTCGGTCATCGCGGAATCAATCAACCGGTGATCGATAAGCGAACCGGAAAAGTTGAGATAACCGCACACAACCATGGATTTGCGATCAAAGCGCCAACTGAAGGGACATTTAATACAGTCTTTGGCGCGGGTGAAGTAACCCATCTTGGTCTTAACGATGGCGTGGTTGAGGGGCTACAACTATTAGAGAGAGGCGCATTTAGCGTTCAGTATCACCCTGAAGCGGCGGCTGGTCCACACGATGCTGCATATCTATTCGATCGCTTCATTGAACTAATGCTGCGTTATCCACGAGCAAAGGTGGCGATCTAATGCCGCGCGATACCTCAATCAAGAGCGTACTTGTAATTGGATCAGGACCAATTGTTATCGGCCAAGCCTGCGAATTTGATTATTCAGGAACCCAAGCATGTCGTGTTCTGCGCGCTGAAGGAATCCGTGTAGTTCTTGTTAACTCAAATCCTGCAACGATCATGACTGATCCCGAATTTGCTGATGCAACTTATATTGAACCAATAACTCCCGAATTCATCGAACGGATCATCGCTAAAGAGCGCCCTGATGCGGTACTTGCAACACTTGGTGGTCAAACAGCTCTCAATGCCGCGATAGGTCTTCATAAGGCAGGAACTCTGCAACGATATGGCGCGCAGTTGATTGGAGCCGATGTTGATGCAATTGAACGCGGCGAGAATCGTGAGATCTTCCGCACGATCGTTGAAAAAATTGGGGGAGAGTCGGCCAAGTCGATCATCTGCCACACCATGGAAGAAGTAATCGCCGGCGCTGCAATCCTTAACTATCCAGTGGTAGTACGACCTTCATTCACGATGGGTGGCCTTGGATCGGGAATCGCATTCGATGAGGAAAGTCTGCGACAAATTGCGGGTGCTGGTCTGCGACATAGCCCAACTACTGAAGTACTTCTTGAAGAATCTATTCTTGGCTGGAAAGAGTACGAGCTTGAAGTAATGCGCGATAAGTCAGATAACGTAGTAATCGTCTGCAGCATTGAGAATATAGATCCAATGGGTGTCCACACTGGAGATTCGATTACTGTGGCACCTGCGCTTACTCTGACAGATGTTGAATTTCAGAAACTTCGCAATCTTTCGATAGACATTATTCGTGAAGTTGGAGTTGCTACCGGCGGCTGCAACATCCAGTTCGCTGTAAATCCAGATAACGGTCGAATCATCGTGATCGAAATGAACCCACGCGTCTCCAGATCAAGTGCGCTGGCTTCTAAGGCCACTGGTTTTCCAATCGCCAAGATTGCAACTAAGTTGGCCATTGGCTACACCCTCGATGAGATCAAGAACGACATTACTCAAGTTACCCCAGCATCTTTTGAGCCGACTCTTGATTACATAGTCGTTAAGGCCCCCCGCTTTGCCTTCGAGAAGTTCGCTGATGCAGATCCAAGGTTGACGACAACGATGAAGAGCGTTGGCGAAGCGATGGCGATCGGACGTTCATTTCCTGAAGCTCTCATGAAAGCTTTACGATCTTTGGAGCGCAAAGAAGCGATCTTCACATTCCCGAGCGATCTTTCGAAGATTGACGTGCCACATCTTTTGAAGGCGATGGTTATTCCAACTGAGTATCGTCTGCACCAAGTGCAGCTCGCACTTTGGGCGGGTGCTGATATGGAAGAAGTTTTTGCAGCCACCAAGATAGATCGTTGGTTCTTGCACCAGTTGCAGTTGATCAATCAACGGGCCCGCGAGATTGCTCAACCTGGTGAGATTAGCGAAGAGTTCCTTCGTAGCGCCAAGGAGATGGGGTTCTCTGATCTTCAAATCGCAGCGCTTCGTGGAGTAACAGATGATGATATTCGTAAAGCGCGCCAACACTTAGGCGTTCGTCCGGTTTATAAAACGGTCGATACTTGTGCGGCAGAGTTTGAGGCCTTTACCCCGTATCACTATTCAAGTTACGAAGAAGAGACCGAAGTTCGTCCCCGTACTAAGCCTGCTGTAATCATCTTGGGTAGCGGACCAAACCGAATCGGCCAAGGAATCGAATTCGATTATTCGTGCGTACATGCTTCATTTACTCTGCGTGATGCGGGATTCGAAACCGTAATGATCAACTGCAATCCCGAAACAGTTTCAACAGATTACGACACATCAGATCGTCTCTACTTTGAGCCGCTTACTTTGGAAGACGTCCTTGAAGTTGTTCATGCTGAATCTTTGGCAGGGCCGGTACTAGGCGTCATTACTCAACTAGGTGGACAGACCCCATTGGGGTTAGCGGCGGGGTTAAAGGCTGCAGGCGTAACAATTCTCGGGACATCACCTGAAGCGATTAACTTGGCAGAAGAGCGTGGTGCATTTGGTCAGGTTCTAGCAGAACAATCTCTGCTCGCACCAGAATTCGGAATGGCTGCATCGCAACTTGAAGCGCAATCTATTGCTAGCCGAATCGGCTATCCAGTGCTTGTTCGCCCTTCATTTGTGTTGGGTGGCCGTGGCATGGAGATTGTTTATGACGATGCCGCACTTGCCGGCTTTATTTCAAGAGCGACAGATATAACTCCAGATCACCCTGTGCTTGTTGATCGTTTTCTAGATAGCGCTATCGAGTTAGATGTTGACGCACTTTTCGACGGTCAAGAGCTCTTCTTGGGCGGAATCATGGAACATATCGAAGAGGCTGGAATTCATTCAGGTGATAGTGCCTGCGTTCTTCCGGCAACGACAATTACCCCGGCACAGCAGAAGGCCATCCGTGAAGCAACGATGAAGATTGCTCAAGGCGTCGGCGTACTCGGTTTAATTAATATTCAATTCGCAATGGCGGATGAGATCCTTTATGTACTTGAAGCCAATCCACGTGCATCGCGCACAGTTCCATTTGTTAGTAAAGCAACTGGCGTTCCTTTAGCCAAAGCGGCGGCACGAATCTCAATGGGAACAAAGATCGCAGAGTTGCGCAGTGAAGGTCTTCTTCCAGCAAGTGGTGATGGAGTTGCAAAGGGCATATCTGTAAAAGAAGCGGTACTTCCTTGGAATAGATTCCGTCGCACAGATGGTCGCGGCGTTGATGCGGTTCTTGGGCCAGAGATGCGTTCAACTGGTGAAGTCATGGGAATTGCGGCAACCTTCGGCGAAAGTTATGCCAAGAGTCAGATCTCAGCCTTTGGCCCGCTACCAAAGATGGGAACCGTCTTTGTTTCACTTGCAGATAAGGATAAGGAATCTGGATTATCTCCGGCACGAGCGCTTCTTCAGCTCGGATTTAAATTGATTGCCACTGGTGGCACCGCTGACTTCTTTGCTAACAACAACATTCTCGCCCAAAAGGTTCGTAAAAATTCTGAAGGAACAGGACCACTGGGTGAGAGAACGATCGTTGAATTGTTAAATAGCGGTGAAATTGATCTCGTCATAAATACGCCGGTTGGTCGCGGAACTCGCGCCGACGGTTGGGCAATTCGCACAGCAGCGGTCCAGCGATCAATTCCATGCATCACCACAACAGCGGGATTCAGCGCAGCAGTTGAAGGAATCAAGGCGTTGCAACGTGGGGATTTATCGGTTCTGCCAATTCAAGAGTGGTTGAAGAAGTAATGACGACGATTAATCGAGGTGCCACTCATATCTTCGCCACAGTGCTGGCTAACAAGCGCGTTGGTCAGTACCACCAGATTCTTCTCGGCGTTGGTGATCTAGTAAAAGCCTGCAAGCCTGGAAACTTTGTTGCAATAAAAGTTGGTGGTGACTCATCCCGAATGATTCTTCGTCGCGCCTTTGCTATTTCGCGCGTTGCAGAAAGCACTTCCTTCGGTGGAACGATGGAGTTAATCGCAGCTCCTCACGGGAGCGGTTCGCAATGGTTATGTTCGCAACCCGAAGGTGCTGAGATAGATATCGTTGCGCCTCTTGGGACTGCGTTCGGAATACCAACGTCACCTGTCAACGCTCTCTTAGTAGGCGGAGGCTATGGTTCCGCCCCGCTCTTCGGGCTTGCAGAGGTTTTGAAATCTCGCGGATGCAAAGTAGATATGTTGCTTGGGGCATCTACTGGCGCGAAGATCTACGCGCCTATGGAGGGAAAACGTTCAGTTAATTCGCTCAAGATCTACACCGAAGATGGAACTATGGGGCAGACCGGTCGAGTCACTGAACCAATCGTCGATCTCATTAAATCAGGTAGCGTCGATGTGATTTACTCCTGCGGTCCGATGGGAATGTTATCTGCAATTTCAAAACTGACAGAGGGTACAGATGTGGTTCATCAGTGTGCCGTCGAAGAAGCGATGGCCTGCGGCATCGGTATTTGTATGACTTGTGTATTGCCAGTTAAAGGTAGCGATGGACAAGTCTCTATGTTGCGTTCATGTATTGATGGACCAGTTATGGATGGCGCGGATGTGCAGTGGCATTTAGTCGGACAAACCCCTCAGGTGCAGCAATGAACTCAACTGTCGCAGAGAACTTCGACTTCTCCACCACTCTCGGAAATGCCTATTTCGCTTCACCAATTTTTACGGCAAGTGGTTGTGCTAGCTCAGGAAAAGAGTTGTCGCAGTTCTTCCCGCTAAATCAGATAGGTGCAGTTGTCACAAAGTCGGTCATGAACAAACCGCGTCATGGACGACCAACACCACGCATGGCGGAAACTCCATCGGGAATGCTCAACTCAATCGGTCTACAAGGTCCAGGAATTGATGCCTTTCTTGCCAATGACGTGCCTTGGTTGGTTGAAGAAAAGGCGCGAGTAATTGTTTCAATCGCGGGGGAGACAGTTGAGGAGTACGCAACCTTGGCGCGCAAGGTTCGCTCAGTTGCTGGCATTAGCGCTCTGGAAGTAAATATCTCCTGTCCCAATGTTGAAAATCGTGGCCTTGTCTTCGCCTGCGATCCAGAAGCTTCACGTCGTGTTATTGATGGGGTGCGCAGAATAATTGGCGGAGATCTTCCGATCATCGCCAAGTTATCACCGGATGTAACAGATCTTCCTTCGATCGCGGCGGGTGTAGTTGAATCCGGAGCTGATGCACTTGCCTTGATCAACACTGTTCTTGGAATGGTTATTAATGTCGACTCGATGCGTCCACACCTTGGTGGAAAGACCGGTGGACTTTCTGGACCAGCAATTCGTCCCGTGGCGGTTCGCGCTATCTATCAGGTCCATCAGGCGCTACCGAACGTTCCGATTCTCGGAATGGGTGGCGTAGCAAGCGGTCGCGATGCCTTCGAACTCATTCTCGCCGGAGCATCTGGAGTATCTGTAGGAACAGCTAGTTTCGGAAATCCACATGCACTTATCGATATTCAAAACCAACTGCAGCAGATACTGATATCTAAGGGATTTTCTTCACTGAAGTCAGCGGTTGGTTACGCGCATAGAACGGATACGCCATGAAAGCACCGATCATTCTTGCAGTTGATACCTCTGATTTTGATACAGCGCTGGCGTGGATTGAAAATACAAAGAGTTCAGTATCCGTCTATAAGTTAGGGCTCGAGTTCTACCTAAACTTCGGAAGCGCTGGCGTATCTCGAATTATCGAAGAAACTGGCGCTGAGATCTTCTTAGATCTTAAATTGCACGATATTCCACACACCGTTGCGGGAGCAGCGAAAGCGATTGCCCATTTATCTCCGAAGTTTTTAACGGTTCACGCAAGCGGTGGACGAGAAATGGTAAAAGCTGCAGCCACAGCTGTCCCAGATGTAAGTGTTACTGCCGTAACTATTCTGACCTCGCTTTCTGAAGAAGATCTCTTTGAAGTTGGCTTTGCCAGCCCTGCCCTGGAAAGCGCGGTCGCCTTAGCAAAGATGGCGGTATCAGCGGGCGCGAAGTCCTTGGTTTGTTCCCCGCTTGAAACCGCAGCGATTCGTAGCGCAGTTGGCACAGGTCCGGTAATCATCACGCCGGGCGTTCGTCCGCTAACGGAAGTTGGCTCAGATGATCAGAAGAGAACTATGACGCCAGCGGATGCAATAGCCCAAGGAGCAAACTACGTTGTGATAGGTCGACCAATAACTTCAGCCTGGAGCCAAGGTCCACAAGCGCTGCGCGATAAAGCGGCAGTGATTGCTAGCGAAATTCTCAGTAACTAGACTTTTGCATATGCCAACGCCCCCACAATTAACTCCCGCACAGAGATCAGCGGCGCTGGCTAAATCCACAGCGGCTCGACAGGTACGAGCGGCAATTAAGGCGCGTGTAAAAGCGGGAGATCTCTCACTTTCTGCCATTCTCACTCTCGCAGTTAATGATGAAGCAATTGCGAAGATGCGAGTTGCAGAACTTCTTGAATCATTTGCCGGCGTAGGTAAGGTTCGCGCTTTAGCCATACTTGAGAAGTTAAATATTTCTCCAACTCGCAGGATTCAAGGTTTAGGAGTTTCGCAACGCGAGAATCTATTGAAAGAGTTTCCAGATCGCGTCGCCGCCGCACAGCGCGGAAAACTTCTTGTTCTCTCAGGTCCTGGGGGAGTTGGCAAGAGCTCTGTTGCAAAGGTTTTGCGAGATTCCGGAGAATTCTGGGTTAGCGTTTCGGCAACGACTAGAACAGCGCGCCACAATGAAATAGATGGAGTTGATTACTTTTTCTATACCGATGAAGAGTTTGATAACGCAGTTAAAAGTGCGCTCTTCTTAGAATGGGCTAACTTTGCCGGCGCTCGTTACGGGACTCCACGTAAGCCTGTCGAAGATGCGTTACGTGAGGGAAAGAGCGTTTTGCTAGAAATAGAAATCGCTGGAGCGAAGCAAGTTAAAGAGCGGGCTCCGGAAGCGATACTTGTCTTTCTAGAGCCACCATCTTGGGAAGAGTTGGTTTCGCGTTTGGAAGGTCGGGGTACTGATTCACCAGAACGACGGGCGGCACGTTTAGAGTTGGCGCAAGAAGAGCTAGCCCAGGCGGGTTTTTTCGATATTTCCTTGGTAAATGAGCGCGTGGAAGAGGTCGTTGCACACCTGATATCATTAGTGACTCAACGCTAGGACCACTGTTCTTCAACGGTTGTCGAGCAAATACTTTTAAAAGCAGTTAGCGCTAATTACTGGAGGCTTAAATGGACGGCATCACTAATCCACCAATCGATGAACTTCTCGAAAAGAGCGGTTCTAAGTACAGCCTCGTTCTCTATGCCGCAAAGCGCGCACGTCAGATCAATGCTTACTATTCACAACTTGGTGAAGGCTTACTTGAATATGTTGGTCCGCTAGTTGAGACCCACGTTCATGAAAAGCCTCTCTCAATCGCGCTACGCGAAATCAACGAAGGTCTTTTGACCATCGAAAACCTCGAGCCAACTGCTTAATTAACCTTTAAATAGGTTTCTCTCATGGCGCGCGCTCGAGAAGTAATTCTCGGAGTTGGCGGAGGCATTGCTGCCTATAAATCCTGTGATCTACTTCGCCGCCTACAAGATCGCGGCTATTTAGTAACTGTTGTTCCAACCCCATCGAGCCTTAACTTCGTGGGGGCAGCTACATGGGAAGCGCTATCTGGAAGACCGGTCACCACTCAAGTTTGGGAACGCGTTGATGAAGTTCGCCATATCTCACTAGCCAAAGAAGCTGATTGCGCAATCATCGCTCCAGCTACCGCAGACCTCATCGCTCGCATTGCGGCGGGTCGTGCCGACGATCTATTAACGAACCTCATCCTCGCAATTGATGTACCAATCCTGGTCGTACCGGCAATGCATCCCCAGATGTGGCTCGATCCCGCAACGATCGCAAATGTTGCAACCCTTAGATCTCGGGGATTTACCGTAATGGAACCTGAAGTAGGTCGACTAACTGGCGATGACATTGGCCCCGGAAGATTTCCTGAAACTTCAGCGATCATTGAAAGCTTTGAAAAAGCTATCGGCGCTAAAAAGGATTACTTAGGACGAAAGGTTCTAGTTACAGCTGGAGGAACACGTGAGGCGATAGATCCAGTTCGCTATATCGGAAATCGTTCTAGCGGTCGTCAAGGTGCAGCAGTTGCAAGCGCTGCGCTTAACCGTGGCGCTGAAGTTACTTTAATCATTGCGAATTCGCAGTTAACCCAAGAAGAATCACGCGCTCTACAAGGAGTCAGAATTATTCCTGTTGAGACTGCAATTGAAATGCACCGCCATTTAGAAGAAGAGTTCCCTAAGACCGATATCTTGGTCATGAGCGCGGCCGTTGCAGATGCTAGACCTTCGCAGTATTCAGAGGGCAAGATCAAGAAAGGCGAACTTACCCAGATCGAATTATCTGAGAACCCTGATCTCCTGAAATCAATAGCACGACTTAGGGAGAAACAGATTGTGGTTGCATTTGCCGCAGAGACATCTCTGGATATTGAGATCGCTAAAGCAAAGTTAGTGGCCAAAGGCGCTAATATTCTCTATCTAAACGATGTTTCAGAGGGCGCCATATTCGGTGCCAAAGAGACTCAAGGAATTGTAATAACGAGCAACGGCGCTCAAATAGAAGTACCAAGATCAAGCAAGGACTCGCTGGGCGAACTTCTCCTCGACCAAGCCCTTATTCAGTTAGGTTAATCCCATGTCAAAGCGTCTATTTACATCCGAATCAGTAACTGAAGGCCATCCAGATAAGATCGCAGATCAGATCTCCGATGCGATCTTAGATTCGCTTCTTTCTCAAGATCCTTCAAGCCGCGTTGCAGTTGAAACTTTAATCACCACCGGCCAGGTACACGTTGCAGGTGAAGTAACAACTAATGGTTACGCAGATGTCATGGGCATCGTTCGCGACACTGTCATTGGTATCGGATATGACTCGTCAGTTAAGGGTTTTGACGGAAATAGCTGTGGTGTTTCGATCTCTATCGGTCAGCAATCTCAAGATATCGCCCAGGGTGTCGACGACGCTTACGAGAATCGCGTTGCATCCTCTGCCGATCCGCTGGATCTTCAAGGCGCAGGAGATCAAGGTTTGATGTTTGGTTACGCTTGTGATGACACTAAAGAGTTGATGCCGCTGCCAATCTGGTTGGCTCACGAACTTGCTCAGCAACTATCCAAGGTTCGCAAGTCAGGCGCCCTCGGATATCTACGCCCAGATGGCAAGACTCAAGTGACAATTGAGTACGACGGCGATAGAGCAGTTGCGCTAGATACAGTTGTTATCTCAAGTCAGCATGCTGAAGAGGTAGATGTTGCTAAGAAGCTAACTCCTGAAATTATCGAACACGTTATCGAACCCGTCCTTTCTAAGATTGACCTGCCTCGCAAAGATATGCGCACACTGATCAACCCAACAGGACGATTCGTAATCGGCGGTCCGATGGGAGACGCAGGGTTAACGGGCCGAAAGATCATTGTTGATACCTACGGTGGAATGTCTCGCCATGGTGGTGGCGCGTTTTCAGGAAAAGATCCTTCAAAGGTAGATCGTTCGGCGGCATATGCAATGCGTTGGGTTGCCAAGAACGTCGTTGCAGCAGGCCTTGCTCGTCGTTGTGAAGTTCAAGTTGCTTACGCGATCGGAAAGGCGCAGCCAGTCGGTGTCTTCGTTGAAACCTTCGGAACTGAGACTGTTCCAGTACAGAAGATTCAAGATGCTGTAACTACGGTATTTGATCTACGTCCGGCCGCAATCATTCGCGACCTGAACTTGCTTCGTCCAATTTATTCGCAAACCGCTGCGTATGGCCACTTTGGTCGCGAACTCCCTAACTTCACATGGGAATCAACTTCGCGAGTCGATGCGCTTCGCGCTGCTGTTAACTAAAGAGAAGTAACGCCGTGGCTACGGCGCGTCCACTTCGCTTAAAGCGAGAAGAAGCAAAGCGAGTAGATAGCGCTCAGGCTCAGCGCGATCCCTTTGTAAGGGTTTGGGTTGATACCTCGGTGAGCCATTTAGATGGCACATACGATTACTTAGTGCCGGAGCGACTTTCGGATTCTATAAAACCCGGTATCCGCGTAGGTGTTCCATTTGCAGGTCGCGATGTAGAAGCGTTGGTTCTTGAACGATCAGATAAGAGCGAGATCACCAATCTAAAGTTCATCTCCTCGGTTATTTCTGAGCAGTTGGTTGCTACACCAACGCTGATCACGCTGATTTCCGCGGTGGCTAAGCGTTGGATCTGCAATCCTTACGATCTAATTAGAAGCGCCGTTCCTGCGCGCGTGGCCAGCGTCGATAAATCCTTTGTAACTGAAACTAATGATTCAAGCGCTAAAACTTCGCTAAAGAAGCCAGAAGGTGAAACCACCTATCTCCAGGTTTCTCCACATGAGGATCCACTTAAGCGCCTTAGTGAATTCGCAGCTAAGGCTCAAAGGAAGGGTTCGGTGCTGATAGTAGTTCCTGAGGATCGCGAACTAGAACTGCTGAAGGTAGAGCTACCTGACGCGCTTGTTTTAACCTCATCGCTATCCCGCACGGATCGATATCAAAATTATCTGACGGCCATTAATTCTTGCAATCAGATCATTATCGGCACTCGAAGCGCGATCTTTTTGACGCCTCCTGATTTAGCTACTCTGATTGTCTATCGCGAGAATTCGCAAAGCCACTACGAACCAAGACATCCAGGCTGGAATGTGCGCGACATAGCGCTTTTGCGCAAGAGTGAAGAGAATCTGGGCCTTTATTTCGTTGGCTACTCGCCATCACTTGAGGTAGCTCGCGCAATAGAATTCGGCGCAATCAAATTTTTGACCAAGAAGGCGCGATTACAAGTTTCTACATTTCCGCAAAAGAATTCCGAACTTCTTCCTGAGCGAATATTTTCTCCAATCCGAAACGCACTTAAATCGGGATCGGTCTTGTTTTTAGTTCCTAAGAAAGGCTACGCCAGCGCTTTAATGTGTAAGAAATGTCGCAATCTTGCGATCTGTTCTTGTGGTGGAAGACTCTCTCGCTCCGGCCAGAGCGCTTCACCAACATGCGTTCACTGTTCGACGGCATTTTCTGCTTGGAAATGCTCTTGGTGCAATGAGGATAAATTGGTTCTACTTGGCAGAGGAGCGATCCGTCATGCTGAAGAAATTGGAAGAGCGTTTCCAGGTTTTCCAGTTATCAATTCTGATGCTGATACACCGGTCAAAGATGTCACGGGCAGAAGCTCGCTTGTGATTTCAACACAGGGGATGGCTCCACGATGTGCAGGTGGATACTCGGCAGCGGTACTTCTTGAAGGAGCGTCATTCTTTTCTTACTCTGATCTGCGCGGACAGGAGCGATCTCGTGAAGCCTTCTTTGATGCGGCGGGACAGGTTAAGTCGGGCGCGCCGGTTTTAATTGCGATTGATAGCAGCCACCCGATCAACGCTGCCTTGGCAACTTGGAATCCGGCGCACATGTACAAACGAGAGTTGTCGGATCTTAGATCGCTAGATCTGCCGCCATTTACGCGATCCATGATTGTTGATCTATCAACCTCGGAAGCGAGCACTGTTGCAGAGGGATTCAAAAAGGCGCTCCTTGACACACGCATTCCTGCATCAACCAAAGTGTTGGGACCATCAATTCGAGGCGGAGAAAAGGCGAGAATTATTCTGACAGCGTCCGAGAATGACTTTCCCGATCTAACGCAATTTGTAAGTGAGTTTGTTAAGCATCGCGCTATCGCAAAAAAAGAGCCCCTACAAGTGCGGATCGACCCATATTCACTCTCTTAG
>Ga0209550_10004751_pt1 | contig 12838 bp, 10 predicted proteins | sample LauGreSuBDMM15SN_2_FD_187567 | JGI IMG/M metagenome (GOLD analysis project Ga0209550, IMG submission 187567) | Freshwater lake microbial communities from Lake Michigan, USA - Su13.BD.MM15.SN (SPAdes) (version 5) | ecosystem: Environmental > Aquatic > Freshwater > Lake | place: Lake Michigan... | reverse complement strand
CAACAGGGCTTTGGCCTGCTCGCCCTTGGACAAATTGGCCGTGTACTGCGACTGAGCAGCTTTGTAGGTGGCATCGTAGCCACGAGCCGTCTCGAACAAAGACATCAAGTTCTGCGCTTGCGCTGAGCCAGCGAAAGCCGCAGACAAGGCCAAGGTGATGGGGAGAAGGCGCAAATTCATAAAGTTCTTTCGAGGCAAAAGCCAATAGAAATAGAAATTAACTCAACTAAATTCAATTCAATTTAATACACAGGTACGCTGGCATCAACCTGGTCAGACCAAGCTTGGATGCCACCACTGATGTTGGTGATGTTTGTGAAGCCGTGATGCTCTAAAAACGTGGCCACTTGCATGCTGCGTCCGCCGTGATGGCAGAGGCAGGCAATGGCTCTGTTTTTGTCCAGTTCGTCAATTCGTGCAGGGATCGTTTGCATGGGCATGATTTGAACTTCACAGCCTTCGGGTGCAATGCTTGCCAATTGGCACTCCCAAGTTTCGCGCACATCCAAAACCAAGGGTTGACCTTGCGCAGATGATTGGGCGATCCATTCTTTGAATTGGGCGGGGCTGACTTGTTGCATTTCTGAAAAGTTCTGATGGAGGTTTGTTTGACAATCGTTTTAGAAAGAAAATCGATTGTGCTCGGGAAAGCCTTGAAGGCGGGGAGCCATGGTGTCCCATGGCTCAGAGGTTTGCCACTGTTGGTCGGCAGTGCGGGTAATGACGCTGGCACGCATGACAGGGTCTTCGCCAACAACCGCCAACAAACGACCGCCAATGCTCAATTGGTTAAGCAACACTTGTGGCACATTGGGAACAGAACCGCTTAGCATGATGACGTCAAATGGGCCATCTGAAGGAGCGCCTTGACTGCCATCGGCTTGTCGAACTTCGACATTGTGAATGCCTGCCGCTTGCAAATTGGTGCGTGCTTGCTGGGCCAAGGTGGCGTCGAGTTCAAAACTTAAAACACTGGCAGCTTGGTGAGCCAAAAGCGCAGCCATGTAGCCAGAGCCTGTGCCAACTTCCAACACTTTGTCGGTGCGCTTCACATCGGCATCTTGCAATAAACGGGCTTCAACACGGGGAGGCAACATGACTTGGCCAGTTTGGTTGCCGTCTTTGAGGGGAATTTCCATGTCGACAAAAGCCAAAGCTTTGTGCGCCATGGGTGCAAAGTTTTCGCGCTTCACCACGGATAACAGTGACAAAACTGCGCCATCTAAGACTTCCCAAGGACGGATTTGCTGTTCGATCATGTTGAATCGGGCGATATCGTTGTTCATTTCTACTCCAGGGGGTATCTAAATCCAGCAACTTATATTTTAGCTTCTGCAGAAGCATCAGACGGCGATTTTTGCTTGCCAGACCAAAGCCTTTTCAAAAACTCACTCAAATCGTCCATGTAGCAATACATCACGGGGACCACCACCAGCGTGAGTATGGAAGAGGTGATGACCCCACCGATCACGGCCTGGCCCATGGGGGCTCTTTGTTCTGAGCCCTCCGTAATAGCGAATGCCAGGGGGATCATGCCGAAAATCATGGCCAAAGTTGTCATCAAAATGGGCCGAAGCCGGACTTTGGCTGCCATCAAAAGGGCGTCATGACGGCTGAGGCCAGCAATGGGCTGACCTGAATCAGACACACTGCCTTCACGCGCCCTGATTGCAAAATCGACCAACAAAATGGCGTTTTTGGTAACCAAGCCCATCAGCATCACCACGCCTATCACAGAGAACATGGAAAGAGCAGACCCAAATGCCATGAGTGCCAACACCACGCCAATCAAAGTCAGGGGCAGGGCCGTCATGAGGGCAATGGGTTGTAAGAAACTCTTGAACTGGCTGGCCAAAATCATGTAAATGAAAATCACGGCCATGATCAGCGCTGTGATGGCATATTGAAATGATTCGTTCATGCTTTTGGTAGAGCCACCAAATTGGTAGCGATAACCAGGCGGCCAGGCCACAGTGTCTAGAATTTTTCGAATGTCGTTCGAAATCTCACCGGCTGATCTTTTGGATGAATTGGCGTTGATCGAAACCTCGCGCATCAAATCGCGCCGGTTGATTTGATTCGAACCCGTTGTTTCTTGAATCTGCGCAATTTGACCCAGTCGAACCGTGCGAGATGAGCCGTCGGGTGCAGGCAGACTGAAGGACAGACGCTCTAAATCCTGAGGGCTGTTGCGATATTCAGGCGCAAGCCTTACTTTGACGTCGTAGGTCTGATCGTCGGGGGCTCGCCAATTGCCCACTGTTTGGCCGGCAATCAGTGTTCGCAGCGCGCTAGAGATGGGTGCAACACTGAGGCCAAGATCGGCCGCAGACTCTGGCAGCACCTTGATGGCAATGGAGGGCTTGTTGGGTTTGACGCTGGAATCTAAATCGACAAGGCCTGGAATGTTGCGAACCTTTTCCAGAATCTGCAAGGTCAGGCGCTCTAACTCACGTTGGTCAGGACCTTGAAGAGAAAATTCAATTTGCTTGCTACCGCCCACGGCATCTAGGGTTCCAACGTGAGTCACAGTGATGCCCGCAACCTTGCTCAAACGCTCACGCAGTTGGGTGGCAATTTCTTCTACGCTGCGCTCACGCAGTTTTCGGTCTACCAAACGAATGTAAATGCTGGCGTTGTTTTTGCCTTGTGCATTGGGGGTATTCATACCCGTCAGGGTGTATTTCACTTCTGGAAACTCACGCACTATTTGTTCAACTTGTTGGGCCTTCAAAGCAGTGCTTTCGAGCGAAGTCCCTACGGGTGTTTGAAAGGTGAGTGTGGTTTCTGAGTAGTCGCCTTTGGGTACAAACTCTGTTCCCAAGAGCCTTACCATGAACACGCTGGCCACAAAAATGAGGAATGCCGCTAACAAGGTGCTGCGCTTGTGCTTGAGAGCCCATGCGAGCATGTTTTGATATTGGTCTGAAACTCGATCGGTCTTTACTTCAAACCAATGTGTGACACGACCCAAAGATTTGTCATACCAATTTGCTGGCGCCTTGTTTTGACCCGCATGGTGAATGCTGGGGTCATGCCAAACACTGGACAACATGGGGTCGAGCGTGAAACTCACAAACATCGAAATCAAGACGGCCGCCACGATGGTGATGCCAAACTCATGAAAGAACTTGCCAATAATGCCTTCCATGAAGCCAATGGGCAGAAACACCGCAACGATGGACAAGGTGGTTGCCAACACAGCCAGGCCAATTTCTTGGGTGCCTATCATGGCGGCGTTGTAAGCATTCTTGCCCATTTGCACATGCCGTACGATGTTTTCACGAACCACAATGGCATCGTCAATGAGCAAGCCCACACACAAAGACAGCGCCATGAGTGTGATCATGTTGATGGTGAAGCCAAACATGCTCATGAACCAGAATGTGCCGATGATTGAAATGGGCAGCGTCAGGCCAGTGATCACTGTTGATCGCCACGAGTTCAAAAACAAAAACACAATGAGGACGGTGAGCACCGCGCCTTCAATCAGGGTTCTGCGAACGTTGTCTACCGAAACGCGAATTTGGCGCGAGCCATCAGAGACTGGTTCTAAGCGAATGCCGGCAGGCATTTGTGCCCTGATACCTTGAAGGGTGCTCATCAAGCCATCAACCACTTCGATGGTGTTGGCATCCTGAGATTTTTGTACTGTGAGAATCAATGTGCGCTCACCGTTGTAAAGCGCCATGTTTTCCATTTCTTGGGCGCCATCATTCACATGCGCAACTTGCGAGAGTCGGACAGGGGTGCTGCCTTTTCTGGCCACAATGATGTTGGCAAAATCTTCGGGTCGCTTCACGCGTGACTGAACCTGAATGACACGTTCTTGTGAAAATGAGCGCAAGGCGCCGACGGGCAAGTCTTGATTCTCATTTCGCACTGCTGAGGCAATTTGCTCAGCCGAGACACCCAAGGCCTCCATGGCGTCAGGCCTCAAATAGATGTTGATTTCTCTTCGGCTGCCTCCCAAGACATTGACCGCACCAACGCCTCGCACGTTTTCTAGTCGCTTTTTAATGGTTTGTTCTGCGTAGTTGGTCAGCTCAACCAAGTTGGTGTTCTTCGCGTCTTTTTGGGTGTCAGGTATGACGGCCAAGGACCAAATTGACTTGCTGGTTGGATCAAATCGAATGATGCGCGGCTCTTTCACTTCATCGCGCAAAGTGGCCCGAATGCTCGCCACCTTTTCGCGCACGTCATCGGCCGCTTTGCGACCATCCATATTGAGCTGAAACTCAATCACCACCACCGATTGATTTTCATAACTGCGCGAGGTGAGCGCGTTGATTCCGGCAATGGCGTTCACGCCTTCTTCAATTTTTTTAGAGACTTCGCTCTCGACAATTTCGGGTGAGGCGCCAGGGTATTCCGTGAGTACCACCACCACGGGAAAATCAATGTTGGGAAATTGATCAACCTTCAGGCGTTGAAAGGAAAACAAGCCCATGACCACAAACACGAGCATGATCATGGTCGCGAAGACCGGATTTTGGAGGCTGACTTTGGTGAACCACATGCGCTGGGCTTAAGGTTTTGTGTTTGTAGGCAAAACAGGGGCTTTGGCAGCCTGCGTGATCAAAGTGCCATCCCTCACAGCGCCTGCGCTGGGCGCCAACACTTTTGTTCCTTCTTTGATTTCTTTCAGAGCCATGACGGCTTTGCCATCTGCTTCGCCCTTGGCACCCAGTTCTACTTGCAGGTGAACAACTTGATTGTCTTGCAGCGTTTGAACATAGGGCTTGGTTTTGTCCGATCGAACACTTTCAAGTGGCACCACCACCGCTTGAACTTTTTGGGTGCCCAAGCTGCCTTGCACAAACACCCCTTGGCGCAGGAGGGGGTGCGATTGGAGTCCCAAATAGACCAAGACACTGCGGCTGCCAGTTTGAGTGCTGGGGTTGATTCTCAAAACCCTTGCCGACACTTCTTCTGATGTACCTTCCACAAGCAGTTTGGCGATTTGTCCTACTTTGACATTCACGGCCTCTGCCGATGTGAGCGTAGCTTCGAGTTCCAATTGGGACAGATCGATGATTTCAATGATGCGAGCTTCAATAGCAACCCGTTCACCCGGCTGAACAAATCGTTGACTAACCAAACCATTGATCGGCGCTCTTAAAACACTGTCGTCCAATGCCTTGGTGCTGACATCGAGGGCTGACAAGGCCGCTTGATAACTGGCTTTGGCACCGTTCAGGTTGGCCATTGAAGTGTCTAAAGCTGTTTTAGAAATAAAGCCTTGGTTCACGAGCGCATTGTTGTTGTCAAATTGACGCTGTGCAACGTCTACTTGCGCCCGCGCAGCTTCTGCTTGTTGCTGCGCTTGGCGTTGCCTTGCCAGGTATTCGGTGTTATCAACCCGCGCCACAATTTGACCCATTTTCACGGGGTCGCCCTCGCGCACTTCTAGCATCACAAGTTCACCCGCAACACGTGCTTTGACCATGGCAGTGCGCACCGCTTTGAGCGTGCCTGTGACGCGCACACCTTGCGTCATGGTCATCGTTTGGGCCACGGCAATGTCATTTTCCGATAACTCGATGCTCACAGGGCCACTGCTTTTTGCCATCTCAGTTGGCGTGACGCGCTTGCCAATCCAGCCTTTTTGAAGGCCCACAGCAATGACGCCAGCCAATGCCAGAACGAAAATGCTGAGGCCCAGTTTTTTTGAAATCATTGTGTTTTCGGGTTGGTGCAAAGTCCACGCACGATCAAATCAGCGTGTTGTGCAATGAGATTTTCAGGCGTGGTTTGATCCGAGCCCGACAGACAAATACCGTAGGTGTTTTTAGACATGATCAAAAACAGCATGGGCGCAATGACCACGGTGGCGGTATGGGCCGTGTCGAAGTCATGAAATTCTCCCGTTGCGCGGCCGCGCTCCAAAATATCTTGGAGCAAACGCGTGGCAGGGTCGATCACTTCCTCTTGATAAAACGCCGCCAAATCTGGAAAGTGGTGGGCCTCGTTGCTGATCAATTTGGTAATGCCCGATGCCTTGGTGGCGCCGTATCTGCGCCACCATTCCATCATCAATGTTTTGAGCAATTCAGAGCAAGAGCCTTTGAAATTGGCAACTTCCAAAGCCCCTTCATTGACTGTTTTGACCACGTTTTCACGAACCACAGCTTTGAACAATTCTTCTTTGCTTGGAAAGTACAAAAACAGGGTGCCCTTTGAGACGCCTGCCTTGGCAGCAACTTCTTCCGACTTGGTGGCAGCAAATCCCTTTTCCACAAACAAATCGAGCGCAGCCTCCAACAGTTCACCTGGGCGGTGCTGCTTGCGGCGCTCTCTTTTGGGGGTATGGAGGAATTCAGACACGTTTAATGACTCAGTGGTTAGTAATGTAAGCCGCAAGCCACGGCCCGTCAAGAAGCAGGGTGTTTTGAAATGAAAAAAAGACCGCCGGAGGCGGTCTATTGCAGCAAGTTTGCTTTGAATCAAAGATCAATAAAAAGCTTGCAAACCTGTTTGAGCGCGACCCAAGATGAGGGCGTGCACATCGTGTGTGCCTTCGTAGGTGTTGACTGTTTCCAAGTTGATCATGTGGCGAATGACATGGTATTCGTCGTGAATGCCGTTGCCGCCATGCATGTCGCGCGCCATCCGAGCCACATCCAAGGCCTTGCCGCAGCTGTTGCGCTTGATCAGGCTGATCATCTCTGGCACAGATTGACCTTCGTCCATCAAGCGGCCAACTCGCAAGCAGCCTTGCAAACCCAAACTGATTTCGGTTTGCATGTCGGCCAATTTCTTTTGGATCAATTGGTTTTGTGCCAAGGGGCGGCCAAATTGAACGCGGTCCATGGTGTATTGGCGGGCGCGGTGCCAGCAGTCTTCTGCTGCACCCAAAGCACCCCATGCAATGCCATAGCGAGCTTTGTTCAAGCAACCAAAAGGACCTTTCAAACCAGACACATTGGGCAACATATTGCCTTCAGGCACAAACACATCGTCCATGACAATTTCGCCTGTGATGCTGGCGCGCAAGCTCATCTTGCCTTCAATTTTCGGGGCCGTGAGACCCTTCATGCCTTTTTCCAAAATGAAGCCGCGAATGGCCGATTGACCATCGCCTTCGCCTTCTAATTTGGCCCACACCACAAACACATCGGCGATTGGCGAATTGGTAATCCACATCTTGGCGCCCTTCATGATGAAACCACCGTCGACAGGTTTGGCGCGGGTGATCATGCTGGCAGGGTCGGAGCCGTGGTTGGGTTCGGTGAGGCCAAAGCAACCCACCCATTCACCAGTGGCCAATTTGGGCAGGTATTTTTGGCGTTGGGCTTCAGAGCCGTATTCGTTAATGGGGTGCATGACCAAAGAACTTTGAACGCTCATGGCGCTGCGATAGCCGCTGTCTACGCGCTCAACCTCTCTAGCCACCAAGCCATAGCTGACATAGTTCAAACCGGCGCAACCATAGCCCTCAATGGTGGAGCCCAAGAAGCCCATGCTGCCAAACTCGTTCATGATTTCGCGATCAAACTTTTCATGCCGCGCAGCCATCAAAACACGGGTCTGCAATTTTTCTTGGCAGAAGTCATGAGCGGCATCAACGATGGCTCTTTCGTCGTCGCTCAACTGTGAGTTAAGGAGAAAGGGGTCTTGCCATTGGAAGGAGGGCTTCATGATTTGAATCCGTGAAAGATAAAAGATGCCGTATTTTATCGCTATGCGAAATGTCCCATGCGGATGTCCTGTTAAAAAGACCTCTCGGCATGAATTTGAGAGACAATCAGCCCATGACACTACCATCACAATCTGAAATCTTGGTCCTCGGCGGCGGTTGCTTTTGGTGCACTGAGGCGGTCTATGTTCAAGTCAAGGGGGTGCTGGATGTCGAGTCGGGTTATTGCAACGGTCGAACCATCAACCCCACTTATGAGCAGGTTTGTGGTGGCGATACCGGCCACAACGAGGTGGTTAGGCTAACTTACGACCCGCAAATTATCAGCACGCGAACCTTGCTCGAAATTTTCTTTGTCATACACGATCCCACCACGCTCAATCGGCAGGGAAATGACCGAGGTACTCAGTACAGAAGCGGTGTCTACTTCACCACACCAGCTCAGGCCGAAGTGGCCAAATCGCTCATTGCCGAAATTGACGCCGAAAACGTATTCGATTCGGCAGTCGTGACAGAAGTCCTGCCTTTGCAAAATTACAGCGCAGCTGAGGAATACCATCAAGACTTCTTTGAACGCAATCCAACCCAGGGCTACTGCTTGGCGGTGGCTGCCCCCAAAGTATGGAAGTTCAAGAAAACTTTCTCTGATTGGGTTAAGCCCAAGTGAAATTTAAGTGAAGACCAAGTGAAGACCAAGTGAAGCTGCAGTCGTTTTTTGTTCGTGTAATTCAAGCGCTGCTGATCAGCGCTGTTTTGGTGGCGCCCGCGATAGGGCGGGTCCACCAAATATTGCATGCTCACGATTGCGACCTAGAAGTTCAATCGGTCTTGTTCAGTGACCATGAAGAAGGTTCACTGTCGTGTGTGGCACTAGACCACTTGGGTTCTGGTGAAGCGCCTGTTGGCCATCAAGTCTCGTTTGCTCCTTCACAGCATGTCTTCTCTTATCAATGGGTTTTGTTTGAGAAAAGCATTCAGACACCAGCCCATTGTTTCTCTGCCCGCGCGCCGCCTTTTTTCCTTTGAACAGTTGTCATTTGCTTCCCTTTCCTAAGCGGAAAGGGCGTTTCTGTTTTTCAAAGGATTTCCATGTCTTTCATTTCTTCCCAAAATAGTGGGCGGCGTACGCCTTTTTCACGTCACACATCTTTCTCCGTGTTGGCTTTGATGGCCATGACCTCGTCTGTCTTTGCACCTCAAACCATCGCTCAAACGGTGTCCGAAGTGGTCATCACCGGTAACCCGCTTTCTAGGTCTGATAACACCAACAATGTCAGTAGCTTGTCGGGCATGAACTTAACCCAGCAGGGACAAAGTACTTTGGGCGAAACGCTCATCAACTTGCCCGGCGTGAGCAGCACCTACTTCGGACCTAATGCCAGCCGACCCATTGTGCGAGGCCTGGATGGCGATCGCATTCGCGTGTTGAGCAACAGTGGCGCCAGCTTAGATGCCTCTTCGCTCAGTTATGACCATGCAGTACCCCTCGATGTGTTGTCGGTCGAACGCATTGAAGTTTTGAGAGGCCCCGCCGCATTGCAATATGGCGGCAGTGCCATTGGTGGTGTGGTCAATGTCATTGACAACCGCATTCCTCGAAAACCGATGCAAGGTGTTTTGGGCAAGATTCAATTGCAAGGCGCTTCGGGCAATCAGGAAGTGTCAAAAGGCGCTTTGCTTGAAACTGGTTTTGGCTCTTGGGTCTTGCACGCTGATGCGTTTGATCGCAATTCAAAAGATGTCAAAGTGCCACAGGCATTGGCTTGTACCAAACCAGGCTCCCCCGAACTTGCCAAGCGCATTTGCAACTCGGCCAACAACGCCAGTGGCGGGGCCCTTGGCGCAAGTTTGTTCTTTGATCAAGGCTTTGTAGGTTGGTCTTTGCAAACCTATAAGAGCCAATACGGCACAGTGGCTGAAGACGAGGTCACCATTGGCATGAAATCAGACCGCGCGGCTTTGGAGGGGGCTTGGCGCCCAACAAGTGGCTTCTTCAGAAGTGTCAATTGGCAAGCCAGCCAGACCCGTTATCAGCACACCGAATTTGAAGGTGCTGAAGCGGGTACTGTGTTTGCCAACAAGGGCCATGACGGGCGCGTTCAGCTCCGACACAAGCCATGGAAAACAGGTGCTGGAACCTGGGAGGGCGTTTGGGGTTGGCAGTCTGAGCAAGCACGATTCTCGGCTGACGGATCTGAGGCTTTTGTTCCTTTCAGTCACAGCCGAACACAAGCATTGTTTGCCATTGAGGAGTTTTCACTTGGCAAGGCCAGTGTCAATTTGGGCGTTCGCCGAGAGCAAGTGTCAGTTCAGTCGCTGGGCAATCCAGATCCCAGTGTCGATCGATTTGAATTGGGAACCCGCAAATTCTCACCTCAAAGTTATGCCATGGCCTCCTCATGGCAGTGGCTGCCCAATTGGCGTTTGAGCGCCAACGTGTCGCGTACTGAAAGAGCACCCCGAGACTATGAACTCTTTGCCAATGGCCCGCACATTGCCACAGCGGCTTGGGAACGAGGTCAATCTGGGCTTGGTTTAGAAAAAGCCAACAGCATGGATGTTTCGGCTCTTTGGCAACAGGGTGCGCATCAGATGAAGTTGACCGCATTCCAAAGTCGCTTTGGCAACTTCATTGGACTTCTTGGCACTTCGGAAGTGGAAGAAGACTTACCCGTGCAGGTCTATCAAGGTGTGCGCGCCAAGTTTTCAGGTTTTGAAACTTCAGGCCAATGGCGCTTAGCGCAATCTGCAGGTACCTTGGATTTAACATGGCGGGCAGATGCTGTGCGTGCGATCAATCTCAACACCAACGATGCCATGCCGCGAATTGCCCCTCTGCGCTTGGGGGCCGGTTTGGTTCATGCCTCTGGCGCTTGGAGCTCACACCTAGGGTTTGATTGGCATGCTGCCCAAAATAGGGTGCCCGAAGGAAGTTTGACAACACCCGCATTCACGCTCTGGCATGGCCATGTGGCTTACAAGCAAAAAGTGTCGGGCAGTGTGCTCAATTGGTTTGCAAGGGTTGACAACCTAAGCAACCAGTGGGCCTACAGCGCCACGTCCATCTTGACCTCGACAGCACCTGGAAAAGCGCCATTGCCGGGTCGAAGCGTGAAGTTGGGCGTACTGGCCTCTTTTTAAATTAAGCGCTAGCTAAGTTAAGAACTAACTTAAGGCGCCAAGCGTTCGCGAAGCCAATTGCCTTCGTTCAAGCGATAGCGCAAGCGATCGTGCAATCGGCTTTTGCGACCTTGCCAAAATTGCCATTCATCGGGCACCAAACGATAGCCCCCCCAATGGGGTGGGCGTGGCGGGTTAAGCATGAATTGAGCCGCATACTTGGCTGCGTTTGTCACCAACACGCCTCGGCCATCGATGACCTGACTTTGGGGCGAGGCCCATGCGCCAATGCGCGAATCTAGGGGGCGGCTGTGAAAGTAGGCGTCGCTTTCTGCGTCGCTTATTTTTTCCATTCGGCCTTCAATGCGCACCACTCGCTCTAACTCGACCCAGTGAAATTGCAATGCAGCATAGGGGTTGCCAGCAAGCTCTTTGCCTTTGCGTGAGTCGTAGTTGGTATACCAAACAATGCCGCGTTCGTCATAGCCTTTAATGAGGACTACGCGCGTGCTAGGGCGCATGTTGCTGGCCACAGTGGCCACGGTCATGGCATTGGGTTCGGGTACTTCAGATTGAATGGCTTCATTCAGCCAACGCTCAAATTGCTTCAGCGGATCGGCTGCCGAGGCGTCTTCACTCAGCTCTGCTTTTTCATAACTCTTGCGCAAATCGGCGATGTTCATGGTCAGTCCTTGGCATGCTGCAACAAAGCTTCAAGAGCCTTGTCGTGAATGCCGTGTTGTTTCAAGCTGTTCAAAGTTTCTTGCGCGTAGTCTAAGGTAGTGCCGTAGCGCCCCGTGGCATTTCGAAAGATATGTTGATATTGCGCAGGGGATAAGGTGCCCGTATAACTAGGGCTGCTTCTGGGCAAGGTAAAGGCCAGCGCATTGACTGGCCCTTGAGGGGTAGGGCATTGCAACCACCGGGTGGTGTAAACATTGTTGGGCATTTCACGAAACCAGAGTTGTTCGATGGTTTGCGCCACTTTTTGTGCTGGTGTTCTAAACACCATGCCTTGGCAGCTGCCACCAGACAACAAGGCAAAAACCAAGCCCGGACACTCAGGTGTTCCCCGATTCAAACGACTCCACATTTTGAGTGCGCGGTGCCAGCCTTGTACCTTCGTCTTGTATTGCTCCAGAATGTCAAACTCAGGTCGCCAAATGAGCGAGGCATACCCAAAGACCCATAAATCTTGAGAACGCGGCCAATGCTTGAGCAAGGCCTCTTGGGTAGGCTCGCAAAAGGCTTGGTCAGAGCGATTGTCAGTGGCGGAAAAGCTTGGAATCAAGGGTGTCTTTGAAATGAATGCCTTCAATTTTGAGGGCAAACATGTGCTTTTTTGAAACTGATCATTCAAAATTCGTAACCAGTCTGTAACTTGAAGTCTCCCAAAGCCACGCTTGACGAGTTACTATTCTGCTTGTAACAAAGTTACATGTTCAATTTCACCTGAAATCAGATTGCCTATGACCTTGAATGCAACCGTAGCCAAAGTGACCGCCCGCATAGCGCTGCGCAGCCAATCGACACGGGCCGCTTACCTCGAACAGGTCAATGCGGCGGCTGATCGAGAATCTGGCGCAGATCGGCTTGGCTGTGCCAATGTGGCGCATGCTTTTGCCGCGATGCCAGCTGCCGACAAATCGCGGGCATCTGGTTTGGCCAGCATTCCTGTGGTGAGTGCTGCAGCGCGTGGCCCCAACATAGGCGTGGTCAATGCCTACAACGATTTGCTGTCGGCGCATGCCCCCTTGCAACATTACCCAGACTTAATCAAAGACGAGGCCAGAAAGTGGGGCGCAACAGCGCAAGTGGCGGGCGGTGTGCCGGCCATGTGCGATGGTGTGACGCAAGGCACGCCTGGCATGGAGCTCAGTTTGTTCAGCCGCGATGTGATTGCCATGTCGACTGCGGTGTCTTTGAGTCACGATGTTTTTGACGCGGCACTCATGCTGGGGGTGTGCGACAAAATTGTGCCGGGCCTCTTGATTGGTGCTTTGCATTTTGGCCATTTGCCCACTGTGTTTGTGCCTGCTGGGCCCATGGGCAGCGGCTTGTCTAACAATGAAAAATCTA
>Ga0209550_10004750_pt1 | contig 12841 bp, 10 predicted proteins | sample LauGreSuBDMM15SN_2_FD_187567 | JGI IMG/M metagenome (GOLD analysis project Ga0209550, IMG submission 187567) | Freshwater lake microbial communities from Lake Michigan, USA - Su13.BD.MM15.SN (SPAdes) (version 5) | ecosystem: Environmental > Aquatic > Freshwater > Lake | place: Lake Michigan... | reverse complement strand
GGGTGATCGCTACGAAGAAGATATCGCCCGCAATCGCGCAATTGACGCGCCTTATCGTTGATATGGCCGAGGCCTAAAAGAAATGATGTTTACAACTATCCTGTTCTATGTGTTGGCTTTGGTGTTGGTGGTGGCGGCGTTTCGTGTCATTACCGCCTCTAGCCCAGTCACTGCTGTGCTGCATCTGATTTTGGCGTTTGCGAACGCCGCAATGATCTGGATGTTGCTGGGTGCTGAATTTTTAGCGCTACTGCTCGTGTTGGTGTATGTGGGCGCGGTGATGGTGCTGTTCTTGTTTGTCGTGATGATGCTTGATGTCAAGATGGAAGGACTTCGCACCGAAATCAAAACCTATTTGCCCATGGGTCTGATCGTTGGTTTGATCATGGTGGCCGAGATGTCGTTTGTGTTGGCAACGTCGTGGGGGCAGGTTGGCCCGGCCGCAGACATGGGAAGCGACTACAACAACGCCCGCACCTTGGGCGAGGCGATGTACACCGAATATGCTTACGCGGTCGAAATCGGCGCAGTGCTCTTGCTGGTCGGCATGATCGCCGCGATTTCGTTGACCCTGCGCAAACGTCGCGACGTGAAATATAACGATCCAGGCGCCTCAGTGCGTGTACGCGCCAAAGATCGGGTCCGCCTGGTCAACATGCCTAGTCAAGAGGCTGTGAACGCCAAAGGAGATCAAACATGATGACCTTGACCCTACCGCACTTTTTAGTGCTGGGCGCCATTTTGTTTGCGATTGGTGTGTTCGGAATTTTTTTGAATCGTCGCAACCTGATCGTATTGTTGATGTCGGTTGAGTTAATGCTTTTGGCCGTGAACATGAACTTTGTTGCCTTCTCAACCTGGATGGGTGATGCGGCAGGTCAGGTGTTCGTGTTCTTTATTCTGACGGTTGCAGCCGCCGAGGCCGCGATTGGCCTGGCGATTTTAGTGCTGCTGTTTCGCAACCTCAGCACCATTAACGTAGACGAACTTGATAGCCTGAAGGGCTGATCGGATCACGGAACAATATGTTTAGCTCACCCTCTCTCTATCTGACCATCGCACTCGCGCCCTTGTCAGGCGCGATCCTTGCTGGTTTGTTTGGTACTGGCTTTTTGGGGCGTCAGGTTAGTCGTCGCAACTCGCATCTTCTGACCATCGCGCTGGTTGCCGTGTCGGCCATCGGTTCTGTTCTGGTGCTGAAAGATGTGCTCAATGGCCACACCTTTGACGGCACGGTGTACACCTGGACTATGTTAGGCCAGGCAAAGTTAGAAATTGGTTTTCTGATTGATCCGCTGTCAGCGCTCATGATGGTCGTGGTGACGTCAGTGTCGCTTATGGTTCACATCTACACGATCGGCTACATGTCTGAAGATCCGGGTTATCAGCGTTTCTTTGCTTACATTTCTTTGTTTACCTTCTCGATGTTGATGCTGGTCATGGCCAACAACATGGTGCAGCTGTTTTTTGGCTGGGAGGCCGTCGGCCTGGTATCGTATTTGTTGATTGGCTTTTGGTACACCAAGCCCACTGCGATTTTTGCCAACATGAAGGCCTTTTTAGTCAACCGCGTGGGTGACTTTGGTTTTGTGCTTGGTATCGGCTTGCTGTTCGCCTACGCCGGCACGATGCATTACGGCGACCTGTTTAAGCAGGCCGATAAGCTGGCGACTTTGACCTTGCCCGGCACAGACTGGATGTTGCTGACCGTCGCTTGTATTTGCTTGTTTATCGGTGCAATGGGTAAGTCAGCGCAAGTCCCCCTGCATACTTGGCTGCCTGACTCAATGGAAGGCCCCACACCGATCTCGGCACTGATTCACGCGGCAACAATGGTGACGGCAGGGATCTTTATGGTGGCGCGTTTCTCGCCACTCTTTGAACTGTCAAATACAGCCCTCTCATTCATCATCGTGATCGGTGCGGTCGGGGCGTTGTTCTTGGGTATTCTGGGTATCATCCAAAATGACATCAAGCGTGTCGTGGCGTACTCAACCTTATCGCAACTCGGTTACATGACGGTGGCGCTGGGTGCGTCGGCCTACTCGGTCGCAATCTTTCACCTCATGACACACGCTTTCTTTAAAGCCTTGTTGTTTTTGGGTGCGGGCTCGGTCATTATCGGCATGCACCACGATCAAGATATTCGCAATATGGGCGGTTTGCGTAAGTACATGCCCATCACGTGGATTACCTTTTTGATTGGCACGCTGGCCTTGGTCGGCACGCCGTTTTTCTCGGGTTTTTACTCTAAAGAGCACATCATCGAAGCGACAGCTTCAGCGAACGTGTGGGGTGCGAGCTTTGCGCATTACGCCACCCTGATTGGTGTGTTTGTGACCTCGCTCTATTCTTTCCGAGTCTACTTCTTAGTGTTTCATGGCAAAGAGCGCTTTGCGACACACGGCACGGCGCCTGGGCACGACGCTCATGCCGCGTGTGGTCACGATCATGATCACGCGCATGCTCATGGTCATGATCACGGTGCTCATGGCGATGCTCATTCCCACGATGCTCACGGCCATCACGGCGGTAAGCCGCACGAATCGCCTTGGGTTGTCACCTTGCCTTTGGTCTTGCTGGCCATCCCTTCTATCATTATCGGTGCGATTGCAGTGGATCCTTTGCTGTTTGGCACGTACTTTAAAGACTCGATCGTCATTCTCACCGGGCACCCTGCGATGGCAGAGTTGGCCAAAGAGTGGCATCACGTGCAGGGTTGGGTGGGTTATGGCTTGCATGCCTTTAGCACCGTGCCCTTTTGGCTAGTGGTGGCGGGCGCAGTGGTGGCTTGGTACTGCTACTTAATTAATCCTAAAGTCCCTGCCGCAATTCAGTCGAACTTGGCGTTCGTCAATAAGATTCTTGAAAACAAGTACTTCTTTGACTGGTTCAACGAGCAAGTCTTGGCGCGTGGTTTGCGCGCACTCGGCACCAGTTTTTGGCAACGTGGCGATCGGGGTTTGATCGATGGCCTCTTGGTCAATGGCTCGGCAAAATTAGTGGGTGCGTTGGCAGCTGTGACCCGTCGTTTTCAGACGGGCTACATCTATCACTACGCCTTTGCGATGATCATCGGCCTGTTGGTCGCGATCACCTACGTTATCTTTGGTACCAAATAATGACAAGCGAGATGGCTTCTTTTACGACTCCGTGGCTCACGTTTGCGATTTTTGTTCCAATCGTCTGCGGCTTGTTGATTTTGGCGGTGGGTAGCGACGAACGTCCGGCACTGACGCGCAATCTTTCGCTGATTAGCGCCTTGCTGAGCTTTTTTGTCACGATTCCTCTTTACACGGGCTTTGACAACACAACAGCTGCGATGCAGTTTGTTGTTGAAAAACCTTGGATCCCGGCCTTTGCAGTGATGTATCACCTGGGCGTTGACGGCATCTCGTTGTGGTTTGTGTTGTTGACCGCGTTCATTACGATCATCGTTGTGTTGGCTGGCTGGGAGGTCATCACCTCGCGGATCGCGCAGTACATGGCCGCCTTTTTGATTTTGTCAGGTTTGATGATCGGTGTGTTCGTCGCGCTGGATGGCCTGTTGTTCTACATCTTCTTTGAAGCCACGCTCATCCCGATGTACATCATCGTAGGTGTCTGGGGTGGCCCGAATCGCGTCTACGCTGCGTTCAAGTTCTTCTTGTACACGCTGATGGGTTCGTTACTGACGTTGGTTGCGTTTTTATACCTCTGGAACGAAGCCGGTGGTTCGTTTGATATTCAAACCTGGCACGATTTGCCATTGGCTTACACGCCGCAGGTTTTCATTTTCTTTGCGTTCTTGGCTGCCTTTGCCGTCAAAGTGCCGATGTGGCCAGTGCACACTTGGTTGCCCGATGCGCACGTCGAGGCGCCGACTGGCGGCTCGGTGGTGTTGGCAGCCATTATGCTGAAGCTGGGCGCTTATGGCTTTTTAAGATTATCGCTACCGATTGTGCCTGATGCGTCAGTGGCAATGTCAGGCATCATCATTACCTTATCGTTGATCGCCGTGATCTATATCGGCATGGTTGCGATTGTGCAAGATGATATGAAAAAGCTCGTGGCCTATTCTTCGGTCGCGCACATGGGCTTTGTGACCTTGGGTTTCTTTATCTTCAACACAGCTGGCGTTGAGGGTGCGATTGTGCAGATGGTGTCGCACGGCTTTGTCTCGGCAGCGATGTTCTTGTGTATCGGTGTGTTGTACGACCGGATGCATAGTCGTCAGATCTCGGATTACGGTGGCGTGATCAACACGATGCCGCGTTTCGTGACGTTCTTTGTATTTTTCTCGATGGCCAATGCGGGTTTGCCGGCAACCAGTGGTTTTGTGGGCGAATTCATGGTCATCATGGGTGCGGTGCAGTTCAATTTCTGGATCGGTTTGCTGGCTGCAACAGCCTTGATCCTTGGGGCCTCATATTCTCTCTGGATGGTCAAACGGGTTGCGTTTGGTGATGTGGCCAATGATCACGTGCGTGATTTGAAAGATCTGTCGAATCGCGAATTTTTCATCCTCGGGATCATGGCACTTGCCGTGCTCTATATGGGTATTCATCCCAAGCCCTTTACTGATGTGATGCACACCTCAGTCGAGGCCCTGTTGCAACACGTATCCAATTCAAAACTGTAAGCCCCGCCATGATGCAATCTCAATTCGATTTCGGCCTGGCCGCACCAGAAATTATTCTGACAGTGATGGGCATGGTCATCCTGATCCTGGATGCACTGAGCAGTGGTGCGCGTCGCACGCTCGCCTACGTTTTGTCTTTGGTGACTCTCGCTGTGTTGGCAGGTGTCTCTTATTGGCAATGGCATATTGGCTTGGTGGGTGAAACATTCTTCGGGATGTACATTGCTGATCCGTTGGCGCATTTATTAAAAATGGCCTCGTATCTTGCGGTTGCGCTCACGCTGGCCTATGGCCGTGAGTACATGCAGACGCGCGATATGCTGCGCGGCGGCGAGTTTTATGTGCTGGTGCTGTTTGCCCTGCTTGGGCAGATGGTGATGATCTCTGCCGGTAACTTTTTGACCATTTATCTGGGTCTTGAGTTGATGTCTTTGGCGCTCTACGCACTCGTTGCGATTCGTCGTGATCATGCGCAGTCAACCGAAGCCGCCATGAAGTATTTTGTTTTGGGCGCCTTGGCCTCAGGCTTTATGTTGTACGGCATGTCAATGTTGTACGGCGCCACCGGTAATCTTGATTTGCGCAACATTGCTGATGCGGTGAACTCGGGTCAGATCGATTATCTGCCCCTCACCTTCGGCGTAGTATTTTTGGTGGCGGGTCTGGCCTTCAAGCTGGGCGCAGTGCCGTTTCACATGTGGGTGCCCGATGTGTATCAGGGTTCCCCAACGGCTGTCACTCTGGTGTTGGCAGCAGCACCTAAACTGGCGGCCTTTGCGATCACCTTGCGTATTTTGGTAGTGGGTTTGGGAGACTTGACAGCCGACTGGCAACCCATGTTGCTGATTTTGGCCTTCCTGTCGCTAGCGATTGGTAACTTGACTGCCATCATGCAGACCAACTTTAAGCGGATGTTGGCCTACTCGACGATCTCGCATATGGGGTTCATCTTGTTGGGCTTAGCGTCGGGTTCGCTAGACGGTGACAAGCAGTTTGATACTGAGTCGTATGGCTCGGCCTTGTTTTATATGCTGACCTATGTGTTGACCACGCTAGCAACGTTCGGCTTGATCATGTTGATGTCCCGCGAAGGCCACGAGTGCGAAGACATCAGCGACCTCAAGGGCTTGAATCGCCGTAGCCCCTGGATGGCAGCCTTGCTCTTGCTACTGATGTGTTCGTTGGCAGGCTTGCCACCGTTGGTTGGCTTTGATGCAAAACTGTTGATTTTGCAGACACTGCTGAAGTCGGATCGACTCTGGCTGGCTGTGGTTGCAGTCTTGTTCTCGTTGATCGGCGCCTTCTATTATTTGCGTGTCATCAAGGTGATGTACTTTGATGAGCCCGAAGCGGCGGCCCCGGCCATGGCGACAGTGTGGTGGGTGCCTCGTAGCCTGATCATCCTTAACGGGTTGGCGGTTTTAGTGCTTGGCCTGATGCCCAATGGCTTATTGGTACTGTGTCTACAAGCCATGCGCGCTACCCTGGCGTTTTAATGGATGAACCAAACCGCGGCAGTCTGGCTCTTGATTCTGTTGGCTTTCATCGCCGCAAATGTGCCGTTTCTGAATCATCGAGTGTTTGCGGTGTGGCAACCCAAGAGTCTGCCAGTGCCAAAGGCGTTTTGGTTGCGCGCGTTTGAGCTGCTTGTGCTGTACTTTGTGGTGGGCACAGTTGGGATTGCGTTTGAGCGTTTGATTGGCAACGTTTTTACGCAGCGCTGGGAGTTTTATGCGATCACGCTTAGTCTGTTTGTCGTGATGGCGTTTCCGGGATTTGTGTTTCGCTATTTGCTACGCCGTTCGTAATCGATCGCTGTAGAACCGATTATTTGGGATGCGGGCGTCTCACTTGTCTAAAATCGAAGTGTGTTGAGCGAAAGCCTGAAACTAATAGAAAATCGCATTCAGCAAAAGTCTGCGACTAATTTTCAAACCAGTTTAAAACCCCGTCAAGCCCCGCAAAATTTAACGCGTAATTCGCTTGGGCACGCACGACGGGCTTGGCGCGATACGCCACTGAATAGCCTGCTAAGCCAAGCATTTTCAGATCGTTAGCACCATCGCCAATCGCAATAATCTGGCGCGTTTGCGCGCCAAGCGCCTGGGCAAAGGCGGTTAAGGTATCGGCCTTGCCCTGCGCATCAAGAATCCGTCCGTTAACTTTGCCTGTGAGCAGACCGTGCTCTTGATCGAGTACGTTGGCATGTGCTGCCTCAAGACCTAATCGGGCTTTAAGTTTTTCGGTAAAAAAGGTGAAGCCACCCGATACCAATAACACTTTGATCCCAGCCTGTTGCGCCGTGCTGACCAGCTGCTCGGCGCCTGGATTGAACCGCAGTTTTTGGTCATACACCTGCTGTAATACATCGACCGGTAAGCCTTTCAAAAATGCCACGCGACGTGTCAGGCTGTCAGAAAAATCTTTGATCTCACCGCGCATCGCGGCTTCAGTAATTGAGGCGACTTGCTCTTTCACCCCGCCAAACGCTGCAATTTCATCAATGCACTCAATATTGATCAGGGTTGAGTCCATATCCATCGCCAAGACTTTGCAGTCGGCCAAGCGGCTGCCTGCGGCGATGTAAGCCGTATCCACTGCATGACGTTCGCCCCAGGCCAGCAACTCGGCGCGGGTCTCGGCGCCATTGTTTACCTTCAGTAGGCGCGCCGCGGTGGTGCTAATGCGTTGCACCCCAGAGGCCTCGCTGAGCGCGGCCGCTTGTTCAATGAGGTCACTCGCCAGAGCGGGCGATTGCACAACGAGATTAAAAGTAGTCATAAGCGGATTCAGAGAATGAAAAAATTATGAATTGAACAAATTTTAAGTGAACAGGTTTGAACTTCTAGCAATTCAATCGCTAAAAAAGGTATCTACTCGTTCAACCCGTCTGAAAAGATAGCCTTTTTTTAGTACCGACGTACTCATACAACGAGAATCAATCAGCTCATGAGCGTCACAACGTCAAGCCAGCGAGCGCAACAACGTACGTACCGCCTCGTAGCGCGCGTTGACATCAAGCCCCTTGAGTTCAATCCGTAGTTTATCTTGGCCGGCAAAGCGAATGTTTTTTTGCTTTTGCACGAGTTCAATCAGGCGTATTGGGTCAACCGTGGTCGTTTGTTTAAAGTGCAGCATGATTTGCATCTCGCTGGCGTCAATTTTTTGAATCCCCAAGGGCAAGCCTAATAGGCGGATTTTGTGGGTTGAGAGCAAGGTGCGGGCTGGCTCAGGTAGTTTGCCAAAACGATCGATGAGTTCTTCTTGGATCACAATTAAATCGTCTTCATCTTTACAACTGGACAAGCGCTTGTAGAGCGATAATCGAGCCGGAATATCCCCACAGAAATCAGCAGGCAATAGGGCGGGAGCGTGCAGGTTTACCTCACAACCCGCGCTAAAGGGGGCATCCAGGTCAGGTTCAACGCCTGCCTTGAGTGCGCGCACGGCTTCGTTGAGCATGTCGTTGTACATCGAGAAGCCAATCTCTTGGATATTGCCTGATTGTGATTCGCCCAGTACCTCACCAGTGCCGCGAATCTCAAGATCATGCATCGCCAAAAAGAAGCCCGAGCCAAGCTCTTCCATCGCCTGAATCGCCTCGAGGCGTTTTTTGGCGTTCTTGGTGATTGAGTCTTCGCCGGGCGTCATCAGGTAGGCGTAGGCTTGGTGGTGCGAACGCCCTACGCGGCCGCGTAATTGATGCAATTGCGCTAAGCCAAAACGGTCGGCTCGATGGATGATGATGGTGTTAGCACTTGAGACGTCGATGCCGGTTTCGATAATGGTTGTACAGAGCAAGACGTTAAAGCGCTGTTGATAAAAGCCTTTCATCACCTGTTCAAGATCGCGTTCACCCATCTGGCCATGCGCAACCGCAATGCGGGCCTCGGGTACGAGCTCTTCAAGGCGGGCGCGACGGTTGTGAATGGTTTCAACTTCGTTATGCAAAAAGTAGGCCTGACCTCCACGCTTGAGTTCGCGCAGCAAGGCTTCGCGAATGGTGCTGTTATCCTCACGACGCACAAATGTTTTGATGGCCAGGCGCTTTTGTGGTGCCGTGGCAATCACTGAAAAATCGCGAATTCCTTCAAGTGACATCCCAAGCGTACGGGGGATCGGCGTGGCTGTGAGCGTCAAGACATCGACCTCTGCGCGTAGCGATTTGAGCACTTCTTTTTGGCGCACACCAAAGCGATGTTCTTCGTCGATGATGACAAGCCCCAAGCGCATGAAGTTAACGTCTTTCGATAAGAGCTTGTGCGTGCCAATGACAATATCGATGGTGCCGTCATTGATGCCCACAATGGCGCTGGCCACCTCTTTGGCGGATCTAAAGCGCGAGAGTTCAACGACCTTCACCGGCCAGTCGGCAAAGCGATCTGAAAAGGTTTGCGCATGTTGCTCGGCCAGCAGTGTGGTTGGGCACAAAATTGCCACCTGCTTGCCGTTGGCGATGGCTAAAAAGGCCGCACGTAAGGCGACTTCTGTTTTTCCAAAGCCCACATCGCCGCATACCAGACGATCCATTGGGCGCCCCGAGGTCATGTCGGCTAACACGCATTGGATGGCGGCGGCTTGGTCTACGGTTTCTTCAAACCCAAAGCCCTCAGAAAATAATTCGTAATCGCCCAGAGGTAACTTGAAGGCAAAGCCTTGTCGTGCAGCACGTTTGGCGTAAATGTCTAAGAGCTCAGCCGCGGTATCGCGTACCTGTTGTGCAGCTTTGCGGCGGGCTTTCTCCCATTGGCCTGAACCAAGCTGATGCAAGGGGGCGGTCTCTGGATCGTTGCCGCTATAACGCGCGATGACGTGCAACTGCGCGACGGGTACGTACAGCGTCGTCTTGTTGGCGTACTCAAGATGAAGAAACTCCATCTCGCCTTCGCCCATATCCATGTTGATCAGACCGTGATAACGCCCGATACCATGTTGCGCATGAACCACTGGGTCACCGATGCGTAACTCAGATAAATCGCGCACCATCGCTTCGACGTTGCTGGCGCGCTCTTGATCACGCTTGCCACGCCGCGCTGTGGTGCCGTGTCCGGGGTACAGGTCGTTTTCAGTGATAAAGACCAGATGCTGCCCCGGCAATTGAAAGCCAGTATCAAGCTGCGCGACAGTGATCGCAAAATGTGCATCACCTTCTAAAAAAAGAGCGAGCGATTCGGTTTGCGCGTCTGGGATCAGGCCATGCTCGGCCAGCATCTGCAAGATGGTTTCGCGGCGACCGTGCGAGTCCGTACACAAGACCAGCCGTTGTTGCGTTTGACCCAACAGCGCACGGAGCTTTTGTACTGGGTCGTCAGAGCGGCGCGAAATGCCGATATCGGGTGCAGCTAAAAACTCAGGATGTTCGGTCTCGGTGGTGAGTGCGACACGTGCAAATAACTTGAGTTGCTCAAACAGCGGTTCAGCTCGCAAAAATAACGCGTCTGGCGCAAGCACTGGGCGCTCGCGGTCACTCTTTAAAAAGTTATAGCGGCTGGCAGTGTCCTGGGCAAAGCGACGCATCGCATCGTCGATATCCCCTAACGTCACCATGATGGTGTCTTGCGTCAGGTAATCGAATAAGGTGGCGGTGCTATCAAAAAACAGCGGCAAATAATACTCAACGCCGGCAAATGCAATCCCATTGCCAATATCGCGGTAGGGCAACGCACGCGAGGGGTCGCCTTCAAACACTTCTCGAAAGCCCGAGCGGAAATGATTGCGCGCGGTTTCATCCATCGGAAACTCTCGGCCAGGCAGCAACTGCACTGAGCCGACAGGGTACAGGCTGCGCTGAGTATCAATATCGAAGGCACGAATCGACTCGATCTCGTCATCAAATAAATCGATGCGATAGGGCACCACAGAGCCCATCGGAAACAAATCAATCAAGCTGCCGCGTACACAAAACTCGCCCGGCACTGTCACCTGAGAAACGTGGGCGTAATTTGCCAACATCAATTGCGCGCGTAAAGCGGCTTCGTTGAGCTTGTCTTTTTGCTTGAACGAAAACGTGTAAGCAGCCAAAAAGCTTGGCGGCGGTAAGCGGTAAAGCGCCGTGGTGATCGGCACGGTCAACACATCAACCTCGTGTTGCATCAAGGCATGCAAGGTGCGTAACCGTTCAGAGATCAGATCTTGGTGCGGCGAAAAGCTGTCGTAAGGCAGGGTCTCCCAGTCAGGCAGGGGGCGCACTTTCAGTTCAGGGGCAAAAAGTGGGATCTCGTCGGCGAGGCGCTGCGCCTCTAGTGGTTCAGCCGTCAACAGGACAAGGGTTTTGCCTGCTTGCCGCGCCAACTGTGCCAACAACCAGGCATCACCCGAGCCGGGCGGGCGAGGGTGGTGATAGCGCAGGCCCGGTTTCAGGGCAGTGAGCAGGGTTGAAAGTGTTGAGGCGACTGAAGCGGGTGCAACGGGCATGACAAGCCAATATAAAAAAAGATACAGGCGCCATCCCAAAAGAGGGGGCGCCGCGTGAAGTGCTGATTATAAGACGAGGGGTGCCAACGCAAGTGTTGTCGAGACCAGGAATATGGTGATGACTCTGAGTGAATTTAAAAGTCGTGCTTGTGTTGTCACGCATTGAGTCGTCGGCAGGTGATCTAGCAAGTCTTTTTCATAGACGCGATGCAGACTCGACCCATATAATGAGTCGCCCTAATGGAATGCTATGAGCCTTGCTAAGACTACCCCACGTATTGTTGCCCTTGTGCCTTCGGCCGGTGTGGGTGCGCGTGCGCAGTCGCAGGTGCCCTCTGCGATGTCTAATGCAGGCATGCCTAAGCAATACCGCCTATTGGCAGGGGTGCCGATGTTGCGGCGCTCTGTGCAGGCCTTGTTAAACGAACCTCGAATTGAACAGGTGCGTGTGGTCGTGGCCTTGGGTGATTTGCTAGCAGCGCAATGCTTGGCCGGCTTGCCGCGCACGGCCTGCTGCCCTTGTGGTGGCGCAACACGCGCGCAAACGGTGTTAAATGGTCTTCAAGATGCGCAATTGCGTGCCGAAGACTGGGTGCTTGTGCACGATGCGGCTCGACCTGGTTTGCCTGCAGAAGCGTTGGCGCGTCTGATCGACAGTTGTCTGCCCCACTCGGTGGGTGGTTTGCTGGCGATGCCGGTTGCCGATACGGTGAAGCGTTCGTACCCGACGCCCGCAAAGACTGTGCAGCAAACAATTGCGCGCGAGTCGTTGTGGTTGGCACAAACCCCGCAAATGTATCGGGCTGGTTTGCTCGAACAGGCCTTGGTCACTGCAATTGAGCGTAACCTGTCGATTACCGATGAGTCTTCAGCACTCGAAGTGGCGGGGCATGCGCCGTTATTGATACAAGGCTCGGCGTTAAATGCCAAGGTCACGTGGCCCGAAGATTTTGATTGGGTGCAATCATGGCTGTAACTCACGCGCGTGAGCGTCAAGGTTGGTGCAAATGAACCCTAGTGCGTTTCGTGTTGGACAGGGCTTTGATGTACACGCACTGGTGCCCGAGCGCGCTTTAATCATTGGTGGCGTGCAGATTGAGCACAGCTTAGGTTTGCTGGGGCACTCTGATGCCGATGTGTTATTGCATGCTTTGACGGATGCCCTGTTGGGTGCAGCGGGGCTTGGTGATATTGGTCGGCATTTTCCGGATACCGATCCTCAATACCGTGCTGCGGATAGTCGCGTGTTGTTGCGTACCTCGTATCAATGGGTGCGTGAGGCGGGCTGGCAAGTGGTCAACATCGACGCCACCATTCATGCGCAAGCGCCAAAAATGGGCCCACATATCGCTGGGATGATTGCTAATATTGCCAACGATCTGGCCCTTTCGGCAACTTCAGTCAATATCAAAGCTAAAACTAACGAAGGCTTGGGCCACCTTGGGCGCCAAGAAGGCATCGCCGCAAACGTGATTGTGTTGCTGAGCGCGGCTTAACACCGCTTGCTGCCCCTTGCGCTGGGGCTGTCTTTGCGCAAGCTTAAATCTGTTGGCGCGCGCTCACCGCCCGCCATCTGGGATAAATACATAGCCGTGGCCCCACACGGTTTGAATATACGCGGGCTTCGAAGGATTGACCTCAATCAGTTTACGCAAGCGCGAAATTTGCACATCCAGGCTACGGTCGTAGGCCTCGTACTCACGCCCTCGGGCGAGTTCCATCAGTTTTTCGCGCGAGATCGGAATCTTTGGGTGACGGCCAAAGACCTTCAGCACTGAAAATTCACCAGTTGTGATCGGTACGATT
>Ga0209550_10004749_pt1 | contig 12843 bp, 8 predicted proteins | sample LauGreSuBDMM15SN_2_FD_187567 | JGI IMG/M metagenome (GOLD analysis project Ga0209550, IMG submission 187567) | Freshwater lake microbial communities from Lake Michigan, USA - Su13.BD.MM15.SN (SPAdes) (version 5) | ecosystem: Environmental > Aquatic > Freshwater > Lake | place: Lake Michigan, USA... | reverse complement strand
GGTGGCGGCTCGACGGCGATCGTCTCAGCATTTTTGAACCCGGTGGACGTCATTAAGACGCGACGCCAGCTCTTTGCTTATCGTGAGCTCTCGGCGCTCGAGGTCGCCCGCAAGCTCTCACAAGAGGGTCGAGGCGGCATCGTGGCGCTGTGGGCACCAGGCCTCTCGGCGACGGTCGCACGCGAACTCGTGTACTCGGGCTGCACCAAGGGCGTGTACCCGATCGCTCGGGGTTTCATTGCGGGCGATCGCGAGCCGACGCTCATGCAGCGCGTCGCAGCCGCGTCGGCGACGGGCTTCACTGGCTCAATTGGAGCCAACGCTTTCGACGTGGTCAAGATCCGGCAGTTTGACGCGCCGGCGCGCTACGAGGGCGGGCTGCTGTCGGCGATGCGCGCCATCGCACGCGAGGAGGGCCTCGTCACGGGCTTACTGCTGCGCGGCTGCAGCGCCTCCGCGCCGCGAGGCGCTGCCATAGCCGTAGGGGAGGTGACCACTTACGATCATACCAAGTCGATTCTGCGGCAGCACTACGAGGATGGGTGCGCGCTCGCGGGCAGGCGGCGCGCCGCCGTTTCATGCTCTCTCGCACGCTCTCCCCCCCACCCCTTTCTCTCACGCCTCCTGCTGCTATGCTCGCGTCTCGCTCACGGACAGCTTCGCCTTACACGTGGTCGTCTCGCTGATCACTGGCGTCGTGGCGACGACCGTCGCCGCGCCATTTGACCTGATCAAATCCCGCACGATGGCCTCCTCGGATCCGGCCGACGGCTTCGCATCCGTGCTCCTTCGCCTGCTGCGGCACGAGGGCCCCATGGCGCTCTTCAACGGCTGGCTCCCCACCTACTTTCGGCTCGGCCCGCATGCAATCTTGACCTTCCCGCTCTTCGAGGCGATGCGCCGATGGCTTGGGCTCGAGTACCTGTAGCCGGTCCACACGCATGCGGTACGGCCGTTCTCGCTCAGACAGTGGCTTTGACCTTTGTTGGATGGGCCCAATGCAATCCGGTTCACGTCTCAGACTCCCGACGGTTGCAAGCTTCGCCACGCCGTTCGCGCCGTGATTTGTTTAGCGCTTTATAGGCTTTAGCCGCCGGTTACGTCTCGTCATTACGTCAGACAAGTTTGGTCGTTAATCAGTGGGTCGACGCGTCAATTAATATCCGAAATCGAATGGGAACGAATCGAAATTCGAATACGCGCTCGATAAAACATATAAATCCGGTATGAATCGCGGGATCGGATTATCGCAATGCGGCGTGGACGCATCTCCATCTGCGATCTCATAAACTGGGGTTGGGGTGGTCCGCTCGTCGCTGCACCGGCTGGGCGGCCCGGGGCCGAACTTGCGGCGACGCCGACCCCGACGGCGCTCGGCGGCGTGGACTAATAACCGGTAATCCCGAGTTCGACGACGTCGGAAAATATGGCGGAATCCGGTCAAAACGCGCAAATCTCTCGTCATTCGCAGATGAGATCTTGGCCGATGTACTAAGTATTCAAACATGTACCATTTTGTAACGAAAGCGTTCCGTTCTGATTTGTTGGGCGCGACGCACGAAGCGTGCGGCGCGCACAGCTTCATGTCGTGGGCATGACCGACGACGTGGGCACGCGGAGCCGTCTCGTTTGTCGTCTACCGTCTTCGAATCCACCTCTCGCCTCCGACCCTCGCCCCATCGAAGAACCTCGGACACGTCACACGTCGGCAGAGCGGTGTGGCGAGGCCTCTCAAGGCTTCCACTGCACGCGGTACGTGGCGAGCTCGGCGTGCTTGGACACGAGCGGCTCAGACGCGATGGTGAGCGGCTTTAGGTCGGGCAGAGCCTTGGTGCGCAGCTGCTTCCGACCCAGAGGGCACTCAGCCAGATTCGAGATGCATTTGAGCGCATTGGTGGTCAGTGTCGAGCTCGCGTTTGTCATGAGCTGTTTGGCCTCGGCGTCGTGTGAAGCATGCACGATGTCGCTGAGGGGTGCGATCGCGCCGAGCTTCACGGCCTCCTCCTTGGACTCGGTATGCGCCGTGATGCTCATCAGCGCACCGGCTGCCTCCGTGGCTACCCGATGCAACGCTTCCGGGTCGGTGTCAGTGCCGTAGGTGGCCGCGGGTGTGAGCATGCTCACGAGGACGCGAAGCACGCCCTGAGAGACAGCGAGCATCTTCTGCTCGGGCCCGAGGGTCAGCGTGCGCAGCAGCGCGAACCCGTGCTCGCACACCGCCGGGATAGGCTGCTCAAGCTGGTACTTGCCGTCGACAAGTCCGCAGACCGTCTCGATCGCGCCGCCCTTGATCGCCTGCTCGAGCCCGGCGGCCTCTGTGTCGGTGACCATCGTGAGGGCAGCCAGCACGGCGGCAAGCTGGTCGGCGAGTTTCTCCTCTGAGCAGCGGCGCACGAAGACCGCCACGCAGCCCCCCGCGATCAGCGCCCGCGCGCCATCACGGAAGCGTGAGAGCTGGAGGCACACGGCCAAAGCGTTCGCACGCACCACCGGCTCAGGGTCGCACACGAGACGCAGCAGTGCGCCCACCGTGGCCGATCCTTGGGCGAGGATGGCCCCGCGACCGTTGAGGTCCTTGGCGAGCGGCAGCAGCGCGGCGGTGGCGAAGGTTCGCGACTCGATGCAGTGCTGCAGCTCGGCACTCTTCGTGAGCGCCGCAACGATGCCCACTGGCACGAGAGAGCTGACCTCCCGTGCGCCCCGCAGCATCTCCAAAATGTGGGCCAGTGCCTTCCGGCGCAGCTCATCGTCGCTGCTCGTAGCCTGATTTACAAGCTTGGGGTACTGGAATGTGCCGTATGCTAGGCCTAGCTCGTCGGGCGGAAAGGGCTCCTTTCGGACTTGCTGCGTGGTAAAAAGCTGGCTATTGGCCAAGAAGCCCTTGGACTCGGGTGGCGTGTAAGGCAGGCCCTGCCGCTTTCTGATTACCGAGTGCATGGCTGGTGAGGCGGCGAGCCGGCCGGGACGTGCCTGAGCCGGTAGGATCCTACAGGATCCAACGCCCGAGACATCCGTTGCGTGAACAGAATGCTGAATTCCAATTCGGAGAGGCCCAACCAAACACAGCCACGGTCTCAAAATTCAGGCAGGTTTTGGGCGAGTTTTGCCTGAGAGCAAAGTTTCCGAGGGCCTCAAGTTTTGATCGTTACGTTGCGATGGATCTTTGCGTGATCGAGACTCTCGCGCAGTCTCCGACGTTCCGATGCCGACGCTCTCGGGATGCAACTTGGAGCTCGTGAAGCGTCCACCGGATGGCGCGAGCTTCTTCTGGTCGGTCGGCACCTGCACCGGCAAGTTTGAGCGGCGCTCATTCGATTTGCTGGGCCATGGCGCCCAGAACGACACGCCGATGGGGAAGGAGTGGCATCCGAAGACCGGCGCGCTGCTCTCTAGAATGCGTGCCGATCGCTACGCCGTCTGTGATTGGCTCCTGGACCCTGCAAACGCGTTCACGCTTCGCCACGAGAGGAATTTGCATACTGGGGGCTCGATCTCCGCCGACAAGGTGAGCCTGTTCCGAGCTGACACGGAGTCGGCCGGCCGCGCGCACATCAAGGCGTGGGCCGCGCTCAACGGCGTGGATGTCGTGGCGCTCACGATGCAGGGGAGTTCGCTTGACCGGTTCGAGGAAGACGTGACCATCTACCGCGCCACCGGCGCGGAGGTGCTGGTATCCGGTAAGTTCGCGAAGGACGTGCAGCCGCGGCTTGACGCGCTGCGTGCCGGCATGCCGACGGCGCCGTTCGTGCTCGTGCGCTTCGAGGCCGACCACTTTGACGCGATTCTCGACCTGGTGGCGCACCCGAGTTCCCAAGGGGTTCCCGCCTCGCCGTCCATGCGCCATTTGCGGCCGATGCTCGTCTGTCCGACTGCGACGCGTGGAACCTGCGCGGGGCCGGTGACTGTCTCTCGCTTCCATACCTCACCTCCGCCGACGCCCAGCCCTGACTTCATGGCGAGCGTGATGAACAGCCAGAGGAAGCTTCGGACTCTCCAGCAGTCGCACTCAAAGGAAGCGCGGCTGCTCTCGCCGGTGGCCACGTGCAGGCCTCTTGTCGGGCGCGATGCGTCAGGGCGGCTCTGCGTGTTCCCACAGTCTGCCGTGGTGCCTCCTGGCGCGTTCGCTGAGACGCACCTGCACGGCGGCCGCGGCGGCTACCGCGGCGGCGGAATAGAAGACATGTCGAGCCAGCCCGGGCCGGGCGGCTGGGAGCGCTCCACCTCGTTTGGCGACGGCTTCTCGTCCTCGCAGCGCGGGCTGCCGCCAAGGACGCTGCGCATGGGGCCGGGACCAGAACAGTCGATGCCACATACGAACCACTCCCTCTCCTCGTCGGGGTACTCGCTCAGTCAGCGAACGTGGCCGACGGTGGTATGATGCTGCTGCTGCTGATGCTGCCGCACGAACACACGACTTATGCGATACGACTTCTTAGGGCTTGCGAGTGGTCCTTTGCCGTTGAGCGAGCGGCGGAAAACATTGTATTGCAGATAATGGGGCGCGGACTGACGGAGAGAGCGCGCGGCCACGGGTCAGCGGACAGCGCCTTGCGTGTTGCCTGAAGAGAGATTGCTGGAGAGATGGTGATGGAGAGAGACGCGCTTGCACATGTTGCGAACGCGTGAGGGAGGTGGAGATGTAGTCCTGTAGATACACTTGTGTCAACAGAGGTCAGCGCATCAGCGTCTCAGAAGAAGGGTCTCAGGCTGGTCATACTGTGGGTGTAAGAGGAAGATCGGTTAGTATGCACGTCTCGCGTGGTGTGTCGGTTTCGTCTTGTCGTGGGACAAAACCACTGCGAAAAAACCATCGCCTTGCAATTTTCCGCGCACACGCTTGGGGTGACCGTGGACGGTGCCCTGGCCGCAGCTCAAACAAAAGGAATCGGGAGAGAGTTACCTCTACCTCATAAAGGCAAATTCCTGTGGGCCGACGATGGCCTACGAAGCAGAAGCAGTGGATTTGGCGCCAGGACGAGGAGAGCCGGATGAGGTGGCGGTGGACCCTGCTGCTGCCCAGCGGCCAAACATGATGATAATGTCGCTTTCGATTGGCGAGGCATCGGCACCCGATAGCACGCCGGTTCCAGAGTCGCTCGTCCACGAGACCGTTGCGCAGCTCGAACACGAGGAGGCGGCGAGAATGCATGCTGCGAAGGAAGCTGCCGCTGCCATCGTAGCGGCTCCAACGGGAACTGAAGAGCAGGCTAGAGCTCATGCGAAGCATGCAGATCAGCCATCGGTGCAAGGCAGCAGCGTGGGGGAGATGGGAAGATCAGCTGACGTCCACGTCCGACCTGCCAACGGCCCCTTTGGCCGCTGCATGAGGTGTCGCGGAGTTGCTCTCGAGCACGGACAGAGCCCTAAGGTAAGCCCTAAGGAGGCAGTGGCCACATCGTGGGTGGATCAGAGCAAGACCGCCATAGAGGCGGCCATGCTGCGCATTCAGCTGCGACCCATCTTTGATAAGTTCGATGCCAACTCCTCTGGCACCGTGTCGACGACGGAGCTCGCAGAGATGTGCAAGGCCATTGGTATGAATCTTACCCCTGAAGAGCTCCAGGCGATCGTGAACGATGCCGACCCCGACAACTCGGGTGAGATTGACTTCAACGAATTCGTCGCGACCCTCGTGCGGCAGCAGAAAGAGGCAGCTGCGAATGGTGGCAAGCCCAAGGTGAACCTGAGCAGTGTCGTCTCGACTGCTGGCATGGTGTTTGGATGGATCACAAATCCAAGGGCGGTGTTGGCAGCCGTCTTGGATGACATCCACGTCCCATCGGCATGGGTCGGCGCGTCGAGCAAGCCAGCTGCAGCGTCAGCTCCTACGGTGGCCCCGGCAGCACCCGAGGGCGAGGCCCCGGCAGCGTCCGAGGCCACGGCGCCCGAGCCGGGCGTATTCTCGAAATTCTACGAGGGCCGAAGGGGCAAAATCGTAGCCTCGTATCACGGTCTGGCGCCGCCGCCTGACAAGCGGAGGGACCGCAAGCAGACGGCGCACACGGAGCGTCTCCTTTCGCCGGAGGACAAGCAGGCACGCGAGCGTGGCTGGAATCCTCAGCGATATTACAACGTCCCACCCGTTCTCAAGGGGGTCAACATCGTCAAAGAAGAGCCGTGGACGATCGACGCAGATCGCTACCTCAATCTCGAATTGCAAAGTGACTACGTCGAGCGGCGAAAGCCGTACCGCAAGTCCAACCACGAGGTCTACATGGACGCTTGCAAGCTGCGCGAGGACCACGCCCCCCCCGGCAAGCCAGAGTGGGACTCGCAGACTTGGGCCCCAGTGCCGGCGTCGCTTCGCGGGATCCGCGTGCATGGGACGGCGGCAGGGCGGGAACCATGGGCGCGCGATGCAGAGCGCGAATGGCTGCACGTCGTCGACAACCCGTACCTCGAACGCGAGAAACTCGCAGCGCTGATGGGGAAGCGGGCCCTCCAGTACGTTCCTGTGGACGAGGCTGTATACGAGGCCAACATGCTCGCGCTCCAGTGGGCCCATCAGCTGGCGCACTCTGCGTGAGTGATAGGCTCGGTATCCATACTAGGTCCGACCGTGATCTGTGACCGTATTAACTTGAATCCGGTGTTGGACGAGACCCCAGTTTTAGGAGCTACAGCTAGGTCTCAGCCCCTTTGCCGCTTTCGCCCTTTCCCGTTTCCGCATGGGGTTTCCGCCGGGGGGGGCGGGGGGCCTCGCTTTTAGCTCCTTTACCTTTTCGCATATTTAACTTTCCGCCTACGGGTTTAACTACGGGTCGTGTCCAAACTCGTCCTCTGTCGTGTGTCCGGCCAATTGTTGCTTGTATTCTCAGCTAATTCTCGAGAGGCGGTGCCCGTGGTTCGCGCTCTCTTGATACGTGACTCGACGTAACGACTAACGACCGCTCACGAACTCACAGTCTCACACTGCGTGTTTGAGATTGTATGTAGTATGAGATTGGAAATTGGAGCGGTGCGGTGCCGGTGGACTCGCTCTCTGCGCACTTTTTCAGAGAAGCTCCATGATTAGAACAACCACACCGAATTACGTCACTTTACTTGGTCAATTTGTCAAGTCACTTGCGCCTTGATGAGCAAATTGATCTTTCGACGGTGCCGGTTTTCTTCGGAGCGCTCGGGCCCGGCCGATTGACAAAATGGAGGTTGAGGACGCCTCGGTGACGCAGCTAGAGGCTGCCATCGCGGAGTCGTTGGAGGACGTCGTTCGTCGTGCTGAGCAGTTACAGCAGCATCTCGTCGACTTGCCCGGTCCTTCGCGCCTCATCAAGCCCGGAGACGTTGGCAGCCCAGAGCGCCTGCGCGCGCTCGCTCTGGGGACCCCGTACGAGCCGATGCGCGTCGCGAGTGCCGGAAGCACCTGCTATGGCGCTATATCTGGCGAGCTTGTCTATGACGAGCTCGCGGCGGAGCCTTACGGCGACGATGATGGTGTGCGGTCTGAGGCCACGTGGATTGGACCAGAGTTGGCACATCGCGCAATCGCCAACTATCGCGGCGCACTACGGTATCCATCGGAGCAGCAGCTAAGGAAGCGCGCCGGCGACGAGGCGCTCGATGACGGCGGGCGCGGCGACAAGCGCTTCGCCCTCCTCGTAACCCAGGCAGATGCAGCAACCGCACGGGCGAACGCTGCATGCGACGTGCTCGAGCTCCTCATGCTGCGCACGCACGCCGTCGAGGGTGGCGGACGCGGCGGAAGGACCTTCGGCGGCGGTGCCTACGACGGCGGCGCCTACGGCGGCGGTGCTTTTGGTCGTGGCGCTGGCCGCGCGAGCGGCGGCGAGCGCAGTGCAGCGTGGATTTCGCAGTGCGAGGCCTCGCTCCTGACCTGGGTGGACACGCAGAAGAAGCTGTGCGCCGAGAGCGACTTGCGCGCGCTGCAGCTCGATGCGCAGCTGCGGGGCGAGCGCACCGATGCTGCCGCCGCGCTCGAGCGTGAGCGTGGCCGTGCTGAGCGCGCAGAGGGCCGTTCTCGCCAGTTGGTCCACGAACTGCGTTGCGTTCACAAGGGGATCGTCGACGGAGTCGAGGGCGCCACGGGCGGCTTCGCGCCGCCGCCACCGCCCGAATCGCCACCGCTCCCGAGCCAGAGCGCCCGCGCCCGGGCCGACCGGTGGGAACGTGAGCGCGAGGCGGCTGATGGAGCGGCCAAATCGGAACAGCATGTTGCCTTAGTGCGCAGGCAGACACTCGCCCATCAGCTGGCGCTGCCTCGGATGAGCGCCCAATTGTTTGCGGAAGCGTCGGCGCGGAGCAGGAACAGAGGATGACGTAATGACGTATTAAAGAGAGGTGGACCCGGATGTCGGATGACGCCAAGTTGGTAGTGTTAACAAGTCACCTCAAGTGTAAGCTGTGAAACTTACCTATTGAGTGCCAAGTCTCGCACACGCGGACGAGCTGACACGCCCAGGCGCGCGCGCGCGCGCAGCGCTTGCGGGCGGCGCGGGAGTGCCTGCTGCCTGCGTGAGTGTGACGTACCCGTCTACCGACGACCGTGAACTCCCGTGGTTGCGTGTATGCGTGAAGCCTCTCTTGGAGCGGTCGGTCTAACTCTCCTGCACTGCTCCTGCACTGCTCCTGCCGCGACCAAACCCTTCTCCACACTTGTCCGCTCTGCTTTTCTTGTGCGACATTATAGTACAGTAACGTTCACAGCTTCAAACAAAAAAACCACAGCCCATCGCTGCCCATCGATTCATCGAGAGTTTTTGGTTCGCCTCGAAAACAGCCCAAAACGCACTGGGGGTCGGCGCTTTCGACCCTCTTGCTGGAGGCGATAGCTGTGGAGGGTGGATCAGCGACTATGGCAGAGCAGGGTGCCGATGCGGGAGGCGACTGGTGGAGTCAGCTCGTAAGGAACATCGGATTGGGAGGTGGCGACGATGGGGCTAACACACCCGCAGCCTCGGCAAGGGTGCCCGCAGCCGAGGCCACAGCGTCACAGTCGGCGGCTGCATCCGCGCTCGCTGTCGACCCCGGTGATGCAAGACCATCAGCTGGGGGGTTTGACGTGGAGTATGACGGTGACGAGGGGGACGACACGTGCGGCCCGTTGCCCATGAGCTCTGCAGTCCGCCCTCCGAGCAAGCCGATGCTCAACGTGGCGGGCATGCATGGGTCAGGCTCACAGGAAGGGGGGCCCTTATCGTCGCGCTCACTATTCTCGAGCCTCGCGAGCCTCTTCACGCCGCGCACCGCGCGCCACGAGATCGGGCGCGCGCCGCTCGCACGCGTCATCCAGGCACTCAAAGAGGACCGCCCTGACGAAGAGATCGCTGACGCGGGCCGTCGGCTGCTCGAGCTGTGCCCGAAGTACGACAAGGTGGCGCGTGCCACGTCCCACGGCGCGCTCGATGCGATCGCGTTTGCCCTGCGAGTACATGGCGCGAAGCCGCACGTTGTGGTGTGGCTGCTGCCTCCGCTGATCAACCTCTCGTCAGGTGACGACGACGCGGGGTTCCATCGCGCGGCGGTGCTCGTGAACCACGGCGTGCTCGAGATACTGGACGCGGTGCTGCGCGCGAATGTGAAGCATGCCACGGATGTGTCAAAAGGGGTCGCCACCGAGCCGCAGGATGTCGAGATGCGAGCTCAGGTGGTCGAGCGATGCGTGTGGGCCTTGCAGCACCTGTGCCGCCGAGAATTCAACCTCGGTGAGGCCACCATAGACGCGGTGCCCTCCGAGCGGCGGCTCTCGGCGTGCAGGGAGTGGCGGCGCCGAATCGCCACCGCGGGTACCGTTCAAGTCGTGTGCGACGTGATGACGGCTTGGCCTGTGCGTCCGAAGGTACAGCTTCACGGGTGTAACCTCCTCGGCACGTACGTCTCTGGCCGTTACGCGACGCATGCGATGACGCCGGCGAGTGAGGCGTACCACCCGCCGCCGGATATGTGCCGGTGCGTCGACTTGGTCGTGGCTGCGCTCCACTACGCCGTGAATAACTTTGGGGCCGATTCCCCGGTCCTGGGCGCGGCTATCCACGCGTGTGCCGACACGACGCTCACGCCTGGGCTGGCCGCACACGCCGTGGCGGGCAAGTCGATTGTGGAGGACCTGGCGACGACGATGGAGCTCAACCCGACGTCGGCGCTGCTGCAGGAGGGGTGCTGCTGGGCCATGCACAACCTATGCCAGTGCGCGAATCGCGAGCTGCGCGAGATTGTGGCCTCGTCGGCGCTGCCGAAACTGGCCGTGCGCGCACTCAAGGGGCAGGGGTGCACAGGCAACCTGGCGGCGATGCGCGAGAAGGCGTGCCGTGCGATGGACGTGCTTGTCAAGCCGATGCCACTGCCCGGTTACGCCGCGGACGATCGCGACGAGACCCTGACGCAGAACATCAAAGACTTTTTGAGCCGTGAGGATGTGTTCCGGGCGACGGTCGTGGCGCTCAAGGCGCACAAGAAGCTCGTCTCCATGGTGGTGCACACATGTGACTTGCTCGCGTCGCTCTGCTATGGCAACGACCCGTACGACGAGCTCAAGAAGAAGGCGTACGCCCATGGCGTCATCCCGGCGATTGTCAACGTGCTGCGCAAGAACCTTAAGGTGCCCGAGGTTCAGGACGCTGGCCGGCGCGCCCTGATCGTCATCTGCTACACCCAGGAGCTGCAGTGGGCGGCGCTGCAGGCGGGCGCTGATCCGGACTGGTCCCCCCGCGGCCCGAGGCAGACCGAGGGTCAGGATAGCCGTCGAGCGGGTCAGCCCGTGGTGCAGGTCCTATGAGTCGTCACAGGGGTGCCACAGGCGTGCCACTGGCGGCGGCGGCGGCGGCGGCGGCGGCGGTGCGGCGGCGGCGGCGGTGCGGCAGGCAGGCAGGCAGGCTTCGGTGGCGGTGCCAGTGGGTAGCGCTGCCAGTGGTCTCCATAGGACAGCGGCCGAGCTAAAGGCATGCGAGAGGCATGTGGGAGCCGGGATGATGACACGGCACATGGGCGTGAAGAGATGTCGGCCGGAGGATCCTCCGGCCGTAGCTGGCAGCCGGCTTAGCCCATGGAGGGCGTGCTGTGGAGCCTGCACAGGGCAGTTGAGATATGGCGTCCCACGCCATGGGATTTGCCATTTGAGCGTGTGGGGCATGCTCTGCCAGGCATTGCTGCATGTGGCACACATGATATCAAAGATGAACTCATCCGATCGTTCGTGAGACGTGACTGTCGTGTGACGTGTGCGATCGTTGCACGTTGGGGGACACGGAACTATGCGGGGATTCCGCGCGATACAAATTTACATGGTAATGCCTGACGACAATCATGATTCAGCAATTCAGTAAACGTGAGGTCCGGCTTCCTCGAGGACGGGGGGGGGAAACAAGTTTCGAGATTGTTCGCCTCATCAGCCAGAGCTCGTCGTCATTGAGACATCACGCAAGTTCGGGAGAACGCAACATGGAGCACGCGCGCCTCGCCCAGTGGTTCAACGAGCACGACCTCTTCGAGCTGCTGCCCGCTCATGGCAAGGTTGTCACCCTCGACGCCGACCTGCCGATGAAGCACGCCGTCGATGCGCTCGCATCGCACAGCGCGATGTGTCTGCCCGTTTGGGACAGCTACCAGCAGCGCTTCGTGGACGTGTTCACGTGCACCGACCTCGTCGACATCGTGCTGTACACGCACCGCGCGCTGGCCGGCAGCGCGGCCGCCGCGGCCGGCGGCGGCGCCGAGCAGCCGCACGGCGCTCCCCGGGGTGAGGCGCAGCAGGCGATCGAGCGCTGCCAGCTGCGCGATCTGCATGGGCTGAAGCGCAGTAAGCCCACGGGCTTCGTCATGGCGTCCGTCGACGACAGCCTTTACCATGGCTGCGCGATGCTCAGGCAGTATCGGCTCGATTGCCTGCCCCTGGGCGACTCCTCATCGTCCACCTCTCTGCTGCACCTGCTGTTGCCCGAGCAGCTGCTCGCGTTCATCGTTGCGTCGCCCGAGCTACAGCAGGCTGCGCCGCTGCTCTTTGCCGCCAGCTTACAGGAGGTCGTGCTGCCGCACTGCGCGCCGCCACGCACCGCCGGGCGTGCCCTACGCTTGTCAGATGCCCTCGCGATGCTCTCCGAGCGACAGCTTGTGCAAGCCCTGCCGATCGTTGACGAAACTGGCGCCCTCATCGATGTGCTCTCGAGCCGCGACGTGCGCCACCTCGCGTCGCACTCGCACACGGACGACCTCACCACGCCCATCGAGCTCAGCCTACGCAGCTTGCCGCCCAGCCCGGTACGGCTGCACACGTGCCGCCCGACCGACACAGTCGGCTCGGCCATCAGTCGGCTAGCAAACGCCGACGTGGGCCAGCTCGTGTGCGTCGATAGCTCGGGCGCCGTGTGCGGCGTGATCTCGAGCAGCGACCTGCTCAGCTCCCTCCTCGAGCCCCATCTGCCCACGCGGGTCGAGGGCTGACCAGCCGTCGCGCCATGGCATTGCCGGCGGCGTGCGTCTGCACACTACCCCGAGAGTCACCCGAGAGGCGCGCGCGCGAGAGAGAGCGCCGTAGAGAGTACCAAGGCGCTGGGGGCAGACGCCCAGCATGGAGGGGGCTGCCGCGCGCGAAAGGGATCGATCATCTGTTGGCTGGGAGAGCGGCAGCCGGGCATGGCCGCGGATGCGTGCCTGGAGCGAGCGAGAGGAGAAGCATCAGGGCGGGCACGCTAAAATGCATGCACGCGGGGGGCGCCCGCGTTCGCCCGTGGTCACACTGCACAGTGGGTGCCATGACCACATGGCTTGAGCGCACACGAGGCGACGGGGGTACATGGCCGTTTGTCGTTCCCCAAAAAGTGTAAAGTCTCTGAAAAGTCTTACCAAAAGTCTAAATACCGTATGCTGGTATGCATAGTCGACCGGCTCGCA
>Ga0209550_10004747_pt1 | contig 12844 bp, 8 predicted proteins | sample LauGreSuBDMM15SN_2_FD_187567 | JGI IMG/M metagenome (GOLD analysis project Ga0209550, IMG submission 187567) | Freshwater lake microbial communities from Lake Michigan, USA - Su13.BD.MM15.SN (SPAdes) (version 5) | ecosystem: Environmental > Aquatic > Freshwater > Lake | place: Lake Michigan, USA... | reverse complement strand
GAGTTTTCTCGCGTGAGTAATTCATCTACATTGGGCACATCGGCACGCATGCGTGCCGATGTGCCCAATGTAGATGAATTACTCACGCGAGAAAACTCGGCATTTTCTGGATTTATTGGTCCAAATGGAGCCGTTATTGGAGAACCACTCATTGATAAAGAAGGAATCATTTATGCCGAAATTGATTTGGCCAAATGCATCCAACCCAAACAAATGCATGACATTTTAGGACATTATAATCGTTTTGATATTTTCGATTTGCGGGTAAATACTGCGCCAACGCGCAAGATTACATTTGTGGATAATCACGAGGAGTTCAATAATTAAAAATGAAAAATTAATAAGTAATAATTGCAAAATAAATGGATACTACTAATCATTCAGATGACCAACTGGGTCGTGCAAGAGTGCAAGATTCGCCCGAATTAATTGCGTATTACAAAGATCTAGAAGCCTTGGGGGCCGGAGCACTTTGGACCGTTGCCAACGACATCGAACCTTGGGAACCCCGTTCATCATCCGTTCCTATGCTATGGAAATATAAAGATCTACGCGATTTGGTACTCAAATCATCTGAGTTGGTTACGCCCGAACAAGCCGGAAGACGTGTGGTTTATTTGGTAAATGACAAACGAAAAGACGTTTCGGCTGCCGTGGGCTGGTTGTATACCGGAATTCAAGTTACCCGACCTGGCGAAAGTACTTCGGCACACCGCCATAAAGCCTCAGCTCTGCGATTTATCATGGAAGGCAGCAAAGGATATACGGTAGTAGATGGCCATAAAATTATGCTTGAAGTGAATGATTTTGTCATTACCCCCAACTCCACTTGGCACGAACATGGCGTAGAAGCCGATGGCGAAACCTGTATTTGGCAAGACGGCTTGGATATTCCTTTGGTGAATGCCCTTGAAGCCAACGATTATGCTGTGTATGATGGCAAACAATCAATAGATTTCCCCATCAATTATTCTCCGATTACCTACGGTTGTGCTGGATTGCTTCCTGCTGATGTGAACTGGGATAAACCCTATTCTCCTTTATTTAAATATTCTTGGAAAACCGTCTACCCTGCCTTATTGGCTGCCCTAGAAGTAAATCAACTCAATCCGTTTGATGGTTTATTGATGCGCTATTCCAATCCGCTTACGGGTGGCCACGTGATGCAAACCATGAGTGCTTCCATGCAATTGTTGCCCGCCGGATTCAAAGGGAAAGCCCATAAACACACCGGATCGTTTGTCTATCAATGTGCCAAAGGAAAAGGCTATAGCATAATCAATGGAAAACGCTACGAATGGCAAGAACGCGACATATTCTGTGTGCCTTCTTGGGCGTGGCACGAGCACCACAATTTGTCGGAAACCGAAGACGCTTGTCTATTTAACTTCAATGATTTGCCCGTCATAGAAAGCTTGGGCTTATACCAAGATCGGGAATATGCTGAAAATAATGGACATCAAACGATTATCGAGTAACGATTAACGATAAACGATTTTTGATTTTTGAACTTTACAAAACACCAATGAAACTACTTACCTACAAAACAGCCAATTCTGAAGCCCGTTTGGGATTTTTGCACCACAACCAAGTGATTGACATGGAAGATTTTGGCGACATATCCAATTTCCCCTTGCCCAACGACATGCTTGAATTGATTGATATGGGCATTGAACTCATTGCCGAATTGAACGAAATGGTGGCTGAAACGCCCGAGAATTTCTTTGCAGAGATTGCCTATTCGCTTGCCGAAGTAACTTTCTTGGCGCCTATTCAAAAACCACGAAAAAACATCATTGGCATTGGGTTGAATTATACTGAACATGTGGCCGAAAGTGCCCGAACGTTGGATACTACAGGAAAATTACCACAAAAACCGATTATTTTCTCTAAACCGCCTACGACCGTTACCGCTACAAATACGGATATCATTAAGAATACCAAACTCACGGCTCAACTGGATTGGGAAGTAGAATTGGCAGTGGTAATTGGCAAATACGGCAAATATGTTCCTAAAGCGGATGCCTTGGCATATGTGTATGGCTATACGGTAATTAATGACATTTCTGCCCGCGATTGCCGACGAGAAGGCCAATGGATTGTATCGAAAGGGCAAGACACTTTTGCACCTATGGGCCCAATTTTGGTCACTGCTGATGAGATTGCAAATCCGCACAACTTGAATGTATCTTTAAAAGTAAATGGAGTCGAAAAACAAAACTCCAATACCCAATTTTTGCTCTTCAACATCAATGACTTGATTGAAGATTTGAGTACAGTCTTTACGTTAGAACCTGGCGACATCATCGCTACCGGAACACCTGCTGGTGTGGGCGCTGGTCGTGATCCGCAGGAATGGTTATACGACGGTGATGTGGTGGAAGCTACGGTGGAGGGAATTGGAACGATTGTGAATACAGTTAGGGAGATCTAGTTATGGGTTATGAGTGATTAGTAAAAAGTGATTAGTTATTAAATGATAATAAACCAAAAACTTTAAACCGTAAACTTTAAATAGTTAAAATGAAATACAAAATAGGACAAATCGTACCCTCGTCTAACGTAACGATGGAAACCGAAATACCGGCCATTTTTAGAGCAAGAGAAACCGTTTTGCCTGAACGTTTTACGTTTCACAGCAGCCGCATGCGCATGAAAAAAGTAACCAAAGAAGAATTGGAAGCGATGGATGCGATGAGTTTGAAATGTGCCCAAGAATTATCAGATGCGCAGGTTGACGTAATGGGTTATGCGTGTTTGGTGGCTATCATGAGCATGGGACGCGGCTATCATTGTGTGTCGCAAGTTAATTTGCACCAAGAAACAGTAGCCAACGGCTTCCCTACTCCAATTGTCACTTCGGCTGGAGCTTTGATCAAAGGATTGAAGGTTTTGGGTGCCAAACAAATTTCGATCATTACCCCCTATATGCGACCGCTTACTGATATGGTGGTGGATTATATTGAACACCAAGGCATCAAAGTGAAAGAAAGTATTGCCTTGGAAATCCCGGATAATTTAGAGGTCGCGGCACAAAATCCCTTGAATCTACTCGATATTTATAAGCAATTGGACCTCACCAACGTGGATGTATTGGTTGTTTCGGCCTGCGTGCAAATGCCCTCACTAGAAGCGATTGATCTCATCCAAGCCGAATGCGGTATACCCGTTACCTCGGCTGCAGTTTGTACCACCTACGAGATGATGAAAGCTTTAGGAATTACAGCCAGTTCACCCATAGGCGGTGAATTACTTTCCGGAAAATACTAACTTATCTTTTTAAAGAAAAGTGTGATTTGAATTTTTTCATCACGCTATTTTCTTCATATTCCACTAAGAACCAATAATCGGATGCCGGCATAGCAGCTCCGTTATAGGTTCCGTCCCATCCCTCGCCTTCTGGAGAAATTTGTTTCAGTAATTTACCCATACGGTCAAAGATATACAGCGAAGCGGGTGTTGATTCCAATTCGAATATATTCCAGTAATCGTTAAACCCGTCGTTATTGGGTGTAAAGAATCTAGGATAATCCACCACCATTACGTCAAAAGTCACAAAATTGGGCGTAGAACAAGCAAAAGCATCGTAAACAGTTACCGTGTGAATTCCGTGACTCACTTGATTAAATAGTGGATTATCTTGAATAGGACCTAAATCAAGTTGATACATAAAAGTACCTGCTGGACTAACCACAACTTCAATAACCGGATTTGCACTAAACGCATCACTAACCTCATAGGTAATGGTGCTGTTATTAAATTGTGGTTGATTGACCACCACATTGATCGTTTGTGTAGTAGCACAAGAATTGGCAACTGGAGTAAACACATAGGGAGCAGAAGCCGTAACATCAACCACAGCCGGATTCCAAGATCCTGTGACGCCATTGGGCGAAGTAGTATTCAAATTGGGCGCAATTGAATTCACACATATTGCCAAATCGATAAAATCGGGAATGGTAGGTTGATTCACAACAACTGAAAGGGTTTGTGAATTGGCACATACCGTTGGATCGGGCGTAAATAGATAGGTATCACTAAGTTGGTTATCAATAATCGCTGGAGTCCATGTTCCGATAATTCCATTTGGAGATGTTAATGCCAAGGCGGGAGCAATATCACCTACACAAAACGGAGCAATTGTACTGAAATCGGGAGTTGTTCTGCGAATTAAAGTTACAGCTAAGGTCTGTGAGCTCGAACATTGTCCGGATGTTGGTGTAAACAAATAGGAAGCATCCGCTGTATTACTGATAGCGGCTGGATTCCAGTTTCCAGTAATTCCGTTTGGTGCAGACATACTCAATAAAGGACTAGTCGTGTTTTCGCAGAAAGACGGAATTGGTAAAAAATCGGGAGTAACATTTGCCAGCACATTTACTAACATAGTCGGATTTGTACTCACTACACATTGATTGGCTGCAGCGGTAAACGTATACAAAGTATTTCCTAGTACTGTAGTATCAATGGGTAAATTCCAGCTTCCGGTGATAGGCGGTGTATTGGTAGAACTCGTGGGCAAAACCGGTGGAATGCTATTTTCACAAAGTACAGGTATAGCAGTAAATACAGGGGTAACTGCGGTTGAAATGGCTATACTTAGTATTTGAGGAGCTGTACAGCTATATAAACTGGGATCGGGTGAAAAAGTATACGTTCCTGAATTTAAGTTATCAATAACTGCAGGTAACCAAGATCCACTCACCCCATTGGGTGCTACAGTAGCAAGAGTTGGAGCGGTACTTCCACTGCATAAAGGTGGAATAGCCGCAAAATCAGCTGTAGTTGTATTGACTATGGTAACACCTAAGGTTTGAGGCGCACTACACTGATTGGCTGTGGGTGTAAATACATAATTTCCGGAAGTTGTGCTGCTAACTGATGTAGGCAACCAAGTTCCAGTAATTCCATTGGGAGAAGTTGTAGCCAAAATTGGTGCTGTACTGCCAGCACATAATGAACCAATTGCAGAAAAGTTTGGAATTACAATTGGGTTAACAGTAACAGTAATGCTAACAGGAGTAGCTGAGACGCATTGTCCGCTTGTGGGAGTAAAGATGTGATTCGTCGTTGCAAGTAAAAAAGTATTAATTCCTGGCGGATTCCAAGTACCCGAAATTGGCGTTGTATTGGTTGATGTAATGGGTAAAACAATAACAGGAGCTGTAGCACTTTGACAATAAGAAGTTGGTATAGACGCAAACGTTGGTGTTACTGCAGCTGTAATGGCAACCGCGAGGGTTTGTGTATTGGCACACGGAAACAACATACTATCTGGAGTAAATATATAATTGCCTGCAGTTGTATTGCTAATTAGGGATGGACTCCATGAACCAGAAATTCCATTAGGACTGGTAGTTGCCAATACAGGTGCAGTTGTACCACTGCAAATAGGCGAAATAGCTACAAAATTTGGATTGGTAAATGTGGTACATGTAGAATGGCAGGTTTCGGTTTCACTGGCCACACAAGGTGCACCCACTACTGATGTAACAGTAAAATTCACATAAATACCGGGTCCTGAAACCGGAATTGAAATACTTGAAGCCGTCGATATGTAGCCTGTAAACAAAGGCCCTCCGGCAATTGAATAGGTATAATTGTATCCCACCCATCCCGTCACATTTGTCCAATCAAAAAAAACAGACGTTGACGTGGATCGCGTAGCATCACAAAATAAATTTAAGGCTTCATTGAAATTTTGTGTTACTGTTACTACAATTGGAACTCGGGTACTCTCACAAGTTCCGTTGGTTTGCGATACATAATAGGTTGTATTTCCAACTGCTGTCGTTGTGGGTGTTGGGGCAGTTGTTGAGGCGCTACCTCCTGTGGCTACGGTATACCATTTTAAGGTGGTGCCCGTTGCCGGTGTAACAGATAATGCAGTAGACGGGCTATTTTGACAGTAATAGATCGGGGAAGTAACTATAGGTGCAGCAGTTGCTATTGTACTGTTAATTTGAATGGTATTGGCCAATGAAACACAACCCGTTGTGGTGTTTCGTACCACTACATTGTAGGTGTTTGGAGCGATTGCAGAAAAAAGTGTACCCGATTGAAAGGTAGTCCCGTTGATGCTGTACTCAAAATTGGCGCCCAATGGAGCAGTAACCGTTATGCTTCCGGTAGCCGTAACACAAGAGGGTTGCGTGGTATTGATGAGTGGAGTTATGGGTAAAGTTGGCAAGGTAGCAATTACCGTGGTGGCGTTTGAACAACCCGAAATCGGATCAAAAACTGTTACGGTAAAGGTTCCGTTTTGATTTGCAATCGCTGGATTGGGGGAATTGGTCGCTAAGCCAGGACCATTCCAAGTGATTTGAACACCCAAGCTTGTTGAGTTTCCGATGAGTTTTACGCCGCAATTGGGTGCTACGCCAGTAGTTGCAGAAACGTTTGGTAAAGCAGCCACAGAAGAAATGGTTAAGTTGACAGGCAATGAACTACAACTGGTTCCTACAACCCGAACAGTTACAGGATAAGTGTTTGCAGCCAACCCTACAAAAATAGGACTACTTTGAAAGGTTGTTCCATTTACACTGTATTCATAGGTTGCTCCAATTGGACTGGAAACTGTAATAGTTCCCAACGGACTAGTGCACGAAGGCGTTGCTGTTATAGAAGCCGCAATTACAGGAATAGCATTTACCGTTATAGTTTTGGAAGCTGTTAAATTACAGGTTGTAGTTGTAGTGGTTATTAATGCGATATCGTCTATGGCAAAATCATTTCCTCCTGAATTTATGTTTCTGTTATACAACACAATATTAGCGTTATTATTGGTTAGTGAATTCCAGGCATAGGTAAATTGAATCCAACGTAAAGGAGAAGTGCATACAATATCAGTGGGTGCAAGTCTAAATCCTACTGAAACACCGTTTATAAAAACTTCAATATTTGCAGGATTAGTGTTGACCACTGATTGCACCCAAAAGCTAAAATTATACACACTGTTGTTTACTACTGGTACATTTTGTCTCCACACAATTGAATTGGCAGATGTAGCCCCATCAACAACCAACATTTTGCCTGTACCTGAAGTGTGATCACCACAATTGGTAAATGCATTAAACCAGGTCTGTGGATTTGCTACTACTCCATAGGCATTTTGAGCACCACCAACGGGGGCTGAAGCCAAGAATTGATGATTGGAAATAAAGCCAGTGTTGCCCAATGAAAAATCACCATTAATAATCAAATTATTGGTACTAGTGGTTGTGGTGGTGGAATTGATCGTATAGGTTGTAGGAACAGTGGGTTGAACGGTTTGCGTAGTAGCATTCAAGTTGGTAATTCCCGTGTCATTTGGGTTTGATGACCAGGTATAGGCTGAAGCGCCATTGGCCGTCAAGGTAACCGAGCTTCCGGCGCAAATAGAGGTGGCCGAGGCTGAAATACTGATGTTGAGCGGATCAACAATGCTAATTCCATTTTGTGAAACTTGCGTGCCATTTGAATCGGTAACCGATACCGAATACGTTCCTGGTGTTAGATTATTGAATATTCCGTTGTTGTTGGAATCACTGCTTGTTCCAGATAAAGTATAGGTAACATAAGGCGGAACTCCATTTACGCCACTCACAATAATAGTTCCGTTATTGGCAGTAGGACAAGTCGGATTTACAGCCGTTGCACTAATCGATAAAGGCGGTAAAAGTTCAACCAACGAAATATCATCAATGGCAAAATCATTACCAACTCCACCTCCCGCCGATTGGGTATCGGTGAGCCAAATTTGCGCATTGTTGGTTGTTGCCGTCCATTGGTAGGTTACCTTAGTCCAAGCCGATGGATTCCCAAGTGGACATTGAGCCGGTCCTGAAAGTAATGTTATTACACCAGTTGTACCATTGGTATTTACCGCAATTATGGCCGAATTGGCCGCTGTATTGGTTGCCGAAATAGATCGAATCCAATAACTAAATTGGTAGGTTCTGCCAGAAATTACGCCCAGTGTTGAACCATTTACAACTTCCCAAAACTTGTCGCCTCCGTTGCCTGATCCGTCCACCACCATCATTTTACCGGTTCCAGTGGTATGGTCAGAGGAGTTACAAAAATTGGTAGTATTCATGGTAAATGAATTGGTGATTAGGGCATAATTTCTGGGATTACTTGTTCCGGGCGTTAAAGCCAAAAAATAAGTAGTTTGAAAACCGACACCAGCTCCCCCACTCTCAAAATCGCCATTGATGAGTAAATTTTGGGCAAAAAGAGACTGTATACCCACTACTAAAAAAAGCAGAACTATATATGTAAACTTTGGAACTTGATTCATCTTGTTTTATTTTAATAAGCCATACAAGCTAGTAGCGTTTCTTCTAATCTTGATTTCCCCATGAATTGATCTTCTAGGGCTTTGGTAAACGGAATAGGGCTGTCTAAACTAGCTACCCGCTGCACCGGAGCGTCCAAATATTCAAAACATTCTTCCATTATCATAGCTGAAATATCACTGGCAATTCCACCAAATAAGGTGTCTTCTTGCACAATAATTGCTTTGTTGGTTTTTTTGACTGAAGCAAATATAGCTTCAGTATCCAAAGGTTGCAAGCTGCGCAAATCCAATAAATCAGCGCTAATTTCCGGATGTTTTTCTAAGACATCCAATGCCCAATGCACGGCGGCACCAAAGGCAATAATACTAATTTGGGTTCCTTCTTTTAATAAGGACGCTTTCCCAAATGGTAAGGTATAATAATCCGTAGGAACTTCTTGGTAAATACTGCGGTACAATTGCTTGTGTTCAAAAAATAAAACCGGATTGGGGTCATTTATAGCGGTGGCCAATAAACCTTTGGCATCATAGGGAAAAGCAGGATAAACTACCTTTAATCCGGGCGTTTTGGTAAACCAAGCCTCATTGGTTTGCGAATGAAACGGTCCTGCTTGGGTACCCCCGCCGCAGGGCATGCGCACTACTACATCGGCGTTTTCTTGCCAGCGGTAGTGTACTTTGGCCAAATAATTCACAATAGGGTTAAATCCGGAAGAGACAAAATCGGCAAATTGCATTTCGACAATCGCCTTGCACCCGTTTATAGAAATCCCCATCCCAGCAGCTACTACCGCACTTTCGCAAATGGGTGTGTTTTTGATGCGGTCTTTGCCAAATGCTTCCAAAAAACCATCACTAATTTTGAAAGCACCGCCATATTCGGCAATATCTTGTCCCATCATCACCAAGTTGTCATGGCGTTCAAATGATTGTTTTAATCCTTGGCTTATTGCATCTACAAATCGTATCGATTGGGTTTCTGATCCGGGTGTAATATTTTCAAATTCGTAGGGTTTGTACACATCATTCAGTTCGCCTTCAAAGGTGGGAACAATGTCGGGCTCGTTGGTTGCCATGGCCCAATGTTCGTCTATTTCTTGCTTGATGGCTAAACGAATTTGAGCATCTAAATCAGCAGTCAGCACCGAAATGGATTCCAAATATTTTTTATAATTATCAACTGGATCTTTTATAGCCCATGCGTCCATCAATTCCTGCGGTACATATTTGGTACCACTCGCCTCTTCGTGTCCGCGCATGCGAAAGGTTAGAAATTCCAACAAAATAGGTCTTGGATTCTCGCGCATCGAAGCCACTAATGCTTCCAACTTTGTATATACTTCCAATATATTATTCCCGTCAATTATATGGCTTTCCATGCCATAGCCTACACCTTTATCGGCCAAATTTTCGCAACGGTATTGTTCGTTGGTTGGGGTAGATAAACCGTAGCCATTATTCTCGATGATAAATAAAACCGGTAAATCCCATACGGCTGCAATATTTAGTGCCTCGTGAAAATCACCTTCTGAAGTAGCACCTTCACCGGTGAAAACGGCAGTAACTTGATTGTTTTTCTTTAATTTATTGGCAACTGCAATCCCGTCTGCAACGCCCAACTGCGGGCCTAAATGAGAAATCATTCCAATTATATTGTACTCTTGTGTGCCAAAGTGAAAGCTGCGATCACGGCCTTTTGTAAACCCGTTCGCTTTGCCTTGCCATTGCGAAAACAAGCGATACAAAGGAATTCCTCTAGTAGTAAAAACACCTAAATTTCGGTGCATGGGTAGGATATATTCTTCTGGATTTAATACGGCAGTAACCCCCACTGCTATCGCCTCCTGCCCAATACCAGAAAACCATTTTGATACCTTTCCTTGTCTGATGAGAATAAGCATTTTCTCTTCGATCAGGCGAGGTTTAAGAAGTTTTGTATATAAATCTACTAAGGTTTCGTCTGATAGATGTTGGCGATCAAATTGCATAATACAGTAGGTCGGTTAATTTTTTTTTCAATTCGTAAAAATAAGAAAAACTAGCGAACAAATTCGAGGAGTTCTGCAGGAAAAAGTCAAGTTTTTTTACGAATAAAATCGTTGTTTTTTTACATACATTTGTTAGTCAAATTTTGTAAACATTGTGTTTATATTTAATAAGAAGATATGCAACAAATACCCAGTGTAAACTTACGTGATTTCCTGTCGGACGATCCGGCACGTAAACAACATTTTGTAAATGAAATTGGAAGAGCCTATGAAGACATTGGCTTTGTAGCTTTAAAAGGTCACTTTTTAGACGACCAATTGGTAGCCAATTTGTACCAAGAGGTTCGTAATTTTTTTGACTTGCCATTAGCGATAAAAGAAAAATACGAAATCCCCGGAATAGGTGGTCAACGCGGCTATGTGTCCTTCGGAAAAGAACATGCAAAAGGAAGATCAGCAGGTGATTTAAAGGAATTTTGGCATTTTGGTCAATATGTAGATGCAGATTCTAAATACGCCAAAGAATATCCCGAAAACGTTACGGTTACCGAGTTGCCATCGTTTAATTCAACGGGAAAAGAAGCCTATGGAATGTTGGAAAAAACGGGCATTTATGTGTTGCGTGCTTTGGCCTTGTATATTGGTCTTGATGAATTTTATTTTGACCACTACATCCAACAGGGGAACAGTATTTTACGCCCCATACACTATCCTCCTATTACTGATGAGCCAAAAGATGGTGCCGTACGTGCCGCTGCTCATGGCGATATCAACTTAATTACCTTATTGATGGGTGCGCAAGGCAAAGGCTTACAAGTACAAAATCACGACGGCGAATGGATTGATGCCATGGCCCAGCCCGATGAATTGATGATTAATGTGGGCGACATGCTTTCTAGACATACCAACAACAAACTCAAATCGACTATCCATCAGGTGGTTAACCCGCCCCGAGAATTTTGGGGAACTTCGCGTTTTTCGATTCCGTTTTTTATGCATCCGGTGAGTGATATGCCGCTCGATTGTTTGACGCAATGCATCGACGAAAATCATCCAAAAGGTTTTGATGACATTTCCGCAGGTGCCTATTTGGATGAACGATTAGTTGAGTTGGGATTAAAGAAATAACCACAGATGGATTTACACGACCAGCTCAAAAAACTATTTCCCGAGCACCAAATTTCTACCGAACCCGAAGTTGTGGAGCAAACGCCTCATCAATTATTTATCCAAAAGGAACCCTTGATTTGCCAGTACGAAAAACGGAAAGGCAAACCCACCACGGTGATTTCGGGCTACGAAGGTGATGAAGAAGACTTTAAAGTATTAGCCAAAGAAATTAAAAACAAATTTGCTGTTGGCGGTAGTTTTAAAGACGGTGAACTCATAATTCAAGGCGATTACCGCGATAAAATCATGCAGTTTTTGCAGACAAAAGGATTCAAAACCAAACGGGTTGGGGGCTGATTTATGTAGATTGAAATATTTAAAGATTGAATGATTTAAAAATTCGAATTAATACATAATTACTCATTCAACTTATAACCGACAACCGAAAACTGACAACTCAAAAAATGATTCCATCTTCCGAACTGATTCTCAACACCGATGGCAGTGTATATCACCTGAATCTTCATCCTCAGGATATTGCGCACGATATTATTTTTGTAGGTGATCAGGATCGAGTAGAAAAAATTACCAAACATTTTTCGAGTATCGAATTCACCAAACAAAAACGGGAATTCAAAACCCAAACAGGAATCTATAACGGAAAACGCATTACGGTGATGTCCACCGGAATTGGTCCGGATAACATTGATATTGTGATGAATGAATTGGATGCTTTAGTGAACATTGATTTACAAACGCGACAACCTAAATCTGTTTTAACTGCATTGAATATCATTCGAATTGGCACCTCCGGTTCATTACAAGCTGCTATTCCTTGTGACAGCATCGTGTTGAGCCAATATGGGTTGGGTCTAGACAATATGCTTCGCTCCTATTTGATTGATGAAATTTCTGAAAAAGACATCGAAGACGCCTTCATCAGTCAAACCAATTGGGACCTCAAAAAAGGACGTCCGTATGTGGTGCGTGGAAGTGAATCCTTAGAAAAACGTTTCGATAGTGCAAGCATTCACAAGGGATTTACAGGCACAGCTGGCGGATTTTACGGGCCTCAAGGTCGCGTGCTTCGCTTGGAAATACAAGATCTAGATTTGAATACCAAAATGGACCAATTTGAATTTGAAGGCATTAAAATGACCAACCTCGAAATGGAAACCGGAGCGATTTATGGATTAGGTAAATTGTTGGGCCACGAATGTTTGTCACTAAACGCCATTATTGCCAATCGGGCAACTGGAACTTTTAGTGAAGACCCTTATAAAACAGTCGATGCATTGATTGTGTATGCCTTAACCAAATTGGTTGAATAAAATCAATTAATTCAATTCTAGCTATTTATGCTTTTTGAACTTGAAACCAAACGCTTATTGCTTCGCCCGTTCCTAACAGCTGATGCAGAAGTCCTATTTAAAATGGATGCCAATCCAAACGTACACCGCTATTT
>Ga0209550_10004743_pt1 | contig 12851 bp, 9 predicted proteins | sample LauGreSuBDMM15SN_2_FD_187567 | JGI IMG/M metagenome (GOLD analysis project Ga0209550, IMG submission 187567) | Freshwater lake microbial communities from Lake Michigan, USA - Su13.BD.MM15.SN (SPAdes) (version 5) | ecosystem: Environmental > Aquatic > Freshwater > Lake | place: Lake Michigan, USA... | reverse complement strand
ATTTGTGGTATCGTTTCAACCGGTAAAAGCAAAGAATTGCTCAATGAAAAACTTGGTGGGGGATACCCTCTTTTTTCTGATTATAAACTTGCGCTCAAAGAAACTAATCCCGACGCAGTATGTATCTCAACATACCCAGACACTCATGAAGCTTTTGCTGTAATGGCATTCGAAAAAGGCTGTCACGTATTTATGGAAAAACCCATAGCAGATTCTGTGGATGGCGCCAACCGCGTGGCAGATGCGGCCAAAAAATCAGGTAAAAAGCTGGTTATTGGCTACATACTTCGTCACCATCCTTCATGGATTAAATTCATTGATATCGCACAAGAATTAGGAAAACCACTTGTTATGCGCATGAACCTCAACCAACAAAGCCATGGTTACATGTGGGATGTTCACCGTAACCTCATGAAAAGCCTAAGTCCCATCGTTGATTGTGGCGTGCATTATATCGATGTTATGTGCCAAATGGTTAGGTCTAAACCTACTCAAGTTAGTGCCATTGGTGCTCGACTCACCAATGATATCCCCGTTGATAATTATAATTATGGTCAACTTCAAATCCGTTTTGAAGATGGTTCAGTAGGTTGGTATGAAGCAGGATGGGGACCTATGATCAGTGAAACAGCTTTCTTTGTTAAAGACGTTTTTGGCCCAAAAGGCTCTGTATCTATCGTAGCAAAAGAAGCCGCATCAGCTGGCAAATCTGATTCAGTAGCTTCCCATACCAAAACAGAATCGCTGCGTGTTCATCATGCTGACATTGATGAGCAAAATGCTTTTATAAAACCAGATGAATGGATTGACCTCACTGATGAGCCGGATCATCAAGAACTTTGTAATAGGGAACAAGCGTATTTTCTCAAAGCAATCAATGAGGACATAGACCTTACTGATCATGTAGAAGATGCTGTAAATAGTTTGCGCATTGCTTTTGCATGTGATGAAAGTGTTAGAACTGGCGCTGTGGTAATTTTATAGTTACTTTCAGCTTACTTAACTAACTTATTACTGAATAGATAACCATGATTCAAGATTTCTCTGGCGAATTTTACAATACGGATGCTAACTTGGATCATGCCATGAGATTGGTTTATTCAAATGATGCTTCCGAATACCAAGAAACACCTTCTGCAGTAGCTATTCCCAAAACAACCGACGATATAAAGAAACTGATTCAGTTTGCTAGGGAACAGCATCAAACGTTGATTCCGAGGGCTGCTGGAACTTCATTGGCTGGACAAGTAGTTGGAAATGGAATTGTAGTTGATATCTCTAAACACTTTACACAAATTCTTGAAGTAAATGTAATTGAACAGTGGGTTAGGGTTCAGCCTGGTGTAATTCGCGACGACCTCAATGCATACCTCAAACCATTGGGATTGATGTTTGGTCCTGAAACTTCAACGTCAAACCGTGCGATGATTGGTGGGATGATTGGCAATAACTCATGTGGCCTACATTCCATCATTTGGGGTTCTACAAGAGATAATTTAGTTGAAATAAAGGTCGTTTTGTCTGATGGTACTGATGCCGTTTTTTCTAATATTTCTAAAGAAGAATTTTACCAAAAGTGTACTGGAAATTCATTTGAAAATCAGATTTATAAAGATATAAATGCAATTTTAGCAAATCCCCAAAATCAACTTGATATCAATGCTGGATTTCCTTCCAAAGAAATCAAACGAAGAAATTCAGGATATGCTTTAGATGCTTTATTAGATATGTTTTCCAACGATGATGCTGGTAAAATTAATTTTTGCAAATTAATTGCAGGCTCAGAAGGAACACTTTGCTTTGTCACAGAAGCAAAATTGAAATTAATCAAAATTCCTTCTGAATTTATTTCAATGGTTGCTATCCACACTGAATCAATTCATGACGCCTTGATGGCGAATATCATTGCATTGGAAGCTGGATGTTCTGCTTCTGAATTGGTAGATGATTTTATTTTGGAATTTGCACAAAAAGATGCTAATCAAAATATAGATCATTCATTCATCTCTGGAAAGCCTAAGGCAATTTTAATGGTTGAATTCATAGAGGATTCTGATGAAAAATTATTCAAAAAATCTGCAGGTCTCATTCATTCTTTAACTGAAAAAAGCCTCGGGTATGCATACCCGATTTTACAGGGTGAACAGTGCAAAATTGCATGGGACATCAGAAAGGCTGGACTAGGACTTCTCAGAAATATACCAGGAGATGCTAAACCTGTAAATTTAATAGAAGATTGTGCTGTTTCTCCGAATGACCTTCCTGCTTACATAGAAAAGTTAGAAGCCTTGTTGAAAAGCTATGGTGTACAATATGCAATGTACGCCCACGCAGGTGCTGGTGAGCTTCATATTGAGCCTATCTTAAACTTAAAAACATCAAAAGGAAAAGAACTTTTTCGAACGATTTTGCACGACACAGCGTTGTTGGTTAAATCTTTTGGAGGATCGCTATCTGGTGAACATGGAGATGGGCGTTTGCGTGGTGAATTTATTCCTCTCATGATGGGAGATTCGGTTTACAATTTGTTCAAGCACGTAAAAAAAACATTTGATCCTTTCGATATATTTAACAAAGGAAAAATCACAGATACACCGCCAATGGATAGCCATTTGCGTTATGAAGCGGATAAACAGCCCCCTTCAATAAAAACTATTTATGATTTTTCTAAGCAAGAAAGTTTTCTTCGCCTGGCTGAGAAATGCAGCGGCTCTGGTGATTGTAGAAAAACTGCCGTCTCAGGAGGAACAATGTGTCCTAGTTATATGGCTACCAGAAGCGAACGGGATACAACCAGGGCCAGGGCAAATATCCTCCGACAATATCTGTCGAACGAACAACATAATGTCGTTGCAGATACTGAGGTAAAAGAGATTCTCGATCTTTGCCTTTCTTGTAAAGCTTGCAAGTCTGAATGTCCATCTAGCGTTGATGTTGCAAAGATGAAGGGGGAGTTTATGCAAAGTTTTTATGACACACACGGCGTGCCGTTTCGCACAAAATTAATCGGTGAATTCTCAACATTGATGAGATTAGCTTCTATTGCTCCAACTCTGTTTAATTTAATCGCTAAGAAAACTTTTTTCAGGAAATTAATAAATAACATGGTTGGGTTTCATCCTAACAGGACATTGCCTTTGCTTCACACAAAAACGTTGATGGCATGGTTTAAAAATCTTCCTTCAGGTGAAAAAAGGGAAAGAACTGTATATCTTTTTTGTGACGAATTTACCAACTACAATGATGTTCAAATTGGCATAAAACTTTTTTCATTGTTGAATCGTTTAGGTTATCACGTTATTATCCCTACACATGTTGAAAGTGGAAGGGCTTTGTTGTCAAAAGGGTTAATAAGAGATGCCCAAAAAATAGCGATAAAGAATATTGAACTTTTGAAAGACATCATAACAACAGATAGCCCTCTCATCGGTATAGAACCTTCTGCCATATTGGGTTTCAGGGATGAATACATCGATCTTGTGCCTGAGGAAATGAGACCATCAGCTATTTCAATTGCAAACAACAGCTTTCTCTTTGAAGAATGGTTTGCACATGAAATTGCCAAAGGAAATATTTCTAGGTCGTCATTTACCAAAGCGCATAAGGAAATCAGCTTACATGGTCATTGCCACCAAAAATCAATGTCTTCCATGAAGTTCTCAAAAATATCACTCTCTTTTCCAGAAAATTATCAAGTTAACCTGATCAATTCTGGTTGTTGTGGAATGGCTGGTTCTTTTGGTTATGAAAAGGAACACTTTGATTTATCCATGCAAATCGGCGAACTAGTTCTTTTTCCCGCTGTACGTGAAATGTCAACCTCAGCTTCAATTGTAGCTTCAGGAACAAGCTGCAGGCACCAAATAAAAGACGGTACAGGAGTGTTGGCATTGCATCCAATTGAAGTGTTGCATGATGCATTAATTTGACAAATAATAACGTAATTTTCAACTTACATAAAAATAAAAATAATGTATAAACCCAATCAAAATCGTTATCAAAATTTAACCTACCGTCGTTGCGGAAACAGTGGCTTGGTTCTTCCACCAATATCGCTTGGACTCTGGCATAATTTCGGACATGTTGACTTACGTTCAAATTTTGAAAATATTTTATACACGGCTTTTGATTTGGGCATCACTCATTTTGATTTAGCTAATAATTATGGTCCACCAGCTGGAAGTGCCGAAACTAATTTTGGTGCAATCTTACGTGATGGTTTTGGCAATTACCGCGATGAAATGATAATTTCAACAAAAGCTGGTTTCACGATGTGGGACGGTCCTTATGGTGATTGGGGAAGTAAAAAATATTTGGTTGCTAGCTTGAACCAAAGTTTAAAGAGAATGGGTTTAGAATATGTTGATATTTTTTATCACCACCGTCCAGATCCCAGTACGCCTTTGCTGGAAACCATGACAGCATTGGATTTGATCGTTAGACAAGGCAAGGCGCTGTATGTTGGATTATCCAACTACCCACCAGAATTGGCACAGCAAGCATTTGATATTTTGAAACAACTTGGCACACCTTGTATTATCCATCAACCTAAATACTCAATGTTTGTAAGAACTCCAGAAGAAGGTTTGTTGGATGTTTTAGAACAAAATAAAGTAGGATGTATTGCCTTTTCTCCATTGGCGCAGGGCTTGTTGACAGATAAATACCTCAATGGTATTCCTGCACATTCTAGGGCCTCAAGACATCCATCTCTGCCTCCAGAACAAATTTCTGCAGATAAGGTAAACATAATAAGCCGACTGAATGATTTTGCAGCTGCGCGCGGACAAAAACTCGCAGAAATGGCCGTTGCTTGGTTGTTAAGGGATGACAGAATTACTTCTGTGTTGATCGGAGCAAGCAAGGTTTCACATGTTCAAGATGCTTTTAATGCGCTGAATAATATCGCATTTACAAAGGATGAATTGTTACAAATTGACACCATCTTAAAAGGATAAAATTACTATGGAACTTTCAATTTACCAGGTAGATGCTTTTGCAGATGAAATTTTCAAAGGAAATCCTGCTGCTGTTATTCCACTCAATACATGGATCGATGATGTGTTGATGCAAAATATAGCCATGGAAAACAACCTTTCTGAAACTGTTTTCTTTGTTCAATCAAATGATAAATATGAAATACGTTGGTTTACACCGAGCGTTGAAGTTGATTTATGTGGACATGCTACGTTGGCATCTGCATTTGTGTTGTATAATCATCTTGGATATTCAAGCAACAAGATTATTTTCCATTCGCTCCGAAGTGGTGAATTGATTGTTACAAGGCTGGGGGATTTGCTTACATTGAATTTTCCAACGGATGAAATTCATGAAGTGGCCATTTCAGATGAAATCATATCTTGTTTCAAGTCCACTCCTGTCAAGGCTTTCAGGGGGAGAAATGATTTTATGATTGTTTTTTCTAGTGAAGCTGAAATACGCGAAATGCATCCGTATTTTATCAATTTATCTAAGTTAAATGCAAGGGGGATAATAGTAACAGCCAAAGGTGATCAAGTAGATTTTGTTTCTAGGTTTTTCGGTCCGCAATCTGGCATTGATGAAGATCCTGTTACGGGCTCTGCGCATACTACGTTGATTCCTTATTGGAAGGACGTGCTTGGTAAAGATGAAATGGATGCCTTGCAAGTTTCTCCTAGGGGCGGAAAACTCAGCTGTAAGTACAAAGGAAATCGCATCGAAATAAGCGGTACTGGCGTATTGTACATGGTTGGAACAATTTTTATTTGATGTTTTGAGCTTAGCCTAAATTTTCATCCTCTTTTGTAAAATTTTGGGTGAATTTCGAATCAAAAAAATAAACAATATTTGAACTATTTAAAAGGCACCGATATCTTCAAACAAAATATAGTATAAACAAATGAATTTCATAACTAGATTAATTTTAATTTCATCAATTGCATCATTAGTAGCTTGTTCAAAAGCAACCATTCCAACGCCAACTACCATAACGCCACCTGCAGCCCCAGGTACCTTGATAGACCCCGTTACACTCAAAGGTTCATTGATGTTTCAATCCAACTTCGAGCTCCCTTGTGCAATTGTACCCAATAGTTCTACTACTGAAAAAATTACAGGGAAAGATGCCTTGTTAGGAACAAATAATGATTGGGACGCATTGATGGGAAATATTCTATCTAGTCAACCTTACTTCAATTACAATGGAGGAGATTTGTCCAAACGATCTGCCAGCTTGGTTTCTGACCCAATGAATCCTTCAAATAAAGTGTTGAGATACAACATCAATGATTCATGGGCAGATGCTTCAGGGTCAGTGAAAGCAAGGGTTCAATACGAATTTTATGGGGTTAAAACTGGTTTGAAAGAATATTACCAATCTGTTCGAATGTTTCTCCCAACTGATATAAACCTGCTTCGCAAATACCCCAATACCATTAATTGGCTGACCATTGTTGAAATTTGGAACAACGTTACCTGGAGTCAAGCAGTACCATTTGGATATAGGCTAACACTTGGCATTGGTAAATTAATTCCAACCGAAGATGATTTACATTTTATCGTTGATGCACAAGATTGCATTCTGTATCCAGACAATAGCCAAAAATATACAACCATCTGGTCAGCCAATGCAGGAAAAATAAAGCTTCCGGTTGGACAATGGTTTACAATGGATTACTACTTCAAAGAAGGCAATGCAAAAACAGGAAGATTTTACATGACGATTGAGCCAGATGGTGGAAAAAAAGAAGTTGTATTTGATGTAACTAACTTTACACACAACACAACAGATACAAATCCTGATGGAGTAACACAATTCAATCCAATGAAAATGTATACTTCAAAAGAATTGATTGAGTACATGAAACTGCAAGGGAAACCACTTCAGGTATTATGGGATGACTTTAAGTTGTGGCGCAAATAATGCCACAACTTGTAATTAGACAAATAAAAAAAGCAGTCAGTTGACTGCTTTTTAGTTGCGAAGACTGGGATCGAACCAGTGACCTTCGGGTTATGAGCCCGACGAGCTACCGCTGCTCTACTTCGCGCTGCAAATGTACACTTTAAATCTATTCTAGCAAAACAATTTTACTATGTTATCTTTGTATAATATAAATGAAATCAGGATTTGTAAATATCATCGGTAAACCCAATGCTGGCAAGAGTACTTTGTTAAATGCATTGATAGGAGAGAAGCTTGCTATTGTGTCGTCTAAGGTTCAAACAACGCGACACCGCATACGTGCTTTTTTAAATGGACCAGGTTTTCAAATTGTTTTTTCAGATACTCCAGGTATTATAGTGCCAGAATATAAGTTGCATGAAAAGATGATGCATGCCGTAAAATCAAGCATGCAGGATTCAGATGTTTGTTTGATGATTGCGGACCTTCGTGATGACCTTAATAAGTTGGATGAAATCTTTTCAACTATAAAAATGCATGTGCCATGCCTTTTGGTATTGAATAAATGTGATGCTGTTAGTGGTGCTAAAATTCAAGAGGCTAAAGATTTTTTTTCTGCCAAAAAATATTGTAAAAAAACAATCGTCATCTCTGCAGGAAAAAAATTATACATTGATGAATTGGTCAATGAAATAGTACAACTTCTTCCAGAAGGGGATGCCTTTTTTGGTGAAGATGACTTGACTGATTTACCAACTAAATTTTTTGCCAGTGAATTGATTAGAGAGAAAATTTTTGAACTTTACGATCAAGAAATTCCATACCAAACCACTGTTTTGGTGCAGCGTTTTGAAGAAAAAAATACCCTCACCAAAATAACTGCAGATATTATTGTGCACAGAGAATCCCAAAAAGCCATTTTATTAGGCCACGGAGGGGCAATGATAAAAAAATTAGGTACTGAATCCAGGATCTCATTAGAAGCTTTTTTAGATCGAAAAGTTTTTTTGGAGCTCTTCGTTAAGGTGAGACCAAATTGGCGTAATAATGACCTTTATTTAAAAGAATATGGTTATAATTAATCATCGTATGAAAAGAGTGAAAAATAGTTGCATAAAAATATTTTGTTGCTTTCTTTTGATGTGCTTCAGTATGGATCTTTTTGCACAAAGCCAGGGCATGAGGGAAAACACACGTGCAGAACTTGATGGTATTAAATTGTCATCAGTTAATAACGAGGTTTTTATTGACGGTAAAGGGAATTTTAATAATCAGCGTCTTGCTTATTCACAAATCCAGGGAAGTCCTTTTTGGGATGATATTTTTTATCCCGCTGATCTTTATGTTAACGGGAATAAAAACATCGGTAGATTTTTGGTTAGGTATAACTTGGCATCGCAGGAATTTCATTATAAAGGAAAAGATTCAATAGAATTGGTTGTTTCAACTGAAATGGTAAATAGAGTCGTTCTTTACAACACTGCTGATACAATCAATGGAACATCGGTATTTGTAAAAAATATACCTGGACTTCTGCTAAATGATAAATTAATCAATGATTATGTACAGCAAATGAATGTTGGAAAATATATTTTGTACAAACATACAAAGCGTGCTGTGGTGATAGCTGATTCATTATTTGGAGCGGCTAAACGTTATTATTTTGGCTCAACTAATACGTATTTTTTACAAACACCAAAGGAAGTTATTCAACTAAAGAAAATTTCTGAGGACAATATCTTGTCATCAATTCCAAATATCCAAGGAATGGAAAAGTGGATCAAAGAGAACAAAATTAAAATGAACAGGGAACTTGATGTGTTGCGTTTCCTGACATATTACAATCAACACATCGAAATTAAGAGGTAATTATTATGAGTGGATTTACGCTGGCCATAGTTGGCCGACCGAATGTAGGCAAGAGTACTTTTTTCAACAGGCTTCTCGAACAACGAAAAGCAATAGTAGAGGATACACCAGGGGTTACAAGAGATAGACAATATGGAGTGAGTGAATGGAACGGAAAATCATTCAACGTTATTGACACTGGCGGATTTGTTCCTGATAGCGATGATGTGTTTGAACGTGAAATTAGAAAACAAGTGATCATTGCAGTTGAAGAAGCAAATGCCATCGTTTTTATGTGTGATGTAACAACCGGAATTACGCACCTAGATGAAGCAATGGCCAGAATCTTAAGGCCTTCAAAAAAACCGGTTTTCTTGGTTGTAAACAAAGTGGATAATAGCGACAGGCTGCTTTCTGCGACTGAGTTTTATGGACTTGGTTTTGAAAATACGCATTTTCTTTCTTCAATATCAGGTAGTGGAACTGGAGATCTTTTGGATGATGTTGCAAACTGCATTGATACTGAACTGGAACCAGTTAATGAGGACCTTCCAAAATTTGCAATCATTGGTCAGCCTAACGTTGGTAAATCCTCCTTGTTAAACGCATTGGTGGGTACTGAAAGAACCATAGTAAGCAACATCGCTGGCACTACAAGAGATACCATTCATACTCATTATAAGTTGTTTCAAAAAGAGTTTATCTTAATTGATACAGCTGGTATAAGAAGAAAAAATAAGGTTCACGAGGATATTGAATTTTATTCAGTAATTAGGGCTATCAAAGCGATGGACGAAGCCGATGTTTGTTTGATGATGATTGATGCTGAAATGGGCATTACCCAACAAGATTTAAATATTTTTTCATTGGCTATCAAAAAAGGCAAAGGAATTGTATTTATCGTGAATAAGTGGGATTTGATGAATAAGGAGACAAATACTTCGAGGGATTATGAGAAAAACATGAAAACAAGGCTTGCCCCATTTACCGATCTTCCCATTTTGTTTATCTCAGCAACTGAAAAAACCAGGATCTTCAAAGTAATTGAAACTGGTTTAGATGTATTTGACAATAGGAAAAGAAAGGTGGCTACTTCAGCACTGAATGACGAAATGTTAAAGGTAATTGAGGCTCATCATCCTCCAGTTGTGAGAGGCAACACCATCAAAATCAAATTCGTTACTCAAATTCCAACGGTTGTACCAAGCTTTGCATTTTTCGCCAATCATCCAGACGATATTAAAACGCCGTATAGAAACTATCTTGAAAATAAACTTAGGGAAAAATTTAATTTTTCTGGAGTTCCAGTTCGTATATTCTTTAGGAAGAAATAAAAAAAGAGAGGTGGCTAAAAAGCCACCTCGTTTTATTTTTAACCATTAAATTAATACTTAAAACTTATAGTAAGCTGCTACCAAAAAGCTTGATGCGCTTGACTTACCGTCGCCATCTTTGTTAAAGAATACAGCTTTTGGTGCTGATTCAAACCTTAGTTCAGGAACTATGGTAACAGGACCAATTTTGATATTTCCTGATATGGTATTTGCAAAAATGCTTGAACCAAAAGGTGCACTTCCTAATGCAGCTAATTTGTTTTTGTCATTGAAAATTTCAGAACGCAATGTTAACCCAAAATTCTTTACTGGATCATAGTTGAAATAAAATGCCGAACCACCCCATGTTGAAGCATCTGCATAAATAGATTTCTGTTGTGTTTTTGAACTATTCATTGTGCCATTATATGCTACATTAAATTTGTCACTGAATTTTGCAGTTAATACAACATCATATTGTCTAACCTTCGCTGAATCTGTTGGTCTTTGTCCACCTACATAATTCAAATACAACTTGACATTGTCACTGAAGGCATATCCATACTGAAACAACACTGCTTTTTTATTCTCCGAAGGAGCTTTTCTGTAATCAGTAGGATTTGATACTCCAAACATGATGGTTGATTTTCCAAAGGTTAGGTCTGTTTTGGCACCTGTGTGAAGGAATGGTCCCCAAGAAAACATGTACGACATACTGTAATTTCTGTTTCCACCTGGATCTACCAATTCATAACCTACATGTGTAGCCCATGTTCCACCTGTAATTTTGATCCAATCAGCAGGAGAGTATGAAGCATACAATTGTTTTACTGAAGCAAGAATTCCCTTATCGTTATAAGCAAATTCTTTAGCCCTTTTTCCAACACCAAGATCTGCTGTGAACGAAAAACTTTTTACTGCATAATCTACTTTAGCAGATGCCATGCCAAAGGCAAGTTTGCCTGTGCTGTTGGTAAAACTGGTTCTGTTGTTCGCAACATTATTGTCAAAGTCAGCCCTGAAATAACCATCAACTGATCCACTAAAAGTGAAATTTGATTTTTTTTCTGATTTCGACGTGCTGTCTTGTCCATTACTGATAATAACACAGAGCATCAACGCTCCAATTACGGAAAGTTTTCGTAACATTGTTTTGGTTTTTAGTTTCAAAAAGAGGGTATGGCAGAGGTCAATGTTCTAGTCCAACACGACCTTGCGCTGTACCCTTATTATTTATGCAGGAATTTCTATTTCTTCATTATTCATAACCAATGTACCTTGAGAATACTTTTCATCATGTTGAGATTCATCAAGTCCCATTTCCTCTTCTTCTTCAGTAACCCTTAGTGGTTGAATCAAGTCAATTAACTTGAAAATCAAAAAGGATACAACAAAGGAATAAACAACTGCAATCGCCATTGCTTTTAACTGAACAAAAAAGAATGAAGCATTGCCGTAGAAAAGTCCATCATTACCTGCTGTATTCACTGCTTTTGTAGCAAAAATTCCTGTAAGAACCATACCAACCATGCCGCCAATTCCATGGCAAGGAAATACGTCTAAAGCATCATCTAATGTAGATTTTTGCTTATAATGAACAGCAACATTTGAAACAATTGCTGCAATAACACCAATGAAAATACTTTGTGGAATTCCAACAAAACCTGCACCTGGAGTGATAGCAACCAATCCAACTACAGCACCTATGCAAAATCCCATTACAGAAGGCTTTTTACCTTTCATTACATCAAAGAACATCCATGACAGTCCAGCTGCAGCTGCTGCTGTATTGGTAGTGGCGAAAGCAGAAACAGCCAATCCGTTTGCACCCAATGCAGAACCTGCATTGAAACCAAACCAACCGAACCACAATAGTCCTGTTCCAATCAAAACATATGGAACATTAGCTGGAGGTATTTCTGTACGATCCATGTGTACTTTTCTGCGCTTCAACACCAATGCTCCTGCCAAAGCAGCACAACCTGCTGAAATATGCACAACTGTTCCTCCTGCAAAGTCAAGCGCTCCCATTTTGAACAAGAATCCATCCGGATGCCAGCTCCAATGTGCCAATGGCGCATATACTAAAATGCTAAATAATATGATAAAAAGAATGTATGACGTGAACTTTACACGCTCAGCAAGCGCTCCAACAACAAGTCCAGGCGTTATGATTGCAAACATCAACTGAAACAAAGAAAACAATGTTTTAGGTATTGTTGGCGCTAACGACCACGGTGCAGTGTTGTTTACATCCTTGTAGAAAAAATGGGTCATTGGATTTCCAATAAATCCACCCAAGGTATCCCCAAAACACAAGCTATATCCAAATGCTATCCAAATTACAGTAACAACTCCAGCTGCAACCGTACTTTTAATCATGGTTGAAATAACGTTCTTGCGGTGAACCATCCCACCATAAAAAAATGCCAATCCTGGTGTCATGAGGAATACCAATGCTGTTGCAACTAAAATCCAGGTTATGTCCGCTCCATTGTATACGCCTTCGGTGTCTTCAAAATTTGGCAATACCGGAACAAAAATAGCCGCTATAGCTATTAAAGCTAAAACGATAAATGGTGAGTTGTCTCTTAAGGCTTTTGCATTCATTTTGAGCAATTTTAAGTTAAAAATGTTGTTTGTTTATGCAAATGTATTTAAATATCCCATTAATATAAAATAAATATACATATATAAAAAAGTTTAATATGTTTATTGATTTTTGTAATTATTTGAATACCATTAGTTTATGTTATTTATTATAAATAATAATAAAATAAATAAATTTAATTAAATACATATAT
>Ga0209550_10004742_pt1 | contig 12854 bp, 16 predicted proteins | sample LauGreSuBDMM15SN_2_FD_187567 | JGI IMG/M metagenome (GOLD analysis project Ga0209550, IMG submission 187567) | Freshwater lake microbial communities from Lake Michigan, USA - Su13.BD.MM15.SN (SPAdes) (version 5) | ecosystem: Environmental > Aquatic > Freshwater > Lake | place: Lake Michigan... | reverse complement strand
GTCGTACATACTCCCAGTCGTTAACAACTTGCTCGTAGTTAATAATGACGTAATCCACGAGTGAATGCCCCCAGTCAAAGGCTTGTTGATACTGCTCAGCTCGCTGCTTTGGCGTTCCGTCAATAACCAGAGGTGTTGAAGATCCATCGGTAAACTTCCTAATCTGATCTGCCCACTGATATTTAAGGCTGGACAGGCAGATAACTATACCTGGCTCTGTAATTTTTTGTTGGTCCATAAGCTGCTCTATTGCAGCAATAGTGAGTACAGTCTTACCGAGACCTAAGTCGTAAGCAACAAGCATCTTGCCACGCTCACACATGGCTTCTACGGCCTCAGGTTGATAAGGGAGTAGGGATCCTGTAAAGGTCATACTTGCTCGTCTTTTCTCCAATGTAAGAAAGACTTAACATATACGATCCCGTAAGCAATCGCTGAAAAAATAAATCCGTATTGTTTTGTTAGCAGGGCGTAGGTGATCCAAAGAACCTCATTAGAGAGTAAAACAATCCAACCCCAAATAGTCTTGCGCCCAACAAAGTAAATGCCGGCAACGCCTATTGTGCCTAATACCCACGACCAAGCCATTAGTTGCCCCTTACGATAGCCATTACCTCTACAAGTATAGCAGTAGCTGACTTAGGCAGACCGTTCCGGTAAAACTCGTTGACATGAGCAATTTCGTTAAAAATTTTAGCCCTGATCTGGGCCTCCATCTCCGTAGATTGCTTTTTCCCCAAATACGCAGTGCTTAGCTTTTGTGATGCCATACTCGATCTGCTCATACCCCATGTCTCCTATGTCTTTTATCCCTGTTGATCCGTAGTTAAAGAACCAACACTCAAACCCTAACTCTTTACTTAAAGAAAACATCTCCTTAGACGCCTTCTCCCCAGCCTTGTCAATACTAGGATTATCGAAAGCAAAAATCAATTTCTCTGCCTTACGGAACAAAGCGACCTGCTCTGCGCTGATACTTGCCCCAAAAGTTGATACGCCCTGACTCAACTTTGTAGAGCTAAGTTTTACAACGTCCAATGGAGACTCAACTATGACCATAGTCCCGCCCAACCAAACGTCAAGCCCGAACAAGGTGGTAGATTTCTTTACGCCGGTAGGTCGGTTTCTAAAGACTCGATTACTTTGACCTTTTTCTTGCCATCCCAAAAGCTTGTCGGTATCGGCACTTCTAATAGGAGTAATCCAAGCCTCTTGACGCCTATCCCACATAACTCCATGAGCCCAGCATGCTTCTTTTGACAAACCTCTGGCTTGTAAAGCCCAATCCGGAACTTCGTCAAATACTGCAAGGCGAGCTTCACTCATCTCTACTGGGCGAGCAAGGGAAACGTAAGACTCACGCATCTCCTCTAACTGCTTACTTAGTTTCTCAAAGTCAACCTCTACATGTGCACGTAGCCATTCTTTAGCAGCATCAAGATCTAAACGTTCCCAGGAAGTCTTAAGCTCTTTAACCTCTGCAACAAGTGTTAGTAGAGTTCCTTTGTATCCACAGGAGAAGCAATGGTGGACACCAGTTTCGGAGTTCATTGACCAAGAAGGATTGTGGTCTTCTCTACCTACGCGTTCTAAGTGCATAGGGCAGTAACCTTGAAGCTCTCGGTTACGTTGTTCTGTTAGAACACCGAGACGCGTCAAAGCCTGCTGAACATCGCCCTCACGATACATCTAAGAAAAATCTACAATCACTCGGTACATAATTTCTGTGTAGGTAATGGCGTTAGCCGCTAAGTCCTCCGGGTGATGCAGCTCATCAGCTGACGTAGGCCAATTAGAATACATATAGCCTCGCAAGCTTTCAGCAAACGTGTTTACAAACTCATCTACAGTTAAGTAACCATGAAGACGTAACTCAGCTTCAGTCTTCTTCTTCCCCATCGTAATCCTCCTTTGGCCTGTCATCCATCATTACATAATCTTCTGGCATATCTACTAGCGTTGGTGCGGTTGCTAAAGCCCCACACGAAAAGCATTCCATCTCTAGCATGTACATTGAAATCTCATAATCTTGGAACATACACTTAACGTTCCAAAGCTGAGATCCACACACACATACGTGAGTAGGAAACTCTTTATTTCTTAGATCTAAACTCATACAAGTACCCGTTTTCGTCGACGCATGTTTTTGCGTTCACGGGGAGTGGTGCCTCCCCAGATACCGTCAAGACTAGCATCGCCCATAGCGTACTCAAGACAGTCTAGGGTTAGCGGACAGCTCCTGCAAACAGACTTCGCACGCTCAGTCACCCCTCGATCATCGTAGTCTTCTGGAAAGAACAACTCTGGATCGACCGACATGCAGGATTGAGTTCCATCAAACGGTGCTGATTCCGAATAGAGATCCATACTCTTCAAACTTCCCTTCTTCCCAGTCCCATAGCAGATCACTTGTAGCCGGTCCACAATTACGGCTTGCAACAATACGTAGTTCACGGGAAGTATCGTCATCTTCATCTTGCTTTTGAAGTCCCAAGATAACGTCAGAGTCTTGATAGAAAGAAGATGAGTATCCGATTGCATCTGCTGATACTTGGCGCTTCTTCATCTTCCACAACAAAACCTGAGTAGAGATAACAATAGGAAGTTTCTTAGCCATCGCTAAGTGTTTTAAATTACGAGTGATGTTAGTAAGTGCTTGAGGACTGTTAGATTCCCCCGTTACCTCATCGGTCATCAAATAGACACCATCTACAAAAACAATGTCTGGACGGATCTTGTCGATCTTTGCAGCAAGACCTGTAACAGTCATTGCAGATACGGAGTCGGTTAGATAGAACTTGTGCATAGACTCCATAGTCTCAAGTTCTTTCATGTAACGTTCTTCTTCAACTTTGGTCAGGGCCCCGCGAATGAGTCGTGAGTGTGCAATACGGGCACGCATAGAGTCGTGTCGTTGCTGCTGCTCCATGTTGGTCATCTCAAAGGATTGGAACATTGGTACGAAGCCATCGCGGTGAACGTTGACTGCCATCTGCATTGCAAGAACTGACTTACCTGTTTTTGGTGGAGCAATGATGGTAACTAACTGCCCTGGTTGTAAACCTGCAGTTGCCTCATCAATAGTTTTAAATCCTGTAGCGAAACCTAACAAACCATTAGGACGCGTCTTTATATTGTTGTACTCTTCAAAACGCTTAGTTGCGTTATCTGTTAAGTCAATATCTCCAGAAGAGGTGATGCCCTCGTCAAGTAGCTTTGCCACTCCCTGACTAAGAACTGCAATAGCAACATTATGATCTCCGCTAGCAATAGCTTCAGAGGCATCTTGCACAACAGTGATAGCGTGCTGACGTTTCCGGTACTCGACTAACTGATCTACTAAATAGTCAAGAGCATCATCTACTGCTAATAACCGGTAAGTAGGGAAGTTATCTAGAACAGTTACCGCAGTAGGAACTTCTTGATACTTAGTCCAGTGCTGGCGTAAAAATCTCCACACCTGTCGATTCTCGTCAACAAAGAACCAGTCGTCATTTACTCCGGCTTCAAGTAGTGGAGAAATATCTCTAGTACGAACAGCACGAGACAGTAACCGTAACTCATTATCTGCTGCCACTATAACCTCCCCACATCTATAAACTTGCTTCCGTATCTTAAGCCCCTTGACGGGATATCCACAACTCCTACAAGTTCTGGCCTGTAGGGCAAGTCAGCAATTAAATCCGAAACTACGTTGTACGAAGTTGCATAGTTAAAGGGATTAGTTCCAAGATTATCTAAATCCTCTAGAACTTCGTCCATCTCTTTTTGACTGTATCCGAACCCAGCTAATTCTAGGGTGTAACTGTACCGTTCTGCAAGACGCCAGAAAAAAGATAGTTGTTGCCTGTTGTATACAGACTCTTCACTAAATACAGGTATACCCAAAACTTTTTTAACATTAGGTCTTTTATCTAGAATACAATCTAGAGTAACTATCATCCGTAAAGGGACTTCGTTAGATAAGTCGCCCCCGCGCATTGTTACAAGACTTCGATCTTGCCGTAATTAACCAAGAGCTTTCTAAAGGAATCAGGATCTTGACTAGCTATGAGAGCTTCCAAGTTTGACGCTTTTTTAGAGATCTCTGTTGGATACACACCATCGTTGTCGTCCATACGAGTCTTAACAAAACGAATATGTTTACAAGATTTACGTAGACTGAATCCACCACAGTTACAGCGCAGCTTGAGGGATGAGGAGTTAACCTCTACCTCGTGCACTCCAGTTTCTGATAGAAACAGTTGCATGGCTTTCCAGTAACTCATTGATAACCTCATTTGCGTCGATCCCCTTTCGCTATTATGTCAATTGGAATGAAAGCTTCATAGGCAAAACTACCCATAGCTTCACCGTACACGTCTCCCCACTTCTTTAGTGGGATGTTGGTTGTAACGATGGTTGGGAACCCTGCGTTAAACCGTGAACGTAGTAAAGCATCAAAAGTGTTTTCTGCCCATTTGGCGGCTGTGCTGTACTCCTTGCCCAAGTCGTCTAGAACAAATGTTCGAACGTTAGTTTCTTTGGAACCCTCTCCGTAAATCCCATTGATCATAGTTTCGACGCTGTCATCAAAATCAGACCACTGAGTCTTCTGGACCCTCAAAAGCTTGGGATAGTCCATAAACATCGCTGGGCGCTTTGGGTTCGAATCTGGGAGCCCCCACGCCTCCCTAGACATACCCCTAATAAGCTCCTGGAGAGCCGTAGAGGCGAGAGTAGTCTTTCCGTGACCTGGGTCCCCTACCAGGAGCAATCCACGACCGCAGTTGGGATTTCCGGCTGCTTGGATGATCTTCCCGGACTTAACCATTTCGACCCACATCTTGACCTTCTCCAGGGAATCGGAGGGCTCAATATCTGAGAACTCCCACCCAACGGTTTTCATTGGGAGGTTTGCTCCGTTGATCTGTGCCCTAATGGTTCCAGGCAACTCTGCAATGTTATACATCACCCCTCCAGCATCTTTAGTAACTTTTCTTGATGAGCGAGAGTATCTTCATCTAACTTTGTAGATTCTGCAACTCGGCTCACGATTCCGTGAATAGTTCCGTAGTACTTCATAAACCTTTGATAGATCGGCAACCCTATACCAATGTCGTGAAACATTCTTGGATCACCAAAGAACATCCGCATACCTTTGAGGATAGAGAATCTATCTACGCCTTCCGCGACCCGTTTATTGATCCAAGTAGCAAGATGCTTAGCGTTCATTTGATTTGGAGCGTTGTTGTTTACTGTGATCAACAAGTCATAGAACTCGGCACACAGGTCGTTGGTTGTCCAGTTTTCCTCTGGAACGTTAACCCTATTTCTAGCAACTTGCTCTACCTTGGTTTTCCGTAGTTTGGCACCGCCAACTTTTAAAGAGCTGACTTTGCCAATAGCGCCGGAATCATCTTCGGTATCTAACACCCCGCGCTTTGGTTTTTCGGGGGTTGTGTTTTCTTCAAGTCCTGGCCATGCCATTTCACTCCTCCTGTTCTCTTTAAGGGGCGCAGCCCCTATAGATACAGTTACGTTAGTAACTGTATCTATATTTAAGTCACTAGTAGATATATCACTAGTACTAGCTACTGTATCACTGTCAATGTATAGAACGCCTGAAAACCCGTCGTCGGTGAATTTAAGCAATGTCCGCCATTGTCCAGAGTTATCTTGATGCCGTACGGCTTTTATATACTTATGGAATTTGAGTTCTGCCATAGCATTTCTAATTGCATCGCGTCCCTCAGGAACTGACGCAGACATTTCTTCGGCAGACAAAACTCTACCTACTTCAATGTAATACGCAAATAAACCTCTAGCGCGAAGCGAAAGGTTTGGGTCTGAATATGCTGATTTCAATTTGTCCTCCTTCTCGGAGAACAAACTCTATAGTGGAGGTACCCTTCTTGGCAAGCCACGGGTTACTCGCTCAGGGGTCCCTGTAATTAAATTCTCTACTATGACGGACGAGGTCAGGCCTAGAAAAGCCGCAGCTAGGACATAAAAGATCTGATCCCAACCTAACGGAAGTAAGACTAAACAGGCTACTGTGCTCATAGAGAGGGCGAATAGGCCTCTCCATTTTCCTAAGGATATTAATAGTTCCTCTATAGCCGTCAAAATACAAGCTACCGCCCAAGCCGCTACAAGAAGTTCAGTCATAGGCGGAAACCTACTCCCTAAAAATTACCTTGTCAAGGTGGAAGGTAGCACCTGCTCCTGGAGAGGCTGGGGCACATAACACCTCAACTGTTGCAAAAGCAACTCCGGTATTGTTAAACCTAGCTGATCCTATTACCTCAGTTTGAGGTAAGTTTGTAGCAGGCCTACTAAAAGAAAAAGTAGTTGGTGTTATAGCTTCAATAGTTGTAGGGCCACTTAACTCAACTTGATTGTTTACTACTACTATAACGTCTTCTCCCACAGAGAATTTGTGTTCTCCTGCAGAAGTTAAGGTTATGTAGTTGTTTAGAACAGAGGCTCCAACTATAGATACTGTTTTATTTCCAGGAGCTACGATATCTAGGTAGGCCCACCTATCGTGTCTATTTAATACAACAGTACTAACCTTTTCTCTCAAAAGTCCTTCACTCTCTGCGTACCACTTTAACTTTAATGTGTACGTACCATAAGCGTCTTCGTTTTCTGGTTTTACGGCTATAGAGGTGTAGTATCCAGTAACTGGTGTAACCGGAAGCAGATCAGTAGTAATTCCAAAAGAACTGCCGGAGGTTGCTGTTACTTTACAGAAGGCTGCTCCTTGAGTTAGCACTTCATCAAAAATTGTTCCTCTAGATAGAGATTTTTTGATAATAGAGTTAATACCATTCCAACCCTTTAAGGTAAGTTCAAAGGAAGAAGAAGGTAACAGGCTATTAGGGATTTCTTCTAACTCAGTCAAAGACTTTTCAAAAGCTACTAAGTAACTGGACCCTAAAGGAGTAACTAAACTTAAAGACGAGGTCAATCTTTCGTACTTTTCTAAGTAACGTGTGCCATAGTAACTGTATCCAGCGTTAACCATATCAGAGTATGCGTAAGACACAGTCTCTCCAGCTTGAGCAGGGTTATCTGAGACGGTAGTGAGTTGATTTGATGGATCAATAAACGGTGTTGCAACTCGACCAAACTCTGCTTGAACCCCGTCAACGTGGAACACCTTTGTTCCAGAACCCGCTTCACTTAAAGAAATAGTAATAGTAAAGCTAGTTTCTCCTACTCCTGCAATTCTAGGAACATCAATTCTTGTCCAAGACGAAGCGTTACTAGAGGAAATATTGAAAGAGTTCTTTGCTTGCCCCGAGGTACTAATAGAGTAGACGCCCGCAACGTTCTTAACGTAAGCGCTAACAACTACGTCTTCTCCACCAATACAGGCTCCCCCAGGATAGTAAACGGTGGTTGAGATTTCTCCCCCTCCAGAAGCAGATACGTTTCCTCGTTTAGTACCAAATAAAGGATTAGATGTAACTGCTGTAAAGGTAGTTCCTGGGGATGCGGTCCACTTACTAGTATCTGCAAAAGCAGAGTTAGTGACCATGTTTAGTTGCTTTCTTTTTTCCCAGTTACAGTCAGTAAGTGGATAGAACGTGTTTATATTTGGGTCTACTGGATCTAATCCACCATCTCCTTGGAAGTAGTCTTCTACCAGTGGCCCTTCAGTTAACATAACAGAGTCTACATAAAACACGTCACCTTCTTCAGCATCAGGAAAGTAAACTGATACCTTTACTAAAGGATTACTATAGTCATCTGAAATTACTGGTGCTACAGCAAAATCTGTAATTCTTGTTGCAGTAGCTGAAAGTGTTAATGGTGCGCTGTCTACAAAGTATGCGTCAGTAGGGTAGTACTTGCCATCCTCATCTGTAAGGATCTGTCCTTGTTCTTCATAAGACTGCTTAGACGAATACTCAATACGAAGTACGGCTGTTTTTCCTACAGGCCCACTTACGTAAGCATTTGCTATATATCCTTTTCCAGCAGCAATAAGTTGCCAATCTGAAATAAGAGCAGCAAGGCTTGTAGACTTTGCAGTTACTTGAGCTACTGCAGATCCAAATACTTTAGCTGTTGCTGGAGGATTAAAATCTTGAACTATACTTGCATTAAACCCTTGCCACCAACTAGTTCCTGAGTCAAAACTAGGGTTTAAAATATGGTTTACAGAGTCCGGGGTAATGTTTACAGAGATAACTCTAGAGTCTTCATATGAGTAACTAGGAAGAAAACCAGCAGTATAAAACTCATTAATTGCTTCTCTAAAATCAAATTTATCAAAAGCAAACTTTAAGTTGTTTTCTGATGAAGAAATAGACAGGGTAACGTTTGCGTAATAGGCGTTATTTGGGGCGGTAGCTACGTTAGATCTAAGTTCTTGCCAAGAAGTAGTTGTTGTTATTGGCGAGCTAACAGATGAAGAAGATAGCGCATTTCCAGAGCTGTCTACCCAGTCTATTTTTACAGAAATAGTTCCTGAGTTAGTTAGTTGTCGTACCCAGCCTTTAAAAATGTATTGCTTATTCTCCACTACTGGAATTAAATAATTTGATACTGGGTTACCTAGTAACTTTAGCTCTCGTGGAGCGGTGTTACTTACTACGGTTACTACGCCGCATCCAGCTTCTCTCATTGGCCATGCAGTATTTACCATAGGGGTTGTGGGAGGTAGTAAAGTAACCCCAAGGTCTGCTAATGAGGTTGAGTACTTTTGGTGAGCAATAGTAGCGGTAGTTCCTGAAAAACCCCAACGACCTACACTTTCTTCAAAAGAAGCATCGTTATAGTCTAGGAATAAATTACTACCTGTAGATACAGAAGCGCCCCAGTGTGATAGTGCAGTAGTGTAGGTAGTTATTCCTGCCGGAGTTCCTTTTAGGCTGTTAATAGCATTTCCCGTTTTATAGATAGAGCGATGGTACGTGTCTCCTAAAGAAGGCTCATACAAGAACCCTAGCTCAGTAACTTTGTTTCTTAACAATTTTGAAGGAATAGTTGCGGGGTTACTCGCCCCACCTAGCAATACCGCATCCGTCTTAATCTTGTCGTAGGCAAAACCATACGCCTCTATAGTTTGAGTCAAGATATCGTCTTCAGGCTCACCAATAGCGTCGCCTGTACCAGAAACATCATTTAACCATGCTGCGGGCATCCATCGTTTAAACTGATCCTGCGTATAGCTTTGCTCAACAATATTTACGCTAGTGCTTCCGCAATTTATCCACTTACTGTCTTCGTAAGAAAGGATTTGATTAGAACCATCTACTTCAGCAGTAAACACCCACAGAACATATGTTGCTTCACGATTTGTTAAAAGAGAAGGGCTGTCATCAATGTAAGTTAATCTAAAATCTCCAGGAAAAGTTCCAGAGTCTAGTACATCCCCTACGTATGGGTTATCAGGTACTCCAACGTAGCTTCTAATAAGCTTCCAACTAACTGGAACATACGGTATGTCTTCTGGGTCGCTTACAATAGACTGCCAAGTTAATGAGACAACCTGATAGTCATAAGACCAACCAAAAATGTTTGAGGCGTAGTAAAGTCGGTTGCCTTCTAATTCACCATACTTTGGTATTCCATAAATACCAAAACCATATTTAGCCATGTGTGTTGTCCTTGGGGTTGCTTACATTCCTGCAAGTAAAAATGGATTGAACGGGTTTCCTTGAGATGTTGTGTTTGCTTGATTTGCAGTGTTGTTTAGCGTAACGTAGTCTGGACCGCCTACGTACAGAACGTTAGCGGTACCTACTTTAGGGATACCATCAAAGTTAACATTAAAGCGTAGAGAGGCAGCTGAATTTTTAGTCTCTAACAAGTTTGCTGATCCTGCAGTAGTCTGTAGGGATAGGCCTACTGTTCCTGACGCAGGTTGAATAGAATCACCTGTCTTTTTAAAATAAGGGGACCCAATAACTCCGTTTACTAGTCCTGCCTCAATATTAGCTAGTCTTGAGGTAAGGTTAGTCCAAGAGGTTGTTAGGTTAAAAGTTCCAGTGTAGGTAGATACTAATACTTGGCTTCCAACTGTTAGGGCTATTGCTCTTACTTCGTCTTGAAGAATATTTACGTGGTCGGCAAAGACCGTGTCGACTAAGTCAACTTTGTTAGTAAACGTTCTTACGGAGGCGGGGTACTGTGCTGGCATTTTATGGCCTATCTACTGGGTTTAAGTTATTTTCTAACACTTTACTTCTGTTGTCATGACAAACCGCCAGTTACAACAATGATTAAGTTAGCTGTTGGAAGGGTTGCTAGGCTTCCCACGGGTAGGGTAACTCCTGGGTTTGCTACAGACGAGCTGTTGTCTGTATTGAACTTAGTAGCTGCTACTGATACTACGCCTTCTATTCCTTGTGCTTTTGCAAGAAGAGCTGAGAAAGAAATGGTTTGACCAAACTCAACTCCTTCGTAAGAGAACAACCCACCCGGATTAATAAATGCAGCTCTAATTTTTCTAGCCACATCATTGTTTTTATAGGAAGGCTGTGCTGTTACAGAAAGAGTTACATAAAAGGGTACGTATGTAGGAGCAACAATTGTTAGGGAGGTTCCTGCTGGAATCTTAGGTGTTAGATAATCCTTTACTTCTTCAGAAAGTCGTGTCCAAGTAGAGGTAGGGACCCCACTAATTTTTCCAGGAGTTACTGACCCATCGTTTTGTGTTTGAAGGTATAGGTTTACAGAAGTATAGATAGACGAAGCTGCTTTTACCCTACCTACTTGTGGTACCAGGCTAGCCAAGTTTTCATAGTCTGAAAGAGTAACAGCTCGTTTTTGAGCTGAAATAGCTTTCTTTATTTTTGATCGTATTTGAGAATTGTCATCTCCGTCTGCACCACCATAACTAGCGCTAGGGTTATTTACTGTCAAAGAGCTAATCGCTTCTGGAAGAATATTTCCTGGAATAAACGTAACTTCTTCGATAGTGTTGGGGGCTAGGTTTCCACTTGCTCCTACGCTTGTTTTATACAGGGCGCTAATTACCTGTCCCGCATTAGGGATAGCTCCGTTAATTCCATCTCCAAAGATAATGGAGACTGCTCCGGTTTCGTCAACTTCTGTAGTAAATACTGAAGCTTTAGGTCCGTACTCAAATAGGGAATCAACAAACTCCCAAGGAGAGAACGCTTCTCCCTGTCCTACGTACACCACAACAGTGTTGTCTACAATGTCCGTATCCGGTAAAACAATTTCTTGATCTGCTGTACCTAAAGACGTACCCAAGTTAATAGGAAGAGGTTTATTTGTAGTACTGCTAATAAGGTCAGGCCTATCGGTGTTTACTGTTTTTCCTTCTCTTGCCAGTAGTGTTACAGTATCTCCAGGGGCCACTTGAATAGCTCCCTCGATAGTCTCAAAAAATACTTCAGAGTAATCACCGTATTGAAGGATAGCTAGTGTTTGAGTTCCTACAGGAATATCAAGTGCGACATCGCTTATGTTTGTAAATTCAATAGTTACTTCTGCTGGGGTTGGTCCTGAAATTCTATACCCATAAAGTTTTCCAGCGTTAAGTAAGGTCTGTCTGCGAGCCGCGGTATCAATAGAGAGCTCGTTAGCAACTCGGTCTATGTAGTAAGACATGATGTCTCCCATATAGGCAAATGACTCTAGAAGCACGGTTCCTAAGTCGCTGGGGTCGTCAGCAGTCCAGTCGGTGTTTGTACGTACACTTACTAAGTTTGTTAGGTCTGTTAGTAAAGAGGTATAGTCTCTAGACGTATAGTCAATTTGATTAGGAACTTCGTTAGTCATTTATCATCACCTCGTAGTAGATCCATCAGGATTTAAAGTAGTAGTGTATACGGTTACTGCTGTTGAAGAATAATCTGGAAGTACAAGAGATAGGTTTACCTGTAGTCTTCCGGCGTCGTCAATAGACTTGAGATCTATACGTTCAATTGTTACCTCTGGTAACCAAGTTCTCATAGCTGTTCGGATGGCGGTTTCCGCTGCTTTTTCTGCGTCGCCTTGTGTCTCAAATAGTGCAGAGGCTATGTCTGTGCCGTAAGTTGCTCTCATTGGTCTTTCTCCAACAGTAGTAGATAGCAGCGTTAACACACGGTCTTGATAAATTTTTTCTTGGCTGGTCGTTGTGTTTACGACACCAAACGGATCTAGAGTAAATGGGAACGATATAGCTTTCATTTAGGCTCCTGTACTCCTATCCATACTGGTTCGTTAACTAATCCCGCAACAAACATAACCCAGACCCTTTGACCTTTTTTAGGCAATAACCTATGAAGGGTATGCTCTTCGGTAGCCGCAACGTCTAGGGAGTCATTCCACTTTTTTGTTGCGTTTACCGCAGTTTTATGTGGGTGTTTAAGGGTACCAGCCCCCGCTTTTGGCACCACGGTTAACGCAGGAACAGTCTCCGTATCCCCTCTGGAGTCCGTCACAGATACGGGCGTGGTTGTCAAGAGAGCAGCAATCTGAGCAGCAGTATGCTCTTGATGGTCCGGATGATTTGAGTTAACAGTAGTAGGCAGTAGACACCTAGCCCAGTCAGTGGTCTCTTTTCCAGTAACAGTTACTGACAGCTTAACTCTATTCTTTTTTAGAGGGTCGTTTATATCGACTACTGTACCTTCGTATATGCCAAAAAATAGAGGTCTTCCCTGAGGATCCAACATGTGTGCGTAGTGCGGAGTTGTCATTTAGAGGCCCACTTAGTAGTTCGTTTTATTTTAGAAAAATCAGGCGTCTCATCTTTATAGATATCTTTTTCGTACACAGTGGGTGTAGGGGCGGCGTAATCTGGCTTTACTGTTCTACCTGATTTAGCATAATTAGCCGCGGACTCTACTTTTCCTTCAGTTACCCCAAAAGAGTAATCCTCAAGTACAGACGGTGTTACA
>Ga0209550_10004741_pt1 | contig 12854 bp, 8 predicted proteins | sample LauGreSuBDMM15SN_2_FD_187567 | JGI IMG/M metagenome (GOLD analysis project Ga0209550, IMG submission 187567) | Freshwater lake microbial communities from Lake Michigan, USA - Su13.BD.MM15.SN (SPAdes) (version 5) | ecosystem: Environmental > Aquatic > Freshwater > Lake | place: Lake Michigan, USA... | reverse complement strand
GGAAGGCCCGCGTCTAGCGTTTCACAGACTGTACTCCAGGCGGTCTGGTTTATGAACTCCGCAACTAGGCATGGAAATGAGAGTGCCAATACCGCCGCCTCCGCCTCCGTCGCCGCCGCCTCCACCCTGCTGGATTTTCAAGCCCGACGCAAATCTCGAGGGCAGTTGGAATACTGCCGGTGAAAAGATGTGCAAGTGGAGATTTGGCGTGCTCTCCGAGGCGATGGCTGCGTGTGAAACGGAGCCGAACTGTGATGGTGTGACAAGAGACGGTGGCGTTAACTGTCCGATCGAGGGCGCGGATATGATCCGCGGCAACTGGTCGAGCGAATTCTTGCCAACGTTTAGGTTCAGGTACCACTGCCGCTCCGCTCCGGCAAAAAGGTGGTCGGGCATGCATTCGTGGGTGCGAACCAAGGGACCGTGCGTCGAGACGCCCCTGGAGGACGTCACAACTCATCGGAACCGATCATATTGGCAAGAAGTTGTGCAAAAAGTGCCGCCGCGGTGCCCGGTTCAGACTGCGATGCGTGCCGCGACGGCTACGCCACGTCGGACCACCGAGGTCGCCGCCCGCAGACGACGGTTAGCCCGCCTCGAGAGGCGCTCTGCCCTCGAGACCCGGGCTCTCGACGACGAAGAAGTACGCCAGAAGCGCTGCCCAAGCGAGACCGAAATGGCCCGGGTGGCCGAACAACTGCGCCCTCCCTCGTGCCCTGCCGTGCTGCCCCTGATCGCCGAGCTCGCGCTGCTGCCGCCGCGCGGCCTGGACGAGGTCTGCCGAAGTGACTGCACGATTGAGCACGCGGTTGACGAGTTCAGGGACGGCTGGGGCGCGCAGCAATACCGGCGCGGGAGCCTCTTCTTAGCCGCCGCGCAGCTCGGATGCACTTACCTTCACGCAGCTATCAGCACGATGGACCCTATCTCGCGGCGTCACGGCGTCAAGGAACGAGAGGGTGAGAACTTCTTTGGGCTTCGTGACTACTGCCGCCGGTCGGGGCGACCGCCGAGGGCCCGTATTGGTTGCGAGGAGGAGTGGTCAGAGCCCCTCGGGCCGAATTTGGTGGATGAGGTCCCGGCGCGCGAGTCGCACGCCCTCGCCGCGCTGTGCAATGCCACCGCTGGCCAGCTCATTGACGAATGGCGACGGCGCGTCTCTGGCCTGTCGATTTCGTGCGTCTGGGCGCTGCGGACGCCGCCAGTGAGTCGTTGCGCGTGGCTGCGTGCCATCGCCAAGTTGCGCCACCAATACCAGACGGCGCAGGGCGGTTCGCTGCCGGCACTCCCTTGGTATGATACGAACAGCGACAGTCACGGCGACGGAGGCAACGGCACGAGTGGCGACGACGGTGGCAGCGGCACGACGGTGGCAGCGGCGGCACGACGGTTGCAGCGGCCATCGTCGCCGGCGCCGGCGCCGCTGCTGAGTCTCGACGTGGCGGTGCACATCCGGCGCGGCGACATCCGTGCCCTCGACCGCGGTCGGTACACGCGAACCGAGCGATGGAGTAGCCTCGTGAGGTTCTTGGGGCCTCTCCTCGCCGAAGTCCGCGCCAGGTGGATGGACATGCGACGGCCAGGGCAGCCGGCCCTGCGATCGGTGCTGCATGTCATGTCCTCATCCGACTACGACAAGCCCATGGAGGACCAGCTGCCTCTCGAGCCATGGAGAGTGCTGCTCGAGCCGCTCAACGTGACGCTTCGCGCGCACGTCGATGCGGACACTCTCAGCACGATGAGGCACCTCATCGGCGCCGACGTTCTGTTCAAATCTGCCTCGAGCTTCTCGGACACGGCGTCGCTCTACTCGGTCGGGCTCAAGCTGGCCGCTTACCGGTCGCGCGACGCGCCACGCCAGTTGTTCGAGCTCCACCCGACCCTTCCACAGATGCGCGAGGGCGGCGCGGCGCGCGAGGAGTTTGTGTGTACGCTGCTGGCGCATCTGGCGTGGAAGGCAAGGACCGCACGTGTCGAAGCGCTCGGAGGCGCGTGAGATGTAGGAAGTGATCCCTCTGCCAGTTTTTCGACTTCCATTTTTGGAGAATTACATCCCTCATCAAGGGGTGCCTCCCGGCCGCGGCCTCGGCCTCGCGCTCGGCCGCCGCGGCGGTGTCCTGTTGTAACAGCTCAGTCTTTTTCAGCCGTCAACCCCGCCCTTCAGCATGGCGCGCGCTGCCGAGTCTGCCTACGACAAGTGGGCAAACGTGGCCTCCGTGGACGAAGCCCTCGCGCTCGTCGGCGGAAGCGGCCTCGCGCAGCAGCAGCTCCTAACCTTCGGCTTCGCGATGTGGGCAGCAAACGGGGCTAGCACGATGTCGATGGTGTACATCAATCCGAGCTTCAGCGACGATACTCGCGAGGCGTCGCGCTCACTCTTCTTCATCGGCTGGATGCTCGGTCTGCTCCACTGGGGCCCGTATGCGCGGCGCAATGGCTGGAAGGCGACATTCCTCATTGCGCAGGTGCTCGGCTCAACGTTTGGTATCTGCGGCGCCCTCGCTCCCACCGGCCACGTATACATGGCCGCCCGTCTGGCCGGCGGCTTTGCCGAGGGCGCGCTGCCGACCACGTGCTTCTCTTATGTCAACGAGTTCCTGCCGACCTCACAGCGTGCCCGGGGCGGCGCCATGGTGCAGCTCGGCTTCTCGGTCGGCTCAGTGCTCCTATCGGTGCTCGCGTACATAGTGCACTCGTGGCGCGTGCTGAGCGCGATGTGCGCGCTCGCTGGCCTCCCAATCGCCATCGCCGCCGCCGCACACTTGCCTGAGTCGCCACGCTGGCTGCATGAAGCTGGCCTCTCGTCGCGCTTGCTCTTCGATCTGAGGCGCCTCGCGGTGATCAATGGCGTGCCCGGCCCGCCTGATGGCTTCCGGATGCAGCAACGCCCCAAGGAGACGCCGGGCGGCAAGAAGGCGCTTCTGCTTGGCCTGGGCAAGGGAGGCAGCGTCGGCGGCGGCCTCTGTGGCGGCCTCTGTGCGAGCCGAGCACTGCTGCGCACTACCCTGTTACTATGCGTGCTCTGGATGGCTTCACTATTCGTCCTGTACGGCATCTCTTTCGACACGGGCCACATGTACGGCGAGGGGCTCGCGCAGAGCGTGATGATCGCCGGCCCGCTCATCCAATGGCCCTTGCTCCTTGCGACCACGCACCAGCTCGAGCGTGCCGGCCGGCTGCCGCCCACCCGATGGCTGTTTGGGTTGGCGAGCCTCAGCTGCCTTGGGCTCGCGCTGACCGCCTCGCACCCGCCCGCCGTGATGAGCGAAGAAGTTTCGTCACTCGCCCGCTGGTCAGAGGCGTCCGCGCAGGCAGAGGCAGAAGCCGCGCGCTTTGACCGTCTCTGGCGTCTCGCGCGTCGGTTCGGCATGCCGCAGGAGGAACAGGCTGAGGCCCAGCATGCAGCCGAGAGTGCTGCGGAGCAGGCGACGCAGGTGGCGGCGGCGGCGGCGGCGGCCTCGCAGCAGCTCAGCCGTGACGAGCAAAGCTGGCTCTTTTGGTTCAGCACAGTCGTGAGTGTCATTGCTTCGGCAGTGGGTCGCGCCTCTGCCGCAGTCGCCATGAATGCGGTGTACATCCTCTCCGCTGAGCTCTGGCCGACACAGATACGCTCCGTGGGGATGTGTGCGGGCTCGATGGCCTCGCGCATGGGCGGCGCGCTCTCGCCCGCTGTACTCTGGGCCTCGCGTGGCGGGCCGCCCGCGACGCCCTACCTCATCTTCAGCCTCGTGGCTCTGGTAGGGGCATTCACGACTTGTGCTCTGCCAGAGAGCCGAGGGTGCCGTACGCTCGAGACAGCAGCAGATCTACACGACCTGATCGACTCGCAGCACGCGGGGGCACGCACGGCGCGCGGCGGCGCGCCGCACTCGCTGCTGCAAACCTCGTGGGGCACGAACTCGCTCTTGACCGACGAGCATCTTGATGACGAGGATGAGGATGAGTGCCCCGGCAGTGAGGTGCCGCTGCTCGGCCGATCGCCGACAGCGGCCCGGGCGGCGCGGGCCGCTCGCCCCAGCCTTACAGGTGGTAAAGTCTGAGGCGCGCGCGCGCTCGTAGGCCGGGCGTGACCGCGGCGCGCCGGTCCCCCGGGCCGGGAGCGGGCGCGCCGGGCGGGGCGGCGGGCGCCGGGCCTCGCCGGAATTCGTCTTCGGATTTTACGTATCCGTTTGCCGTGTATCCTACGACTAACATGTGTCAGGTGCAATGGCAGACCAGCGCAATGCGTAAAAAGCTGTCCATGTCGCTGTCCTGCCTACGGGGCGACGTGGCTCACGACGTGGCCGACGCCTACGGCATTGGCGGGCCGTGCGCGGTGACCGCCAGACCGCGCCCGCGCCCGGGCCCGCGCACCACACTACGAGACACCGTCATACAATTATGCTGTGCCGTGACAAGTGTGTGGCTGAAAGTTCCGCGCGCGCTGAACGCCAGCCACTTTGGTCTGCTCGGGCATGCCATACGGCCACATGGTCCATTTGGGCTGGGCACCTTGCAGTGCATGGACTCGTTAGACATGTGTAGCACGCAGACCGACAGGCTGAAGATGTATGCAGCTCTCACGGACGCGATCGGACTGGTGAGGTGGCTTGGGGCTCGTGCCCGCCCAGGACTCATGCTGCCGCCTATTTCTCCCCACGGAGTGCCCGCATCTTGGCTCCGAACTTGATCGCGTTCATCGCACCTCCGAGGGACAGCAGGTACTCAGCGTTGTCTCGGCGCCCCATGGCCTCGGCGATATCGGCAGGCGTCTCCTTGGAAAGCCTGCGCCCATTCTTCTCGTGCGCGGTGACCGAAGCGCCAGCCTCCTTGAGCATCTGCACGATCGCCTTCGGCGAGCGCATGGCCGCCACATGCATGGCCGTCTGTCCCTGGAAGTTCATCTCCTCGAGCTTTCCTGTGTACCCGCCTGTAGCAAGCAGCTCCGCCATCATCGTGGGCCACCCAACCCAAGCCGCCCGGTGAAGCAGTGTATTGCCCGTTGCCTTCTGCTTGGCGTGCAGTCTTACCTCCTTGCCCTCGCCCTTCTGATCCAGCAGCTTCTTCATGATAGGCAACGCGTCGTCACCCAACTCGATGGCCCGGACGATGGGCCGCGACCCAGCATTGTCCTCGTAGTCACAGTAAGCTCCACGCTCGAGGAGGAACTCGACCATCTTGAGGTTTTTGGTGTCGACGGCGAACCAGAGTGCCGTCTGCCCGGTGTCATCAGCGACATTGGGTGTTTTGATCTCATCAAGCAAGGTGGAGACGGGACCAGTGTCGCCCTCCTTGACGGCGGCGATGAAGTGCATGAGTTTTTTATCGAAAGCAGCCTGCTCATCACTGACCACCACGCCGCCCTTGGTCACGCGAAAACCATCTTCGCCACCGCAGGTCCTGCAAGTGGTCTCATCAGCCATGTTACTCGCTGGGCCGGCAACAGTGCCAGGAAACACAAATGAAAACCCGTTCCCGAATTTGATTACTTTTGACGAATCCCTGACGTGGAAGTCATGGAAAGTTCCACGCGCTCTTCGGTCGAGGCAACTTTGCCCCCCTCTTTCTCTCCCCAACCGTAGGTGATCAAGACGTCGCAAGACAAAAACGTCGCCGCGAGCGGAGACGAGTAGTACACGGCCGTAGACGAGTACACGTCGCCCCACTCTCATGACAGCCGTTGACAGCCGTGGTGTGACGGTATTAGCGTAGTGACGATCGTGGGGCCGTAGGTAACCATCGCCCCCCGAACGCGCTGTTGGACGAAGCTCAGGCCTGAGGTTGTTCAGGGGTTCTCGCAGCTCTCCGCTCGAATCTCAATCGAATCTCAAATATCCCGGGGGTCGAAGAAAGCGTCCGAATGCATCGAGGGCAGCGCACTGTCGATCGACCACACGGGCGGAGCGGGGATGCGCTTCTGCCAGAAGGACGTTTGGCTCTTGGGTTTTCCACCGCCGCCCACGCAGGCCACAAGCTCTGAAGCGCTGTCCTCATTGATGACGATCGTGGCGAATCCGAGCTCTCTCGCTTGGGTGCATACTTGCGCATGTACCGCACGCATCAGCGGCTTCCATTGGGGGCCGGAGACGCACGGCGCAAAGGCGCGCGCGCGGAAGCCTTTGCGCGAGTTCCACCAATGCCAGAAGCTGACTACCCTGACGCCGATAAGAACGCTCCCCGCCACGATCGCCGACTGCACCAGCGGGCCCGGCGCCGCCCGCAGCAGCGCGCTGGCCACGCCAGCCGCCCCGGCGGCCGCGAGCAAGCTCGGGAGGGGCGAGAGACGTGCCCACCACGCCATGGGCAGGATGAGGTTGATGGGTGTGAATGTGGTGATCTTCGAGCCATCCCAAAGGGAGAGTGCCGCAAGGCTGCCTGCTCCATCCTCGGCTACCCACGTACCGAGGTAGCTCTCGGAGGCGAAGAGCCGTTCAAACTCGGCAGCCGTCAGCCCGAGGTCGCGGCGCGCAAAGTGCTCGGTGGCCAACGCGAGCGCCTTCCCGCGCTCCATCTTGAGGACGCCGCCTCCCTTGGACGCAGCTTCGAGTGCTGCCGCGTCCTTCCGTGGCTGCGAGATCAGAACCTTGAAGAGGAGCGACCGGGACGAGGCCTGAGTCCAGCCTTGCGACGCGTAGAGCGAGCGCGCCTTCTTGTTGCTGTTGTTCACGCTCAAGTAGAGGTAGCAGACGCCGATGCTGATGGCGCGCTTCTCGACCTCGCTCGTGAGTGCCTTGCCTATTCCCTGCCGCTGGTAGGGCTCCGCCACGCGAAGGTCGAAGACGAAGCCGCAGCGCTCCACAGCGCCATGCACGAAGGCGTTCTTGATGGCCATGACCACCACGGCCGCCACGGCACTGTTCGCTCGCTCGTCGACAACGACGAGCAAAAGATGCTGCACGAATTGCCGTGGCTTAGTGTCGAAGCTATTCTTGTGCTGAATGGCAGCCTTGATGAGGCCGCCGAAACCTTGGAACTGCGAAGCTGTCACCTCGAGCTGTCGGCAACCTGCATCGTCCTTCGGCTCGTAATCGCGGAGTACGAGTCCCTCGGGGAGCCCGCAAGAGGTGACGACCGACATCGCCCCCGGATTGCTCCGACGACTCCGACGAGTTCTCCGACGTGCTCCGACTCGAATCTAATAACCTACATGTTTCGACACACAAGTCTCCGTTCACAGCCGTCGCCGACAAAGAATTACTGGCAACTCGCCGCCCGCCCAGCCCTCGGTCTTTGCCTCCTCGTGATGCTGAAGAAGCCCTCAACGACGCCTGCAGGCCGTCCTGACAGGGGCGCGGCGCGCAAGGCGCTCACTGAGGAGCAAAAGTCGGAGCTGAAAGAAGCCTTCGACCTCTTTGACACCGAACGGACTGGCCAGATTGACTATCATGAATTGAAGGTCGCGATGCGCTCGCTTGGGTTCGAGGTGAAAAAGGCCGAAGTGCTAAAAATCATGGAAGAGCACGACGTGGCCCAACGAGGTGCATGCACGCGCCATCGATCGATTTGCTGCCGTCTATTTCTCCAGCCACCGCGCTTACAGGCCATACTCGGCTCATGGAAGCCAGTTGCTCACGCACTGAATCGTCATCCCACTCCTCGCAGGTACCATCGGCTACGACGAGTTTCTCGAGATCATGGCCCAGAGGATCGCTGCGCGCTCGCCCGAGGAGGAGCTCGCCAAAGCCTTTCAGCTCTTCGACGAGGATTCGAGCGGCAGGATATCACTGCGCAACATGCGCAGGATCGCCAAGGAGCTCGGAGAGAACCTGACCGACGACGAGCTGCAGGCGATGATCGACGAGTTCGACACCGACGGCGACGGCGAGATCTCCGCGCAGGAGTTTGCAAACATCATGAAGTCGACGAGCTTGTACGAGTGACCAGTGAGCAAGCCCAAGAGCCCAACCAAAGCCCAACAGCGGCGCCCGACGCGGCGCAGCAAGTCACGGTGTGGGATCTCAGCCTGGCGCCGATAAGGCGCCGATGGGCGATGGCGCGCGTTCTGAGCTGCGTTCGCGCAATCCTGACGCTCCACGTCCAACATTAGAGATGCGGCCCCCGTGCATGGCCATGGGTGTCCGGAGAGATGCGCGTTGTGTTGAATCATCTCAGCAGCAGCGATACTAATCGAATACAACAGATTACAATTGTACCACAACAGGGGTCACACCTCAAGCGCGCGAATTCACACCATTTCACACCTACAGCGCGCGAACTCCTCCGCTCCTGCGCCGCCCTGAAGCGCGCGCGGCTATAGCGGATGGCATCCACTCCAATCGTCGGCCGCACATTCGAGCTCTGCCGTCCCCAAACAGGTGGAGTGACGACGGTCGCCACTCTGCAGGTCCCACACCAGCTGGCCGAGCGCCTGCTTGCGGATCCATCACTCCCAATCAGCCTGACAATTTGTGTCGGTCAAGCAAACTGCGGCACCCTCCAAGTTGGTGACGAGGAGGTGAGCTTTCAGAGTGCATACGAGCGCCATCGAGAGCTCTTCCAGCAAGACGAGCCGAACGATGCCTTCAGACTAATCGGCGCCGTGCACGAGCGGCTCTCTGTGGGTCAGAATTCCAACACGGCTGCAGCAGCGCAGGCCCAGCTCGAACGGTCGTCGACGACGGCGCGAGAGGCGAGCGATGAACGCAAGGCCATCCCGCTCACAGATAATCACATTGCCGCCCGTTGCGTACCAGGCGCGAAGGGCCTCTCGAAGACGCCGGGGACCGCGTCCGGCGCCCATGCGCGCCATCGACCCTCCTCCTCGGCGCCAGCACCCATCATTCCACGAGCAGCCAGGGCTCGGCCGAAGGAAGAAGAAGCTGCGGCTCGCCGGGAGGCCAAGGCAGCGCCACCTCGTGATCCTTGCGGCAGCCACGGCGGGGCGCAGAGCGGACAAGTCAGCCTCAAGCGACGCGGCGCGGATCGTGATGACACCAACAATGAGGGTCGTAGGAGCGCCACCGGAGCAGCCGATGGCGGTGAGCGTGGTAAGATCGGGAAGCGACCCAGCGCGCCCGTCGAGTCGTCTGCCTGCTCTACCACCCCGTCTGCCGCCTCGGGATCCGCTTCCGCTGGGGCCGCTGCGCGCAGACAGTTGAGCGTGCCCGCCGACTTGCGCATCAGCTCATCGGAGCAGCTCGACGAATGCAAGCGCGAATTCCGAGCGCGCTACAAGCTGTACTTGACCATCGACGAGGAGCTTGCTGCCAACACGGCCAAGTTCGAGCAGCTCGAGGCGCAGCATGCGCGCGCCAGCAGCGCTGAGGCACGCGCTCTCGCGGAGCATATCCAGCAGCTGTGGGCGCAGGGGCAGCCAAGCACCCTTCGGAAGGTCGAAGAGTATCGGCGACTGCACGTAGAGCTTTCACGGCTCAAGCAGGCCATTAACCAGTGGGTAGCCACGTGTATGGACGGCGTTGAAGTGAGAGTTGAGGGAGGTCCGTCCAGTGTTGTGAAACTGGTGTGAATAGCGTTCCTCTTAGGCGGGAAGCGAAGGCGGAAGCAGCGGAGTTGGGCGCCAGGCGCTTCAATGGCGTCAACCCCAATCGTCGGCCGCAAAGTCGAGGGCACGACCTTCGTCGTCCGCACCGCGCCATCCGCCCCTTCTCCTAGAGAATGGATCGCCTCGCAGCAGCAACGCGTTGCCGCTGAATCGCAAGGAGTCGCTCCAAAGAAAGCAACTGTCGAGATGACTCGCAAGGCTGCTGCGCCGCCTGCAGCAGAGCCGCCACTGCCGCCGCAGCCACCTCCAGCCGCGCGACCTTCGTCTCCACCTCCGCTCTCCGTGTTGGACGTTGCCGCGGTCCAGCCAACTCCTCCACAGCCGCCGATGGCACCGTTGAGAGCTATGCCGACTACGGTGTCCAAGGCAAGCCTCTCTGTGCTGGCCTCTCGCCTGCAGGGCGTGACGACCGACCGGCTCTTGGAGATCTCCTTCGGCACGGCCGTGGATGCACCCAAGGCGCCGCATGTGCCCGGCTTTTACGGAAAGCCTCTCCTCTCCGGTGGTCGGCGGTCCTACGAGATGGGGCCTGTGAAGGAGAGCGCCCGCGCCGTGCAGTGGAGCAGGCCTGTGGCCCCGGCAACGATGGACCCGCCAGCGTCGATGATCGAGCTGCCGCCGCCACCACCACTTCCGCCCGCTGCGGCCTCGCCGGTCAGCGGCATCGATCCCACGACCATGTTTACAGCCCTTGGCAGCCGGCGCGGCGCAACAGTCGCGCGCCCTCCTTCCATTCCGCCACCGCCGACGCACCGGCCGCGTCTGGGCGACGCGAGCTTTTCGTGCGGCGGCTGGATCCCCACGACCGCCGATGCCAAGGCGGGCAGCGGCGGCGTCGTCGTCATGTCGAGTGCGGCACTCACGGCGCGACTAGGTCACTCCCTGGCAGGTCACTCCCTGGCAGGTCACTCCCTGGCAGGTCACACCCAGCAGGCTATGATCTCCAACACGGCGCATACACACGACGGCGCACCGCTCATCAGCGCCAGCGCGAGCGGCGGCAACGTCCTCGGGTACCTCCGTGCCCTTAGCGCCAGCGGCGGCGACGGCCCGTCCCGAGCCGTCGTAGCTGGGCGCATCGCGGCTGGCCTAGCGGACGAGACGAGCAGCCGCGAGCTGAGTGTCGGAGGTGTATCTCGAGCCTTCATTGACGAGACGAGCAGCCGCGAGCTGAGTGTCGGAGGTGTATCTCGAGGTGTATCTCGAGCCTTCATTGCCGCGTCGGCCGCCGCGGCCGCCTCGCTCGCAGGCTCCGAACACTTGGCGCCAACCTTCGACCCTTCGAAGCACGACCTGCTGCCGGCCAAGCCGGCCGCCGACGGCGCCTCGTCGCTGTGGGCTTCATTGGACGCTTCGATGCCCGATCGCGCCACGTTGAGCGATCTCGAGGCGCCGAAGCACTCCCAGTCCGCCGGGGCGATGGCCGCTTCCGCGGCGGAGGACGACGCTGCGGCGGCGAGCGAGAGGGCTGCAGTCCACGCGCCAGCCAACTGGCGACAGCCGCGTCGCGTGCCGATCCCGGCGGCCGCGGCCGTGGCGGCTGACGCGTGCCGAGAGGCGCATGGACCAGGCGCCAGTGCATCGGGCGCGAGCGGCAGGCTGGGAGGGCCACGGCGCGTGTGCGTGAGTGGCACAGGCACGCCAAGCGCCACTGGCGCGCGCGCAGGCGGCGCTGAACGGCTCGCTGTCTCGACCTCTTCGCCGGCCCTGCGCTCGCGCAGTGACATAATACCGCGCACCAACTCCGTCGCGGAGGCCACCGCCGCCACTCGCCTTGAGCGCAGCCTTGGCAGCGCAGGGGCCGCGGCGACGGTGCGCGCGGCGGCGGAGCAGAGGACGACCGCGCGAGCCAGTGCGTCGACGGAGAGGGAGGATGTCAACCCCACCTCGCCCCTCCGCCCGCGGCCCAAGGTCCCTGCGCGCGGATGGCCTCGCGCAGCTGAGCAGCCTATCCTCGACCTTCCTTCGCCTCCCCTGGCCGCCACCGCTCGCCCCGCGGCCGCTGGTCGCTCGAGCAGCGCTACTGCTGGCACTGACGACGAGGTGCACTCACGTGGTGACGAGATGCAATCTCCGCCCATCTTCCGCGCAATTCGGAGTGCCGCGTCCCAGGCGGCCGCCGCCTCTCTGGCCCTCTCCTGCGGCGGCGCTACCGAGGCTGTGGAGGCCGCCACCGCGCCCGAAGCCCCTGTTGTGCCGCCCAAGGCAGCCCATGGGTACTCGTGTGCCGCCGCCGCGGCCGCGTGTGCCGCCACCGCGGCCACGGTCGAGTCCACCGCCTACGATGTGCGACCACTGCCGCCGCCCCCACTCGCGGCGATCGCCCCCAGGCCACCAACCATGCCACCCTCACAGCCGCCCCCCTCGGCAACCACCTCGGACTCCGAGGTGAGCTCTCCCTTCTCCTCCATCCCTCTCCACCGCTCGCGCCTCGCCTCCGCCGTTGCGCCCAGCACCGGCGTCCTCGGCGCCGCCTGCCCCAGCAGCACCGCCGCTGGCGCGACCGGCACAAGCTCGACGGGTACAGCTGGGGGCTCCCCCCCCGACTGGGCACACCCGCCGTTGACGGCACGGGCCGCCGCCCCGCCACGCAAGCCACCCCTCGACCCCGCCGCCCGTGGCGTCGGCGCCGCTGGTACTGGTGGCGAGCGGGTTGGCGCGGTGGGTGGTGGCACCGTCGGCGGCGGCACCAAGCCAGCCGTGGCCGAGACTGCTCTGCCGCGCAAGCCCCCACTGGACCCAGCCGCACGACGGGCGCTCCCGCGCTCCGCCAGCGCCGGCGCGATCCCAATCAGCGTGCCGGCGACCAGTGCCAGCGGCTCGCGGTTGCAGTGGCCGAATCAGTCGTCGCAGCCGCATCTACCCGAAGGTCGGCAGCCACTCAAGGTCATCAGCGCCGAGCAGCGTGGCAAGGCGCAGGAGTACATGCAGCGTAAGCGCGAGCGCGAGGCACGGGAGGCACGGGAGGCCAAGGAGGCGGCGCTCGCGCGCGAGGCGGCCACACAGCGCCGGCTGCTCGAAGTCAAGATGATGGCGCAGCTGCGTCTCAAGCAGGCCTCGGCTGCCAAGCCCGCCGAGCCTCCCAAGCCGCCGCCACCGGCACACGGCCGTGGAGCACAGCCGACGCGTCCCGAGCTGCCGCCCGCGCGGCGCACTGGCGGCGGTGTGGCTGCCTCCGCCGACGCCCGCGGCGGTGGTGGCGGCGGAGGCCGACCGCGTCGTCGTGGCCTTGGCGCTGAGATGGAGGCGGCCGCCGTCGAAAATCTGTTCCCCGAGAACGAGATGAGGTACGAGGAGGACGAGGACGAGGACGAGGATGAGGACGAGGAAGACGAGGCGGAGAGGGAGGCGGCGGCGGCCGAGGCGGCGGCAG
>Ga0209550_10004740_pt1 | contig 12854 bp, 10 predicted proteins | sample LauGreSuBDMM15SN_2_FD_187567 | JGI IMG/M metagenome (GOLD analysis project Ga0209550, IMG submission 187567) | Freshwater lake microbial communities from Lake Michigan, USA - Su13.BD.MM15.SN (SPAdes) (version 5) | ecosystem: Environmental > Aquatic > Freshwater > Lake | place: Lake Michigan... | reverse complement strand
GCTCGATCGACGTCCTCTTTATTTCCCAAAGGTATTTCGGCCCATTTTTCACCTGAATAAGGGTTGACTGAATCCAGCCACCGCTCGGACGAGGGGTCAACCCACTCGCCGTCAATAAACATCGAATAACGCTTCATTTACTAGCTTTCAAGAAGACAGAAGAGGAAGGTCAATACGCAAGTTCAAATACGCGTCGACAGTCACTTTGGCCAAGTGAGGAATAACTACCGTAGATTCGCGCTCTTCAATGATGGCAGGGCCATCCAAAACAGCACCAACTGTCAGTAAATCACGGGCATAGACAGGAGTCGATTGATAACTTTTTCTCAGCACACAAAAGACGGGCCGATGGCCTTTGAGCGCATGGGCTACTTCCGGTAATGCCGCTTCATCTACTGAATCAGCCACTTGCAGCAAATCGGGGGAGGGACCCTGTACAACCACGCGCCACGACACCACTTCGGCTGGCGTATCTTTTTCGGTTCGGCCATACAGTTGTCGATAGCAAGTAGAAAAGCCATGCTCCATTTTGTCCACCAGATTAGCCATTGACGAAACCATATCCACGGGTACCTCAACCTCGTATCCCTGTCCCACATAACGCATGGCCGCGCTGACCTTGACACGACATTGGTCTGATGTCAGTCCGGAATGGGCCATCATCGCCAGCCCCTTCTTTTTCAAGCTTTCAACAAGCTCTTTAACTTTTATTTCATCTAGCAGTGTCAATGTTGAAAATTGTGCTTTGACAAACTGGAATGACATGGGCGATGCCAAAAATCCAAATGCCGATGCAACGCCAGCACCGCGAGGAATGAGAACATGCTGCATTTCCAGTTTCATGGCTACATGACAAGCGTGAACGGGTCCGGCTCCGCCAATCGGCACCATGGCGTAATTGGATGCTTTCAATCCCTTTTCCAGTGCGTGAATGCTAGCTGCCTGAGCCATTGCTTCATTCACGGTTTCATGAATGCCAAATGCCGCATCAACTAAGGATAAAGACAAAGGCTGAGCGATCTGAGTTTCGATGGCACGGCTTGCAGCGGCAAGATCAAGGCGCATGTCACCACCCAAAAATGAACCTGCATCCAAATATCCTAGGATGAGGTCTGCGTCTGTGACCGTCGGATCGACCCCACCCTGTCCATAACAGGCCGGACCAGGGACGGCGCTAGAACTGTCTGGTCCAACCTGAATCAAGCCCAGTTGATTGACCCTGGAAATACTGCCACCGCCTGAGCCAATCTCAATCATGTCAATCGCCGGCACCTTTAGGGGGATACCACTGCCTTTTCGAAAACGCTGCAAGCGAGCCACCTCAAAATCGTTGATCACCTGCGACTCGTAGCCATTGATTAGACATGCTTTGGCGGTCGTGCCTCCCATGTCAAAACACAGAACATCCTTCAAACCGGCCATTTTTCCGATCAGAGAGGTGGCTTGCACGCCCCCGGCAGGCCCCGACTGAACCAATCGAATCGGATAAGCCATGGCGGTCGTGTAATGGACTGTTCCGCCATCCGACTGCATAAGGTACAAATCGTTTTGAATCCCCATGCTTTTAAGCCCCTGCATCAGACCCGAAATATATTTTTCAAACAAGGGCTGAACATACGCATTGCACACCGCCGTGGCCGTCCGCTCATACTCTCCAATTTCAGGCATGACTTCACTGGAAATACAGATGGTCACGTTTGGCAAGAGCTTCTGTAAAATTTCTTTCGCCTTTAACTCATGTCCATCGTGCCTGAAGGAATGCAAAAAGCAAATAGCGACAGCTTGGGCGCCGGCCTCCCTAATTTGCCGTGCGATCGGTTCAAGCGCCTCTACGTCCAAGGGCACGATCACAGCACCATCAAATGCGACTCGTTCGTTGACTTCGAAACGAAGTGATCGGGGTACCAAGGGCTCAACTGGCGTTAAAAACAAATCATAAATGTCATAGCGCCATTCGCGCGCAATTTGCAGGACATCCCGAAAACCCTGCGTGGTGAGCAATGCCGTCACAACACCTTTTCGCTCAATCAACGCATTGGCGACCAAGGTGGTGCCATGAATGATGTTTTCCACTTGCGAAGGCAAGACACCGTTTTTTTGGGTGATCTGGGAAACCCCATTCAACACGCCTTCCGAGGGGTCATGCGGTGTTGTCAATACCTTTTCATTGACCATGTGACCTTCTGAGTCGATCATGACCAAATCGGTGAATGTTCCACCAATGTCTACCCCAATACGGAATGGGCCTTTCATTGCAAACGATTGACTATTCATGAAGATTTGCTTTTTTTTGTATTCAGCATTTGTTGTATTTCAGACGCTTGCAAACCGTAATCGCGCTCGGCACTTGCAGCCGAAACTACGCCATCGATTAGATCTCTTTCAACAGCTGAACGCTCTCGCATGTGAGCAGGGGACATGCCTCCACCACCTGGAGTTTCGAACGTTACGATCTGGCCCGGTTGCATGCTGATGACCGACTTGGCTGGAATTTTCACGCCATCCAATAAGTCAAGCCCTGCAGCACCATCGAGTCCGCCCAAAAATCCGCGTGGCGGATGCTTGACCCTCTCATGACGAATCATGAAGGTCAAGGGTTCGGATGACAGGGATTTGAATGCAATCCGCTGCCCTAATCCCCCTCGGTGCAAGCCAGCACCGCCACTGTCCATGAGCAAACTTTTTTCAGTCACCAGCATAGGGGTCTGATTTTCAAATTGCTCAATCGGGCTGTTAGCTACATTGGTGGGAAAGCTTAAACAGGCAGGTCCATCGCTGGTGGCTCTGGCACCGTAACCGCCACTCATGAAAAACATCTTCACAAACTTGCGTTTTGATCGATCAACCCCTTTGAAATAGACGTTCCAGATGGGGGAGCCGCTGTCAGCTATGATTTTTTTTGGCATCATTTTGGAAAGCGCTCCAAAAATGACAAATGGCAAATAATGTCCTGAAAGATGCCTGCCCCAGACGGGTGCGGGCCGTGTCGGATTCACCAAACAGCCCTCCGGCGCTAAAATTGTCAATGGACGCAATCCGCCATCGTTGTTAGGGGATGACGGATCAAAAGCACACTTGACGGCATAGGCACTGTAGGCAAAAGTGAAATTCATCACGGAGTTGATCGGCTTATCGATTTGAGCATCAGTGCCTGAATAATCAATCACTAGTTCAGAGCCTTTTTTCCGAACATTGCAGCAAATCAACAAAGATTTTTCGAATCCATCTGCCATGACCTGGTCATCGAATTCGCCATCGGGCATGGATTCCAGCATTCTGCGCATGCTATTTTCCGAACGTTGCAATATCTGATCTGTGACGTCAGTCAAATCGTCGATGCTTTCTTGCTGAAGCAACGCCAACAATTTGACTTGGGCCAAATCGTATGCAGCAAACTGCGCACGGATATCACCAAGAGTCTCCAATGGTTCTCGTAAATTCTCCTTGATGAAAGAGACAACATCAGGATTTTCTTCACCCCGTTTGCAAATCTTGAGAACCGGAATGCACAAGCCCTCCTCATAAGAGTCTTTGGCAAAGGGATTGGGGGCACCTCCAATGTCAACTGTATGGAAGGTTGAGCCTACGAAAGCTACCAACTCTGCACCGCGGAAAATCGGTCTAACCATAGTGATGTCATTCAGATGGCCTGTTCCCAACCATGGATCGTTGGAAATCAAGACATCACCAGGCTCCAGCGTCTGCTTAGGATAGCGGTTAAGCATGGCTTCCAGAGTTCGTTGCATCGTTCCTAAAAATGACGGTATTGAACGGGATGACTGAGCAAAGACCCTGCCATTGGCATCCATCAAAGAGCAAGCCAAATCCCAGTTCTCACGAACGACCACCGAAAACGAAGTACGAACAAAGGTTTGGGCAACTTCGTCCATCAACCCCGTCAAACGTTGCCAAATTATTCCAAGCTGTAATGCGCTAATGCTTTTCCTCATGGAAGACCCAATCATTTTTTTATTGTGCCCAATGTCATGTTGCCGGCAGCAAACTTTCTGGCCAGCTCCAGCTGTGACTGCTCCAGCACTCCGATGGCAAAGCCGACGGCCTGGGTAAAAGCGGCCAGACTGCTGGACTCGCGGCGTATGCTCCAAGGACCTTGCACCAATAGATTCGGATATGCACATCAGTCTCCTTTGACAGCGGGATGATTCAAGGTATGGCGCATCCTTGCGAATTCAACGACCTGCTTGCCGATCGATTCGAGCTGCATTTTTGAGGATAAATCGACGCAATGGCCTGATGCATCGAAGATGCCCGTCGATGTATTCAGGGAAGCCCCCAGAGGCGTGGGCCAGCCGCGCAAGGCATGAACGATACTGCGAAGCGCAGCGAGCGTCTGAGCGCCTGCTTGCCAGCCACCCGCACAAGCGATGAGGCCTACCGCGATGCCGTCTAGGTAGACACGGGGGTCGTTGCGCAGGTCTTCGGTGTAGTCGAGCGCGTTCTTAATAAGCCCCGAAACAGAGCCGTGGTAGGCAGGCGAGGCGATGATCAAACCGTCGCACTCGCGGATCGCCTGCACGAGCGCCGAACTCTTCGCGTCGCGCTCATTGAAATCGGGTGTATACATGGGCATCAGCAGTTCGGACCCCGAGATTGAAAGGATCCGCGCGCCGCTGACACGGGCGCTTTCGAGCGCTACAGCCATCGCTCTCTCGGACGACGAACCGGAGCGCGGCGTCCCGCCGATCCCCACTATGAATGGAAGAAAACCACCGTCATTGGAATCGGGAGCTGTCATTTAGCTCTCCCTTTTGCACTTTGTGCCACTCGGACCCCGTTCTCCCCCCCTGCGAAGACCCGGATTGAGCAACCTCGACGGATAAAATTATTGATAATTGGCATATTATTCTAATATTTCAAATAAAAGTTTTAAAACAAACGTTTGCCGTTCGGGAAATAAGATCGGCAAATTAAAACTGCTGGTGTTACTGGGATACGAGGTTAAGACCAATCATCCCGCGAGGTTGATAAAGAATTTCAGTTTAGGAGGATATTAATCAATAAGTTAAGAATTTGGGTATTGTTAACGTGTACTCAGATGTAGCAAAAAAACATTAGTATGACGCAAAAATAATACTTTGTGAGTTTTCAATGGTGCTGATTAATGAGCGAGTGTTTTACCGGTGTGCGGTCGCAGCGCGAAGCTGGCGGGCGGCTGCGCTTGAAGGGCTGTTTGGCCTAGCTCTTGAAAGACGGTGACTTCACCATCGTGCTCTGCCCGTTGCGCGATTTTGGCTGGCAAGACAGCTCGGCACTGGGTTTTTGGCGCAGCCGCTTCGTGCAGTTTGCGCCTCGCGAGGAGCCGCCGCCAAAACCCAGAGCTTCGGTGCTTCAGCCCTTGATGCAGACCTGTAAGACCGCTAAGCACTCACTTCTGAAACAGCGCGATCAAAGGTCGTTATTGGCACCACCGGGGCCCCTGAAGCTGCCATGCGTTTCGAAAACTCCGGAATCACCTGCTGCGCGAAGCGCGTCATTGATTCGTTTGCTAGCTCGGCTGGCATTGAACCGAGCCGAAACTGCATCATCACGCCACCCACGCCGGAGCGCGCCAGCAGGGCCATGCGTTCGGCCACCTTGGCCGGGGAGCCTGCCAGCAGGCCAATATTCGGATCGCGATACACCGGATTGGAGCTGGTGATGGCCTGCCCCTGCTCAGCAGCCACACGCCCGCGCATAGAGGAGCGGTGATCAACCATGCCGACGAAGTACGGCAATGCGGTGCTCTCCGCTTCTGCGTCGGTTTCGCCCACATACACATTGCGCCAAATCCAACTTTCGTCCATGCAGCGCGCGACATGTGCCTCGTCGAACCCGGCGCCGCGCATCGCCGACTGATAAGCCGTGAGGCGGGCAAAGGTGTTGTCATCGGACTGAACATTCATCAAGAACGGTAGTCCGCGTCCGCCCAATCCAGCTGCGCCAAAGTCGGACGATGCCGCGCGCAGTACCAGTGGATGCGGCTTGGTGAACGGCCGCGGCCGAAGCGCCGGGCCCTTTACCTGCCAGAACTTGCCAGTATGCTCAAAGCCCTCGGTGCCGGTCCAAGCCTTGAGCATGATGGCCTCGGCCTCCTCGTAGCGCTCGCTGGCCTCGCCATGCGGGATGCCGTAGCCCTGATACTCGTATACGTTGTAGGCTGTGCCGCGGCCAATGCCGACCATCAGGCGCCCGCGCCCGAGGTTGTCAAGCAATGCGATCTGCTCTGCAAGCCGCACTGGGTGATACAAGCTTACCTGAGCCACTGCGAAGCCAACGCGAAGGCGGCTGGTTGCACCTAATATTGCAGCTGCAAACGTCGTTGGATCGACATACGCGCAATTGCCGTCAAAGTGGTGCTCGGCCAGCCACGCGCTATCGAACCCGAGTCGCTCGGTGAGCCTAGCTTCATCAATGGCTTCTGAGATGTAGTCCACATCACGTGCTGGATCGGCGGCTTCGGGGAAAATGAAATTGGCGAATCGCATAGGTGGCATCCCAATAAATTAAGTTTCGATGATAGGGTACTTTCGAAGAATTTCCAACTTCAATTTATGATTTATTTTGTAATCAATAAAAATTGTTTTCCATATGGCTATTATTTTCCTGTAGATAATAAATTAGTATGTTAAAAAGCATGTTTACGGAAAACACACATGCAATTAACGTATACAAATATAGTAGTCATCTTTTGTGTGTCTTCAAGCAGATATATGATTTAGAATTAAGTGGCATATTGTTCGAACCGCTGTAGGATTTTTCTTTAAGGAGGTTTCAAGATGAAGCATGCAATCTGGAGTATCGCGGTCTTCGCCGCGCTCAACCTTAGCCAAGTGTTGCCGGCACAAGCCCAAGCCAAATACCCCGCTCGCGCGGTCACATTGGTGGTCCCCTTCGCCCCCGGCGGCAGCGGTGATGTAACAATACGATTCATCGCCGACCATCTACAGAAAACAAGAGGCGTGCCAATGGTGGTCGAGAACCGCCCAGGCGGAGGAGCCACCATCGGAATGAGCTCGCTCGCCCGCTCGGCCGCGGATGGCTACACGCTCGGGCTGATTTCCACCAGCCCTTTCACTGTGACGCCCTATTTCCAGAAGGTCCCCTACGACCCACTCAAGGACTTCACTTTCCTTGGGCAATACACTGTCAGCCCAGCGCCCATGATTGTTGCGAGCGAGTCACCCTTCAAAAGCGTCGAAGAATTGATCGCCTTCGGTCGTGCCAACCCCGGCAAGCTGCGCTGGGCGACCGGAGCGCCGCGCGGTACCAATCACATTTCCACCGAGGTCGCGCTACGCCATCAAAAAGTTAGCGGTACTTTCGTTGCATTCGGTGGCGGCGCTGAAGCGCTTACTAGCTTGCTAGGCGGTAATTTAGAGTTCATCGTAGTCACCGATTTCGGGCCGCCATTGAAGAATCGGCAGATCCGGATGCTCGCCGAGAGTGGGCCAAACAAGATCGTCGGCATGCCCGAAATCCGCACCTATAACGAGTTGGGTTACCCCCTGACCCTGCCAATTTTTCTTGGTATCGGCGGTCCGGCCGGATTGCCGCCTGAGGTCGTGAAGTTTTGGGAAGACGCGATCCGCGAAGTGACTGCGCTGCCAGCCTTCATCGAGGTACTTGGCCGCTACGTGTCGCCGCCGGCATATTTGGACAGTAAAGCGTTCACGGTGCGTATCAATGACGCCTTCACCGGCACAGGTCGCGCGGTACGCGACCTGGGCATGGTGCCAAACTAAGGCAAAGCGTGCACCACCGCAAAACAGGTATGTCCCTCTTGCCCCAACAGCACGATGCCCTTCTCGCGTGATTTAGCCCACCGCGTCGCCGGCTCACTGGCCATGGCTGGTATCGGTTGCTGGGCTGCGTGGGAGGGACGTACGCTCGGCCTTTTCGTGCTAGGTACACCCGCGCCAGGCCTGTTCCCGTTCATTTTTGGCTGCATGCTATTGGTGATGGCACTGCTCTGCCTGATCATCGATATCGCGGCTATGCGCGGCGGCGGTGCAGCCCCTGCGGTTCCCGTAGACGATCGAAGCGGCTTAACGCGCGTAGCCGGTTATTTAGCAGTCGGTGTTGGCTGCGCAATCGCGATGCAGTGGGTCGGCTTCGTGCTTGCTGCGTTTGTTGCCCTGTTGCTGCTGATGCGCGGTTTCGAACGTATGCCCTGGAAAGTATCGCTACTCACGACCGTGGGCGCGACTTCTGTAGCGTATGTACTGTTCGTGCGCCTGCTCGGTGTACCGCTTCCGGCAATGCCGTTATAGGACCTCTATGGAATTGCTCGACGCACTCTCCCTTGGTTTCGCGACCGCACTGACGCCGATGAACTTGCTTTACTGTCTGGTCGGTGTGTTCATCGGCACTGCGGTCGGCGTCTTGCCTGGCCTAGGACCGACCGCGACGATTTCGCTACTTTTGCCGCTGACCTTCCAGATGGATGCCACATCGTCAATCATCATGTTGGCCGGCATTTACTACGGCGCCATGTATGGCGGCTCAATTACCTCGATCCTGGTGAATATCCCCGGCGAGGCTGCTTCTATAGTCACCTGCATAGACGGCCACGTCATGGCTAAGAATGGTCGCGCCGGAACGGCGCTGGGTATCGCCGCCTTTGGTTCGCTGATCGCCGGTATCGCCACGGTTATCGGTATTGTGCTGATCGGTCCGTCGCTGGCGCAGGCGGCGCTCAAGTTTGCATCGCCTGAACGCTTCGCTCTAGTGGTGTTCGGCTTGACGCTGGTCACCTTCATTTCAACAAGTTCCCGCTTGCGCGGCATCATGAGCGCCCTTGCCGGCCTAATCTTAAGTACGGTCGGGCTAGACGTTGTTTCGGGCCAACAGCGCTTCACCTACGAGATCCCCTATCTGCTTGACGGCGTAAATCTGGTGATCCTGGCGATGGGGTTGTTCGGTGTAGGTGAAGTGCTGGCCGATGCTGCGCGGCGTACCGACGATGCCGTCGTCGCGCTGCCGGTACCGAGTCGGACCAGCGACCTGCTGCCGTCGCGAGAGGATTGGCGGCTCAGCGGTTGGCCAATTGCGCGCGGCACGGTGCTCGGCTTCGTGCTTGGCCTCCTGCCAGGCGGCGGCGCAATGATCGCCTCGTTCGCATCGTATGTGGCGGAGAAAAAATTGTCCCGCACACCGGAGCGCTTCGGGCGTGGTGCGATCGAGGGAGTGGCCGGGCCGGAAGCGGCCAACAACGCGGCGGCGCAAACATCTTTCATACCGCTGCTCAATCTGGGCATACCGACCGGCGCGGTGATGGGTGTTGTGCTGGGCGCACTGATGATTCATGGGGTCAACCCTGGACCGCAGCTGTATATCGAAAAGCCAGAGCTGTTCTGGGGCGTGGTCGCCAGCATGGTGATCGGCAATCTGATGCTGGTAGTGCTCAATGTGCCACTGATCGGCATTTTCGTGCGCCTGCTGCGGGTTCCGGCTGGTCTGCTTTCACCGCTGATACTTCTGGTCTGTATTGTTGGCGCCTTCAGCATCAACAACAATGTGCTGGACGTGCTGGTGATGTTCGCCGCCGGGCTTGTCGGCCTGCTGATGAAGAAGGCAGTCATCGATCCGGCCCCGCTGATGGTTGCCTTTGTTCTCGGTACCATGTTCGAGTCTTCGCTGCATCAATCGTTGGCGATCGGCTACGGCAGCGCCTGGGTGTTCCTCGAACGTCCGATCTCGGCTACTCTGCTAGGTGCCTCGGTCTTGGTGATTGCCGTCTCACTGATCGCGCCGCTGCTGGTGCGCCGGTTGATCGATGCACCCGGCCCCAATTGACCGACACTGTCGCGCCGACGAATCTTCGATTCCTATTTGGGAGAACCCATGCAAAGTACAACTAAAACCGCTCTCAAAGCCTGGACCGCTGACCAAGCCCGTCAGGACGTATCCTGGATTCAACATCTGAGCGCTGCCGAAGCTGAGGGCTTTAACCTGGCCCTGCAACACGCTAGGGGCATGAACAAACCAATGCTCGCGATGGCGCAGGCCGACTTTCCGCTGACGGATGCCTCGCGCAGTGCACTGGCGCGCGCCATTGCCACCACGCAAACCGGTTTCGGCATGTGCCTCGTAAAGGGCTTTCCGGTGGACCGTTGGAGTGAAGCTGATACCCGGCTGGCCTATTGGGGCATGGGCCTTTACATGGGGGTGGGGCGTACACAAAACCGCGCCAGCCAGGTGATGAACGATGTGCGCGACGAGGGCGGTGACTACAAGGCCAAGGGTGGGCGCGGTTACAACACCAACGCCGGCCTGGACTTTCACCAGGACTCTTGCGACGTGGTGGGCCTGATGTGCCGTCGTACCGCCAAAAGTGGCGGCACTAGCATGGTGATTAGCTCTATGGCCTTGCGCAACGAGGTGCAGCGCTTGCGACCGGACCTGATGGCGGTGTTGCAGCAGCCGTTTTTTCACAGTTACCAAGGCACGCAAGACCCGTCTCAGCCGCCGTTTTACCGCTGCCCTATTTTTGGCAATCACCCAGAATTTTTTGTGGCGCGCTCCAACCGCAAAAATACCGATGCAGCGCAGCGCGATTTCCCCGAGGTGCCGCGTCTGAGCGCCTTGCAAACCCAGGCGCTGGACCTGTTTGACCAGCTGATGCCAAGCCCCTTGCTGTGCTACTCGATGGAGCTTGAGCGTGGTGACCTGCAACTGCTCAACAGCTACGTCACGCTGCATTCGCGCACGCCCTTTGAGGACTTCGAGCAAGCGGATGAAAAACGCCACCTGCTGCGCTTGTGGCTGTCGATTCCCTCTTCACAGCCGTTGCCGGCGGCTTTTGAAGAATATTTTGGCGATGTGCGTGCCGGCGCTGTGCGCGGCGGTGTACGCGGCAGCGCTATCACCCCGGAGTTTGTGGCCTATGAGCGGCGACAAGCCGCGGTGATGGGTATGCCTTTGAAGGCCTGGGCAGACAACAGCGCCAAGGTTTAAAGGCGCAAAAACAGGCGTGGCCCTTGAAGTAGTTTATTTATACGGAGGCTCTCGGCTTGAAATCACTCGGACATTTTGATGTCGTAGTTGTCGGCGGTGGCGTAATGGGCTGTGCTACCGCGCTGCCATTGGCGCGCGCCGGGATGAAGGTCGCAGTATTCGACCGGCGTGGCCTCGGACTGGAAGCATCGGGCCGAAATGCGGGCTCACTCTCTCCGATGATCAAGAGGGCGGAAGTGGTGGCGCACGCGATGCGTGGTTATCAAATGTGGATGTCCAGTCGCGAATGGCTTGGCGCGGACATCGGGGCCCATACGCAACCAGGCATTCTGGTTGCCTACACAGATGCCGAAGCCGAGGCGCTAGCGACCATGGTGGACGCACGTCGCGCCAGTGGCGCGCCGATTGAACTGATGGCGGCAGCCACTGCCATGGTGCGCGAACCGGCGCTGACCTCCGCGGTGAAGCTCGCCGCATGGTCGGAGCTCGACGGCCACGGCGAAAGCAATCGCACCGGGCAGGTGTTCAATTTCGCCTTGCGTAAGGCCGGTGCCAGCGTATTCGCGCGCTGTGAGGTAGCGCGCGTGTCTAGTATTGGGGCCGGCTACGAAGTGCACACCGCGCAAGGCGTCGCCACGGCATCGCGCATCGTCCTGGCCGGCGGCGCGTGGCTGGAACAGATGGCGGCCTGGCTTGGATTTTCGCTTCCGGTGCAGTTCAAGGTGAACCAGATGATCGTGACCGAGCGCGCGCAGCCTGTCATCCGTACTGTCCTCGGCGTGCAGAACGGCTTACTCACGCTAAAGCAGGCGTCCAACGGAACCATTGTCATCGGCGGCGGCTGGCAAGGCCACGGCGATCTTGTCAATGGGGCCTACCAGGTCGAACCGGAGGCGTTGGTGCGCAACCTTCAACTGGCCCGCTACGTAGTTCCCGCGGTTGGCGCGTTGCGCGTCGCCCGGGTCTGGTTAGGGCTTGAGGCTTTGCTTCCTGATTACTTACCCGCGCTAGGGGCCGTACCGGGAACGACCAACGCGTTTGTGATAGGTTGTTGTCGAGGTGGATGGGCCATCGGTCCCTGTCTGGGGGCACTGCTGGCTGACCTGATGCTCGGGCGGGAGCCGGAGTTGCCTTTGTTCGACCCCGGGCGCACCATCACCGGGCTGCCGTTCGCAGCTGCCGGGTCGCAGGCGAAGGGAATGTGAAATGAGCTCGAGAACAATTGCAGGCCGGATCAGCGGTAAATTTCGTCGCGGCGCCCCGCTAACGTTTATCTTTGAAGACAATACTGTGAATGCATTCGCGGGTGAATCGGTGGCGGCAGCCCTTATCGCCTCTGGCTTGCGCGCGACACGCGACAGTCCAAGCGGTTTGCCACGCGGTCCTTTCTGCTTCATCGGATCCTGCCAGGAGTGTGCTGTACGGATTAATGGCCGCAAGGTGCTAGCGTGCAAGGTCCTGGTGGCGCCGGGTCTGGTAGTGTCCGCGGACAAGGTGCAGCCATGACCGCTCGCGCGCACTTGACATGCGATCTGATTGTGATCGGCGCCGGCCCGGCCGGTGCGCGTGCCGCGATTGCTGCCGCTCGTTGCGGGCTGGCTACCACGCTGATCGATGATGCGTATGCCGCTGGCGGGCAGATTTACCGGGCGCCGCCGCAGGCTTGGCGGTTGGAGGAAGGGGCAAACGCGGGTCAGGATTTCGCCGCTGGCGCCGCCTTGCGTGCCGAGCTGGAGGTTTCGGGTGTTACGCACCTGCATGGCCATTCGGTCTGGTCGGTGACACCGGGTTTTGAGGTGCGCACGATCGCCGTCGATGGAGAGTACTGCATGCTCGCGCCGCGGCTCATTGTGGCCACCGGTGTTACCGAACGCGTGATCCCGTTTCCCGGTTGGACC